>JADMIO011331784.1_pt1 | contig 101430 bp, 95 predicted proteins | sample 8958161 | NCBI WGS metagenome assembly JADMIO01 (sample SAMN16585339, study PRJNA669376) | soil metagenome | isolation source: Crop rotation soil | place: USA: Cullars Rotation, Alabama | collected 2011 | reverse complement strand
CCGCGACTTCAAGTCACGTGAATTCCAAGCTTCGGATCCCACTGTGCTGGAAAGAAGTTGGATCGTGAGTTCATGCGCAGCAGCGATTGGGCCGGCGCAGTGGTTGCGGCAAACGCCACGAAGAGGAAGATTTGGATCAGCAAAAAGCCCATCGTGAGGTTGGTCCGCTTGTGTTGACGCACTTTCATCAAAGTCTGTTTGGGCAATGGTCGTGCCATTTCAGTTTCGCTCAAGAGCTTTTGTCCCACGCTAGATTTGAGTCCTTTTGCCGTGGCGATTGAGGGCGTTATTTGGAAAACAGCCACACGTATGCCGGCACCTGACGAGCCAGGTGAGGACCAGAACCTACGAACACCGTTGCAAGGTTTAGGAAACTCGCAATATGATGCGCCTTCCGAAAGCCTTAAATTAAAGAGGTCTAAAAAAATGAATCGTCCAAGCGAGACTGAATACGCACCGTACTACCAGGGTTACATCAACCAGGTGAGTGAGAATGAAATTCTGCCGGTGCTGCGCTCACAGATGGATGACCTGGATGTGCTGCTGGATCGAGTCGCTCCTGAAAAAGAGACTTACCGTTACGCCGAGGGCAAATGGAGCATTCGCGAAATCGTCGGACACCTGATTGACGGCGAGCGAGTGTTTGGCTATCGCGCTTTTTGCATTGCCCGCGGCGAAAAACAGAACCTTCCCGGATTTGATCAGGATGACTACATGCTGACGGCGCCGTATCACCAGATCGATCTGGAAAACCTTTTAAGCGAGCTGCGGCTGATCCGTCTGGGAAACATTGCGATGTTTCGCACGTTCGACGAAGAATCATGGAGTCGCGTGGGCACTGCGAACGGGAATGAGATCACGACGCGGGCACTGGCGTTCATAATGGCCGGGCATCTACGACATCACATGAATGTTTTGCGCGAACGGTATCTGTCGAGCTGAGAAATTACAGAAATAACTTCAGTTCGGGCCATCTCATTCACACCGGGGTTGCCAGTGTCGAATGAGCGATAAGAAACGCGGAACCGTTTTTAACGATTTTCTCTTTTCAGCGAAGACTGAGGTCGCTAATACAGGGAGGTTACACCAATCGCCAGAGAGTGAAACCGTTGAAACGGTTTCGTAGTTCCTGACCAAACTGACACCGGGCTAAAGGCAGGTGTGAATGAAAGGTACACCCCGACCTTTGGGGCAAGCTCAGATCAGATATCTCTCAAATGTTCTCTTATTCAAAAGCGCAAAAATCTGCGTTCATCCGCGGCTTATTTCCTGCCTCGATAGCATTGTTGTCTGTAGCAGCGACCTTGTGTCTCTCGGTACAGACGGCGCGCTCACAGACTTCCGTTCGCGATTACCGCCGCGCGCACGAGCGACAAATCGTCGATGAATTCACACGCTTGCTGGCGATTCCCAACATTGCTTCTGACACTCCGAATATCCGTCGCAACTCTCAATTCATTTTAGAGATGATGCAGCGGCGCGGGCTCAACCCACGTCTACTGGAAGCGAAATCAAAAGAGACGCCGCCCGCGGTTTATGGAGAATGGAAAGTTCCGGGCGCCACGCGTTCAGTCATTCTCTACGCGCATTACGACGGCCAACCGGTCGATCCTAAACAATGGACCGCGTCGCCGCCGTTTCAGCCGACCTGGCGCAGTGCCGCGATGGAATCAGGCGGGCAAATTGTCTCGCTTCCGGCGACGGGTGAGATTAATTCTGAATGGCGAATCTATGCCCGCGGCGCCTCAGACGATAAAGCCGGCGTGATGGGAATTCTCACCGCGTTCGACGCGCTGAGAGCTCAGAACCACACGCCATCAGTCAATCTCAAATTCCTGTTTGAGGGTGAAGAAGAAGCCGGATCAGCGCATCTCGGAGAGATCATCGATGCGAATAAAGAGCTGCTGCAATCCGATGCGTGGATCATTTGTGATGGACCGGTGCATCAATCCGGTCGCAAGCAGGTGGTCTTCGGTGTGCGCGGCGATCAGAACGTTGATGTCACGGTGTACGGGGCGAAGCGACCGTTGCACAGCGGACACTATGGAAACTGGGCCCCGAATCCGGCGATGATTCTGGCGCACCTTTTATCGTCGATGAAGGACGATCATGGTCGCGTGACTATCGCCGGGTGGTATGACGGTGTTGAGCCTCTGGGTGAAGCAGAACGACGCGCGATTGCTGAAGCGCCTGCTTATGATCAGGAACTGCGATCACAGCTTGGCCTGGCCCGGACTGATGGCGATGGCCAGAGTTTGATGGATTTGATCAATCAACCATCGCTCAACATAAACGGAATCAGCAGCGGCGATGTCGGCGCGCTGGCGCGCAACGTAATTCCGACCACGGCTTCAGCGGTGCTCGACCTGAGACTGGTGAAAGGCAACGATAATCAGCGTCAGGTCCAGCGGCTAATCGAACACATTCGCAAACAGGGATTCTATGTCGTGGATCGAGATCCCACCGACGAAGAGAGAAAGCAGTACGCCTTGATCGCAAAAGTCACCGGCCGCAAAGGTGGTTACAATGCCGAACGGACGAGAATGGATTTGCCGATCTCGACGGCAGTGATCGAGGCGGTGCAATCAACTTCGAAAGATCCAATCGTGAAGTTGCCGACTTCGGGCGGCAGTCTGCCTCTCTCGATTATCACTGAACGTCTGACTACCGTGACCATCACGGTGCCGATTGTGAATTACGACAACAACCAACACGCTGAGAATGAAAACCTGCGGCTGCAAAACCTCTGGGACGGGATCGAGACGCTGGCCGCAGTGATGTTGATGAAATTGAAATAGTTTGGAGTGCGGCGGCTTGGCGCCGCTTTCGTTTTGGGCCAGCACTTTGAGAGAGTAACGAAGCGCCGACAAGTCGGCGCCCTCCATTAAGGAGACCGCTCATGAGTCCAGTCAGTCTTTGCAAATTCGCTTTCATCTGCGGCTGCCTTACTTTTCTGTTTTGCGCGGCTGCGCCCGCGTTCGCGCAAAACGGAGGCAAGGCCGAGCCGCTCAAGATTGAATTCAAACGGGGCGCCACCAGCACGATCATCAATGGCGTGGTCCGTGGTGATGAAGAAGCCGAGTACACGCTGACCGCCAGGCAAGGCCAGCGGCTGACGATAAAGCTCACCTCGACGCCGGTGAAGTCCTCAGTCTTCCAATTGCTGGGACCTGAGAACGACACGCTGGGGCTCGAGTACGATTCAAATTTCGATTACTCGGGCGTGCTGCCAAAGACGGGCGAATACTTCATCAGCGTAAAGCGGCCGACGCAGGCGAAAGGCACGTCGAAGTACAAGATGACAATCACTGTGAAGTAATGATGTCAGTACCAGTTGGGGGTTAATACGCGACTCGAGTTATCTCTTGATCCCAGCCGCTTACGCGGCTGGTACTGACTTCATCGCCAACACTCATGCGCAAGATTATCGTCTACATTGCGACCAGCGCCGATGGATTCATCGCCCGCAAGGACGGCGCGGTCGATTGGTTGGATCGTCCGGAGACCGCCGGCGATTACGGCATGATGAGATTCTTCAAATCGATCGACACGATCCTTTGGGGGCGCAAGACCTATGACATGCTTCGGAAGTTTCAGAAAGAAGGCAAGGCCGCTCCGGACATGTATGGCCCGATAAAGAACTATGCGTTTTCTCGTAAACCGCCGAAGAAAGTTCTCGATGGATTTGAGTTCGTGAACGAGCCCATCAGGAAATTCGCTCAACGTCTGCGCAGGCAGAAAGGCAAAGACATCTGGATGATGGGCGGCGGTGGCATCATTGGCTCGTTTCTCGACGAAGGTGCGATCGACGAGTTCATTATTCATGTGATTCCCACATTCATCGGCGAAGGCATTCCATTAATTTCACCGCAGCAGCGCACAGTGGCTTTGAATTTATTGTCGACGAAGAAGTTTTCGGATGGTGTAGTGCGGATGCATTACCAGGTGGGGTCGCGGAAAGCTAAGAAACGAACCGGGAAGAAATGACAGGATTTACACGATTCAATCAGTCAGAACCTCAAACCCGTAATCACGCTGTCAATCTTGTACATCATGTCAATTGCCATTCAGGAAACGTCGTCATGCGTCAACTTTTGATCATACTTACTCTGGTCATCATGGTGATGATCCCGGCCTCAGCGCGCGCTCAAAATAATGCCGGTGCGACTTACGAAATTTATGCGCTCAGTTACGGAATCTATCCGAACTTTCCGGTGTCGGCGCTGCTCGCGGGCGCGGACAAAGATCGGAAGATCGATTTGCAGATGATGGTCTGGTTGCTGAGGGGCCCGGGAGGAAAGAACATCCTGGTCGACACTGGCTGTTATCACGAGAACGTTGTAAAGGGAAAAGGCATTCAGAACCTCATCAAAGCTTCTGAGGCAATTGCGAAACTTGGCCTCACTGCCGCCGACATCACCGACGTCGTGATCACACACATGCATTGGGACCACGCTGACGGAATGGATTTATTTCCCAGGGCGAAGATTTGGATTCAGAAAGACGAATACTCGTATTACACCGGCGCCGCCTGGCAGGCTGGAGGTAAGCACGGAGGCATCGAGCCGGAAGATGTGTTGACGATTGTGAAACTCAACACGCAGAACCAGGTGAACCTGGTTGATGGGGACGACCGAGAGATTATCGACGGCATCCGCGTTTACACCGGCGGCCGACATACGTTTGCTTCGCAGTATGTTGGTGTGCGCACCGCGGGAGGAACCGCAATCATCGCTTCAGACAATATGTACCTGTACGAGAACCTGGAAAAGCACGTGCCGATTTCTCAGACGTTCGATGCTGATTCAAATTTGAAAGCGCAGGATCGAATGAAGCAGATCGCCACGCGTGCTGACCTCATCATCCCCGGACATGATCCGCTGGTGTTTGTGAAGTTTCCCAAGCCGGGAAACGGCGTGGCAAAGATTCAATAGAGTCAGAACCCCGACCGTGACGGAGGGCTACCATCGGAAAACAATCGTGGGGACAAAGACGCGTCACGAGGCAATCTTAAGTCCCGTAGGGACGAAATATTTGTAGAACCAATGTCCAAAATGATTTTTTGAGCCCGTTTACGGGCGACAGAAATATGCCGCTCCTACGGAGCTCAAACACCTTGGCGCCACGGCTTCTACAAATATGTCACCGCTACGCGGCTCTTGACGGCAACCGCAAAAAGAAAAGGCGGGCAACGCCCGCCTGTAAACTTGCTTAATGCACGTCGTGCCCTCCCTTACGGTCGGGCTTCTGACAGGTCAAGCTTCAGCTGTCTTCAGGTTCTTCATCGGCTTTTTCTTGGCGCCCTTCTCATCCGGCGGTGGCTCTTCTTCTTTGGTCAAGCGATTGATCATCATCTGTTGCAGGAAGCCCACGATGTTTCCAACCAACCAATAGAGCAGAAGTCCCGAAGGCGCGCTCCACAAAATGTAAAGCATGAAGAGCGGCATGCCGACGGCCATCATCTTGCGCTGCAGCGGATCGGCTGAAGGAGCCGGCGTCAGCAGTTGCAGAACCACCATCGAGCCGGTGAAAAGGATCGGTAGAATTCTGAGGAAGTAAAGGAAGTAAGGTTCCGGGCTCGATAGATCAGGAATCCATAGGAACGACGCCTGGCGAAAATCGATGGAGATCGTAATCGCTGTATAGAGCGCAAAAAGAAACGGCATCTGAATCAGTAGCGGCAGACAGCCGCCCAGCGGATTCGCTTCTTTCATGAGGCGGAGTTGCTCCATCTGCAACTCTTTCATGCGCGGATCGCTTTGCTTCATGCTCTTCAGTTTGTCTTGCAGCTCTTTCATGCGCGGCGCGTACTTTTGCGCCTTCTTCATCTTGCGCGATGACTGCCACTTGAGCGGGAAGAAGAGCGAGTAAATAAAAATCGTGAAGAGAATGATCGCGATGCCGTAACTTCCGGTGATGCCCTGCAGTTTATCGATCGACCACAAGATCGGCCGCGCCAGGAACCGGCGCATACTGCCGAGAAATCCGTAATTAATGACCTCGCCGAGATCGACGTTCACGCCGCCGATTTCCTTCACCTCGTCGCTGGCAGATGCCAGCAGCCGATGATCTTTCGGCCCGACATAGATCAGAGTCTTCGCGCCGTCCGACGGCACCGGCACCATAGCAGTCGTGAGGAATCTCGGTTCGGTCTTGCCATTGCTCTTGTGTTCGAACGCCACGGTGCGGTACTCGAGGCCCGTAGTCGGCCGCGAAGGCACAGCCACCATGCCGAAATAAGTATCATCAACCCCGGCCCATTGAACCTGGCCGTCGATTGACTCGTGGTCGGCAGGCTTGGCTACGGGCGTCTTCGCGCCGAGCCATTCAAACAGGGACGCGAACACGCCGCCGTTGCGCTTGTCGGCGTGGACCTCCAGGGAATTGATGCGGCGCACTTCGCTGTTTACCATCGCCAGGCCTTCGGGCGCGTATGAATAAAACGAGTAGTGCTCGATGCTCTGATCGCCGATGCTTGGGCCCACTACCATTCGGGTTTCCGGCACCGGTTGATTGTTGCGGGCGAGTTTCAGTTCGAGCTGGGCCACGTACTTGTCGGCAAAGAACGTGAACCGTTTGGTGACGTCGAGACCCGTCGCGTCATCATGGACCACGAAATCAATTTGTTTCGAACCGCTGGGAACGTTGATAGTTTCGTCGCCACTCTCAGCGTTAGGACCAAATGTCCGGTAGTTTCTCCCAGTCAAAACGCCATCGACGGCCGCATCGCCGGTCGCCAGCTGAAAAGGATGCAGGAATTGATCGGCGGCAACGCCGGACGGTAACACCGGGATCAACTCGAGCGGATGCGGATTGTTCTTGGTCGAAGACGCCGCAAAAACGTCCTTCAAAGTTCCGTCCGGCTTTTTGACCTTTCGCAGGATCCAACTGGTCGCCACTGCGCCGTGCGTATCGAACGTCACTTCATACAAAGGCGTCACAATGCGCAACTTTCGTGGCTGAATGTTATCCGGACTCGGTGATGGATTTGCCGCAGCCTGCGTAGGTGTGGGCGTGACTGTCGCCAGGGCTTGCGCGGATGGTGAAGCCGATGGCGACGCTGCCTGCTGAACGTTGGCGTTGGCATTGCCGTTGGCGTTTGGTTGGGGCGTCTTGGGCGGCGGAAAAAAAATATTCCAAAGAATCAGGACGGCCGCCGAAGCGACCAGGGCAATGAGAAATCGATGCTGCTGTTTCATTCGAGAGAATGTCCGACAAACTTTAGTTTGTCGCTATACCTTCGACGCAATCAAAACGACAAACTAAAGTTTGCCGGACAATTCACTTCACCGGATCGTAACCGCCCGCGCAAAACGGCTGACAGCGCAAAAGGCGCCAGATAGCCATGCCTGTTCCTCGGACAGCTCCATAGCGTTCGATTGCCTCGCGCGCATATTCCGAGCAGGTTGGAACAAAACGGCAGGACGGCGGCAACCACGGCGAGATTACTGCTTTGTAAAACTTCAGAAGCGAAATAAGAATAAAACGCATCGCTTAATGTGGCACAGACTTCAGTCTGTGAGTTGCTCCGTCACACAGACTAAAGTCTGTGCCACTCTTTCAGCTGCGCTCGTCCCGCGCCACCTGCTCAACAATCTTACGAAACTCGCGAAAGCGAAGTTCTTCGTTCGAACTCAACAGGGATCTTTTGGCGTTAAAGACCCAGTCATATCGTTGCCCGAGCCCGTCCAGCTCGTTCCGGCTGCGACGAAAAACTTCCCGCAAAAGACGCCGCGCCCGGTTGCGGTCGACCGACTTTCCTATCGCTTTCGTCGAGGCCGTCACACCGAGCCGGTGATGCGGCAATTCGTTCTTGCGTAAAAAAGCGGCCATCAAACGGCCGTCATAACGTTGCCCGAGGGCATAAATTTTTTGAAACTCAGCGCGCGCGCTCAGACGACTTTGCTTTGGCAACGTCTGGCGCGCTGCGGGCGTCAGGTTCGAACTCAAAACAAAGTCTCTTAATAATGCGACGGAGTCAGGCGCTTCCGGCCTTTGGCGCGGCGACGCTTGAGCACCAGGCGGCCATTTTTGGTGGCCATCCGTGCGCGAAATCCGTGCGTCTTGGCGCGACGGCGATTGTTGGGTTGAAAGGTTCGCTTCGGCATAGATAACAAATCTCCAGTTCAGGGAAAAGACCTAGCCTAACGGCGCGCAAAGATGATGTCAAGGAAGGCGACAAGCCTGCTTGACGCGTCGCAAAATCGCATGTTAGCCTTCAAGGCTTTTCGGTACAACTCAGTTGGGTTACTGTATAACTGAAGACGCCGCCCGTCAGTCTCAGTAAAGGCCGAAACTTCAGATCAGCGGTTCGAGGTCTGAAATCAATCCCAGCTAAAACAACTTATGCCTTTGGTGCTCGGCTTCGCCGAAAACTCAATTCAACTTGTGCCGGATGGCACGTTAATCCTGCATGTCATCATAATTTTGGTGATGGTCTACGTGCTCAACGCCACGCTTTACAAGCCCATCAATAAGATTCTGGAGTCACGCGAAAAACGCACTCGCGGCCGTTTGAGCGAAGCCCAGGAAACAATGAAAAGCGTGAAAGAGAAACTGGCTGAGTATGAAGGCTCGCTCCGACACGCGCGCAGCGAAGCTTATGCGCTGGCTGAAAGTAAACGCGCAGAAGCAATGATGGAACGGCAGCGCAGAGTAAATGAAATGCGTGAGCAGTTGGCCGGATCGATTGCCACCGAAAAGGAAGCGATCCAACAGCAAGCTACTCAGGCGCGCGCTTCGCTCGAAGTTGAATCACGGGATATCGCGCGCGAGATCAGCAGCCGCGTGTTGGATCGATCGGTCAGTGATTCGGGAATTAATTGAAGATTGTGATTACAGTCGGCGCATTTGTGATCGGTATCCTCGAGCCCGCGGCTGGCGGGTGGTGGCACCGTATTCTGCCGTACCTTGATTACCCGGGTTTTGAAGCCTGGAAATTCTTCAACCTCGGCATTTTTGTCGCGGTCCTGCTCTATATTCTTTTTCGCAAGGCAAACCTCGGTCTCGCTTTCACTCAGCGCCGGGAAAGCATCAAGAGCGAACTCGAGAAAGCACGACAGGAGCGGGATGCGGCCCTGGCAAAGCTTCAGGAAATTGAAGAGCGTCTGACCGGACTCAACAGTCAAATCGCCACGATCAACGAAAATGCCCAACGCGAAGCCGCAGCCGAACGAGAGCGAATCGCTAAGTCTACGGAAGAAGAGATCGCGAAACTGACCACCCAGGGCCAACGCGATATCGAAAACGCCGCCCGCACCGCGAAGAAAGATCTGCAACGGTTCACCGCAGAGCAAAGCGTGCGGCTGGCCGAAGAGATACTCAAGCGCGAACTGCGTCCGGAAGACGATGCCCGCATGATTGCGCGTAACATCGAAGAAATGGGGGCCGCGCGATGAGTTCCCAGACGGTAGCGCGCCGCTATGCATCGGCGCTGGCTGATGTCGTGCTTCAACGTGGTGAGGCTCGCGAGGTCCAGCAGGAGTTGGTCGCATGGGCCGACATGATGCAATCCAACGCAAATCTTCGCGAGGTCTTCGCTAATCCCACGATTGGCCTGGATCAAAAGCGCGGCGTCTTGAAACGGCTAATCGAAATTGCTAAGCCACGACCGACCACCGTCAATTTTCTGAAAGTACTCCTGCAGAACCAGAGGCTTCCCGAACTGGATCAGATTAATAGCAGGTTCGCCGCCGTGCTCGACGATCGCGCGGGCATGATCGCAGCCCAGGTGACGACCGCGCGGCCAGTCGCGACTGAGACGCAACAGACTTTGCAAACGAAGCTGCGCAACCTGACGGGAAAGAGCGTGCGCATCGAATTTGATACCGATCCGGAAATGATCGGCGGACTGGTGACGCGTATCGGCTCGACCATCTATGACGGCTCAGTGCGGAACCAGTTGCAGCAGATTAAAGAGAAGATGGCAGGATAAACCGTCAGTAGTCAGTCGTTTGTTGTCAGTTGATTCTGACCGACGAAGACAACTGACAACTGACAACTAACGACGGACAGCTTTTATGGAACCAATCAAAGCAAACGAAATTAACGAAATCATCCGGCAGCAGATCGAGAACTTTGAAACGGGCGTGACCGTCGCTGAAGTCGGCACCGTAATCAAAGTTGGCGACGGCATCGCCGAAGTTCACGGTTTGGAAAAGGTCATGGCCAGCGAGCTGCTTGAGTTCCCGCATGACGTGCGCGGACTCGCGCTCAACCTGGAAGAAGACAAAGTCGGCGTCGTGCTGTTTGGCGATTTCCAAAAGATCAAAGAAGGTGACCTGGTCAAACGCACCGGCCGCATCATGCAGGTCCCGGTGGGCCAGGCGCTGGTTGGGCGCGTGGTCGACGCGCTCGGTAATCCGATCGACGATCGCGGCCCTATCCTTACTGACGAATATAACCCGGTCGAGAAGATTGCTCCCGGAGTGGTTGATCGTCAGCCGGTGCGAGAGGCTCTGCAAACCGGGCTCAAAGCGATCGATTCGATGGTTCCCATCGGCCGTGGCCAGCGCGAACTGATCATCGGCGATCGCCAGACCGGCAAAACAGCTGTGGCTGTCGACGCGATCATCAACCAGCGCGGCAAAGACGTGATTTGTATCTACGTCGCGATTGGCCAGAAGGCTTCGACCGTGGCCCAGGTCGTGAAGACGCTAACGGATTTCGGTGCGATGGACTACACCATCGTCGTCAAAGCGACGGCTTCGGATCCGGCGGCGATGCAGTATCTGGCGCCTTACTCAGGCGCGGCCATGGGCGAATACTTTCGCGATCGCGGCCAGCATGCCTTGACGATTTACGATGATCTTTCAAAGCAGGCCGCCGCCTATCGCGAGATTTCTCTGCTGCTCAGAAGACCGCCGGGTCGTGAAGCCTATCCGGGCGACGTTTTCTATCTGCACTCGCGCCTGCTCGAGCGTGCGGCGAAACTTTCTGACTTGAAAGGCGGCGGTTCGCTCACCAGTCTGCCGGTCATCGAAACGCAGGCGGGCGATATTTCCGCTTACATTCCGACCAACGTAATTTCGATCACCGACGGGCAAATATTTCTCGAAGGCGATCTGTTCAACTCCGGCATCCGCCCGGCCATCGACGTGGGCAACTCAGTTTCACGCGTAGGCGGTGCAGCGCAGATCAAGGCAATGAAGCAGGTCGCCGGTGGTCTACGCCTTTCGCTGGCCCAGTTTCGATCGCTCGCGGCTTTTGCCCAGTTTGGATCTGATTTAGACAAAGCCACGCTGGCAGAACTGGCGCGCGGCCAAAGACTGACCGAGATTTTGAAACAACCGCAGTATCAACCGATGGATGTTGAAAAACAGGTGCTGCTGATCTGGGCCGCGACCAACGGATTCGCTGACGACGTGCCGGTCGAGCAGATCGGAAAGTTTGAAAGCGAGCTACTGCGCTTTGTCGAAAATTCACGTCCCGGCATCCTGCAGGGTCTGCGTGAGAAGAAAGCGGTAACCGACGAGATTAAGGCGGATCTCGAAACGAGCTTAAAGGATTTCAAAGACGTTTGGGCTGAAAAGACGGAAGCGGTAGCAGCCTAAGTGGCACAGACTTTGGTCTGTGTAACTTTTGGCAATCATGATCACAGACTGAAGTCTGTGCCACAGGTAAATGGCCAATCTCTTAGACATTCGCCGGCGCATTAAGTCGGTTAAGAATACACAGCAGGTCACCAAGGCCATGAAGATGGTCTCGGCGGCGAAGCTGCGGCGCGCGCAGGAGCGCGTCATTAACGCGCGTCCCTTTGCGGACAAGATGCGTCAAATGCTGGAGAACCTGGCATCACAAACCTCGGAAGATTTTCATCATCCATTGCTGGACGCGCGCGGCGACCAGCGCTATCGGGTGTTTCTGATCACTGCGGACAAAGGGTTATGCGGTGGATTCAACGCCAATCTAATCAAGGCCGCGCAGGTTTTTCTTAAACAGCATGCCGACAAAGAAATCGAGTTGGTCACGATCGGTCGCAAGGGGCGCGATTTCTTTCGCCGCCAGCGCGAACTGGCCGGCGAGTTCATTGGCATTACTGGTAAAGGCAGTGTCGATTTCGAAGAAGCGGTGCATCTTGCTCGCGAGCGTTTGATTCAACGCTTTACCGAAGATGAGGGGCTGGATAAAGTCTTCGTTATCTTTAGTGAGTTCAAGTCTGTGATGACTCAGCGCGTTGTGGTTGAGCAGTTGCTCCCCATCGCGCAGGAAACCAGTACCGACGAAGCTGCTAACACTGCGACCAAAGATTACATCTTCGAACAACCGCCGGCCGAGATTTTTGGACGCTTGCTTCCCCGTTTGGTGGAAATGCAGATTTACCGCGCGTTGCTTGAATCAATCGCTTCAGAGCTGGGGGCGCGCATGACCGCAATGGACGCCGCCACCAAGAACGCCGGCGAATTAATCTCCACGCTAACCCTGAATATGAATCGCGTCCGTCAGGCTGCGATCACCCGCGAGATCATCGAAATCGTTTCCGGCGCCGCGGCGTTGTAAGCTGTGATTTATTGACATGATTAACAGGATGGACAGGATTTACGGAAGAACGTAAACCTGACTTTTAGAATCTTGTTAATTCTGTAAATCCTGTCTATTCAATCGGCATTTAGTTGGGAGCATTACTGCCGCGCGGACCTCTTCGCCCTCGCATCTCAGTTCGCATCTGCTGAAATTTCTGCCACTGATCTGGAGTCAGCACTTGTTGCAGGCGCTGATCGGCTTGCTGTCGAATATCGTTGACACGCGGTTCGGACTCTTTGCGCAGGTTCTGTAATTGCTGACGCGTATCGCCGAAAATTTGCTGGACCTTGGTCTTCTGATCCGTATTCAGCTGTAAACGCGTGGCCAACTGTTCAAAACGATTTGACGGGCGATTGCGGACCCAGCGATAGGCGTTAAGGGCGAGAATGCCCGCAGTAAAACCAAGGACAAAAATTACGATCGCAAAACCGCGTGCCTGCCATTTATTTCGCGTGATATCGGTCATAAATCACCTGCCCTCGTCGTCGTCCGAGTAGATCGCACTCAAAACCTGATCGTCCGTAACCTGATCGTTGTCGCTTTGATCTAACACCACTGATTCCGCGGAATAGGGAACCAGTGCGGCCGTCTGGCTCGCCGGTTCAGATGAAGGAGCGACGAAAGTCAGGACTGCCAGCGCGGCGGTCGTTGCGGCCATCGTGGTCACGAGCGCCCCGGTCGCGTTCCATAAGCGGCGCAGCGCCGAAACGTTCTTCTCTCGTTGCTCGCGCCAGGCGGCCATCACTCGCGTTTGAAAGAAAGGATTCGCGTCGAGGGCGTTCTGTGCCGCTTCATTGGCGCGCTCCTTGATGAGCAATGCAGAGATTTGCGCCGCGTCATAAGCTCGATTGCACGAGGCGCAGCTCACAACATGCGTGCGAATGGTTGCCAGTTCAGTTTCGTTGAGACTCGCAAACGGCTTACTGTCGAGGATCTCGGTAATGTGATTGTCGTTCATGATCTTTTCCTGGTGGCACAGACTTTAGTCTGTGAAATCCTAAGGTGAATCACAGACTGAAGTCTGTGCCACTTTATTTTCGGCCCAGCAGTTTCTCCAGAGCTTCGCGTGCTTTCTTTCGCGCCCGAAACGCTCGCACTTTGACTTTTGATTCTGACCATCCTGTCATCTCTGCGACGTCGCTAACCGAAGCTTCCTCACCATCAATCATCGTCAGCGCCAGGCGATCTTCCGGACTCAATTCCTCGAGCAGGCGTTCGGCCAAATCTGCGGCCACGACTCTGTCTTCGACCTCGCGATGATGGCTGCCGCCGCCCGCGTTGACTTTTCTCTCCAGCCATTCCGTTTCATCTTCGTTTAATTCCGCGGTGACCAGTTCCGGCCGCCGGCTCGCCGTACGAATCAGGTTCAAACATGTGTTCGTGGCGATTCGTGTCAACCATCCTTCCATCGAGCCGCGCCCTTCAAAACTTTTCAATTGCGCGAACGCCTTCAGGAAAGTTTCCTGTGCGGCCTCCTCGGCCTGGCTGCGATCGCGAAAGAAACGGTGCGCGACATGAAAAACTCTCGGGCTGTAGCGTCGCACAATCTCTGCGAAGGCAGACTCGTCTTCCGCGCGTGCTTGCCGCGCCAGCTCGAGATCGGAGGCTTGTTCGTAACCGTTCGACAGAAGCGATCCTTTGGAAATGCGCCGGCAGAGCGAAGCGGCGACGGCGCCGTGGATCCAAGCGCTCTCTTACCCAAGTCAACTGGAAGTGCGAACCCATTTCTAAATCCAAACCGCCGTCGCCGCTTCGCTCTGCCGGCGCACTCCAAGTTGTTACTCGTCGTTGCGCGGTCCGCCCGGTCCGCGGCGCATGCCGCGTCGGGTCTTGAACTGCGCTTTCATCTGTTCAAGCTGGGCCTTTTGCTCAGCAGTCAGGACTGTCAGCATTTCCTGATGAAGCTTGAATCTCTCGCCCATCAGTTTGGCCTGCAGGCCTGCTGTTTCGGTCAACTTCTGAGTAGCCAGCGCTTCGTTGAACGTACCGCCTTCACTCGCCTGGCGCAACTCCTGCCGCTTGGCTTTCAAATCAGCCAGCAGACCTTTATTGCGTTCCGCAAAGCTCTCGCGGATTTGTTTCATCTTCGCTTTTTGATCGTCGGTTAGATTCAGACGATTGAAAGCGCCACCTCGATGATTACCACGCTTCATTCCTTCGCCACGCCATTCATGACGACGGCCCTGCTGGTTCGCCTGGTCGGTCTTCACCGACTGGGCCACGGCAATTGAAGCGGCCAAAGCAACAGCTGAGAGAGAGGCTATTGCCAGAATTACCTTAATTTTTTTCATTCCCTTAACTCCTTGTTCAAATGTGAGGCCTGTAGCCTCTCAACAAAGCCAGACACCAAAGATGACCAGCCGGTTACGCGATGGAATCGTACGACCCGTTACGCGTGGGGTCAGTACCACCCGTGAGCGGGTGGGGTAAGGAGGATTCTCAGCAAGCCTTATTAACCCATCTGCTTACGCAGATGGTACTGACCCTGGCCCTCACGTGTAACGGCTTTGCTCTGGGCGGTGTCTAGTTGAATAGCGGCCGATTTTTGAGATTTTCGGGCGCGTTTTCACAAAATCTTTAGCAGGAAAAAGAGATATGTCGACTGAAATAATTCGTGAACGGCCACTAATCAATGGATGGAGCGGTGGAAGAATCCTCGGCTGGATCAAAATCGCTTCGCAGAAGGCGCTCAGCAGGAAAAAATACCTGTTCTTAGGCGCCGGCAGCTTAGTGATCCTGGCTGTGGCAGCATTTTATTTTTGGGGCGGGCAGTCCAGCGCCGCACAATATCTGACCGCAAAAGTTGAGCGCGGTAACTTGCGCAACAGTGTGACGGCCACCGGAACCTTGCAGGCCGTAACCACGGTCCAGGTGGGCAGCCAGGCATCGGGAACGATCTCGTCTCTGATGGCTGACTACAATTCAGTCGTGAAAAAAGGACAGGTGATCGCACAGCTCGATCCCTCGGTAAGCAAAGCTCAAGTCGATCAGGCCCGCGCGAATCTGCAACAGGCCCAGGCCAGTTTGCAGCAGGCCCGCGCCGCGGTCGCGAATTCGCGCGCCGGTGTCACTGATGCCAAAGCCAGGGCCCAGGCAGCAGCTTCGACTGCGCAGAATAATCAGGCAGGAGTTGTCGGAGCGCGCGCGAACCTTGCAGTTTTGAAGGCCCAGCAGGACGACGCGATGAGCCTGCTCAAGCAACAGGAATCATTAGTCAAGAGCGGGATAATTGCGCAACGCGAACTCGACGTGGCCCAGACGTCTTATCAGACCGCGAAGGCAAAATACGATCAGGGTGTAGCCCAATTGAACCAGGCGATCCTGAGCGAACAGTCGGCCACGAGTTCCGGCATCGCTCAATCACAAGCCCAGGTGCAACAGTCTCAGGCCGGCGTCGAACAATCGCAGGCGCAGGTGCAGGCAGCCGAAGCCCAGGTGCAACAGGCCGCGGCGGCGCTGCAACTGGCTGAAGTTAACCTGGCCCATACGACCATCAGCTCGCCAATCGACGGTATCGTGGTTTCGCGCGACGTGAGCGTCGGACAGACGGTCGCTGCGAGTTTGTCGGCGCCCACGCTGTTCACCATCGCCAACGATCTGACGAAGATGCAGGTCATCGCGAACATCGATCAGGCGGACATTGGATTAGTTGAGAATGCCAAGTCGGTGAAGTTCAGCGTGGATGCATTTCCCGGCAAAGACTTTGACGGCAAGATTCAACAGATGCGTCTGAATCCAGTGACCGTGCAGAACGTGGTCACCTATAACGTGGTGATCGATGTCGACAATCCCGAACAGAAACTGAAGCCCGGCATGACGGCAAACCTGACGGTTACGATTGATGAGCGCAACAATGTTTTGAAAGTTCCGAACGCGGCGCTTCGCTTCATGCCACAGGACGGAAGTGGTCAACGAACGGGTGGCGGTAATGGTAATGGGCAGGGACGCCGGCAATCGGGTGGCGGTGATTCGCAACGAGCCGGAAACGGCAGTGACGTTCAGTTTGCGCCTTCGACGGCTCCGGTGATTGCAGGCCAGACGCGAATCGTCTGGGTGATGGGTCAGGATGGAAAACCGCAGCGACGACGAATCAAAGTGGGTCTGACTGACGGTGCGGCAACTGAAGTTGTCGAGGGTAATTTGGTCGAAGGCGAAATGGTGATTACCGGCCAGACGCTGGCTGGCGCCAGCAAGCCGAACACGAATCAGGGCTCAGCGCCAGGATTTGGGAGCGCGCCCAGAACCGGTGGACGCGGTCGGTAACAGGATGGGAAGTGGCACAGACTTCAGTCTGTGATGCGCGCGGGCCAGGAATTACACAGACTAAAGTCTGTGCCGCAAAAAACGACGGAGAGACTTGGTGGGTCAAAGAAGAAGGTCATGCAAGCAATTCAGGAAATTACAAAACCAGACTTAAGCGGCCTGCACCTCGTGCCAGAGCCGGAGGCGCGTGCGGTAATTCAGCTGGAGAACATCCACAAGACATACACGATGGGTGATGTTCAGGTGCATGCGCTGCGTGGCGCCTCGCTGACAATTCGTGAAGGCGAATTCGTCGCAATCATGGGCGCCTCAGGCTCGGGCAAATCGACCACGATGAACATTCTCGGATGTTTGGATCGGCCGACCAGGGGCAGTTACATCCTCGACGGTCAGGACGTTTCTGAGATGTCCAAGGACGAGCGCGCCGACATTCGTTCGCGCAAGATTGGTTTTGTGTTTCAGGGATTCAATCTGCTTTCGCGCACCTCGGCGGTTGAGAATGTCGAGCTGCCGATGCTTTATGCCGGCGTGTCCGGCAGTCAAAGGCACGCGCGCGCCATGGCAAGTCTGGCTGCGGTTGGGCTCGCCGGTCGCGAACAGAATCATCCGAACCAGTTATCCGGTGGTCAGCAACAACGGGTCGCGGTGGCGCGAGCTCTGGTAAACGATCCGGCCTTAATTCTGGCGGACGAACCAACGGGAAATTTGGATTCGCGCACGTCAGTCGAAGTGATGGAAATCTTTCAGCGCTTGAATCGCGAACGTGGAATCACTTTGATCCTGGTAACGCACGAGCCGGACATCGCGCAATACGCGCAACGCGTAATAGTTTTCAAAGACGGAAAGATCAAGAAGGATTACCAGGTTGAAGATCAGCGCAACGCAGCGGAAGAGTTGAAGAATCTACCGGTGATTGAAGACGACGATGAAGAGGAATAATCCACAGATTACCCAGATTACACAGATAGGGAAAATGGCTTTCCCTTTAATGTCATCTGCGTCATTTGCGAAATCTGCGGACAAAAGATTATGAACCTATTAATGATCATTCGAGTTGCTTTTCGCGCCTTGCAGCGCAACAAGATGCGCGCGGCGTTGACGATGCTGGGAATCATCATCGGTGTCTCGGCTGTTGTGGCCATGGTCAGCATTGGCCAGGGTGCGCAAGCGGCCGTCGCGGCGCAAATTGACAGCATCGGCACGAACCTTCTGTTCGTCAGCGCCGGCGCCCAAAACGTCGGCGGCGTGCGCAGCGGCACGGGCGACACCGGCACAAATACTCTGACTGTTGAAGACCTCGAAGCCATCAAGCGCGAGGTCCCCAGCGTGTCGATGGTCACGCCGACCGTAAACTCGCGTGGACAACTCGTCTCAGGCAACCTGAACTGGAACACTTCAATTCAAGGCGTGAGCGAACAGTATCCTGAGGTGCGCAAATGGATGGTTCAGAGCGGTGAATTCTTTACGGAATCAGACGTGCGCACCGCCGCGCGTGTGCTCGTGGTCGGGCAAACAATTGCCGACAACCTGTTTGCCGGCGGCGATCCGATTGGCCAAACAGTTCGCGTACAGAATCTACCGTTTCGCGTGATTGGAGTGATGGTCAGGAAAGGTCAGGATCAGCAGGGCCGCGATCAGGACGACATAGCTTTCACGCCTTACACGACCGTGCAGAAGAAAATCCTTGGCAGTCCGCGTCTCCAGATTGCCTACGTCTCGGCAGTTTCGCCGGACGCGACCTACACGGCCCAGCAACAGATTACTGAACTGCTGCGTCAGCGTCACAAACTAAACCCGAATGATCCTGATGACTTCACCGTACGCAATATGACGGACATCGCCCAGGCTGCGAACGAAACCAACAGCACCATGACGATGCTGCTCGCTTGTATCGCCGGCGTTTCGTTGCTGGTTGGCGGCATCGGCATCATGAACATCATGCTGGTGTCAGTCACCGAGCGGACGCGCGAGATCGGTATTCGCATGGCCATCGGCGCACGTTCGTCGGCGGTGAAAAGCCAATTTTTGATCGAGTCGATCGTGCTGAGTCTGATGGGCGGTACCGTCGGAATCCTGCTCGGCGTGGGTGTGTCGCTGGCGATTCCCAGGATGCTCGGGTGGCCAACACTGATTTCGACGATGGCGATTGTCGGGTCGGTAGTCTTCTCGATCGCGGTGGGAGTCTTCTTTGGTTACTATCCCGCGCGCAAGGCAGCGGCGCTGGATCCGATTGACGCGTTAAGATACGAATAAGTGTCCGGCTACACTGGAATGCTAGCAGTTTAAGCAGCGAGTTTGCCCTCCCTTATGGTCGGGCTTCGGATACCGTCGCGTCGGATACCGTCGCGTCACTTGATCTTTTTCGCCGGAAACAGACGCGTACCGCGCTGCACGTTCACTTGGATCACCTGTCCTTTTTCATTCTTGATGAAAGTGAACGTCGCATCAGCGTCTTTTACGAAAAATGTAGTTTCCGACTCCGGAAACATCTCTGACTTTGGCTGATCGGTCATACTCGGGGGCGTGGGTATCGGCGTTGCCCGACTAAATAACTTGTCTCCTTCTCTGGACACGAACAGGATGAACCCGGGAGCAATCTCATACTCACCGACGTAAGCGTCGTAAATGGCCGGATCAACTTTGGCGATGACTCTCTCTCGGGGATGAAAATCGGGCCAGCCATATTCGGCCGCCACACTGCGGATAATCTCGGTTGTTAGCTCCACGCCATTTTCTCCATTCGTCATCACGACAACACCTTGACCTGAATACATGTAGGCCAGCATGCGGGATTTGTAGCCCACGTTGGAGCCAGCGAAACTGAATCGCGCCGAGTTATCTTTCCCGTCCACCAGCCAGCCCAGGGCAACGTTGTCTATCTCAGGCGTCAACATCTGATTAATACTCTTCGTGGAGAGGATCTTATTGGATTTTCCCAGTCTCGCTTTCTGCACCTCGATCAATAGGCGGGCCAGATCCGTCGGCGTGGTCCACAAACCATCCGGGGCAAGCTCAGGAAGTACGAACCACTTGCCTTCCATCTCTTTGCCATTTGGCAGATGACCGGCGGCTGCGTTGGCAGCCAGAGCCGGCGAGAGCGGCTGTTGAAAAGTGCTGTGGGTCATCCCAAGTTTTTCCAGGAGCATCTTCTGCATCAGTTCCGGAAAGGACTTACCAGTCACATCCATCATCAGTTGCGCCAGGATCACATAGCCGCCACCCGAGTAAAGAAATTTGGTGCCAGGCTTCAGTTCGACACGAATCGGATTAGAGTTGGCGGGCTTCTCCCCATTCAGTATTTGTCGCAAGGCTGGCAGTGGCGTGTCGACCGGGTAGCCCAGGAAACCAGGGTTGGATACGCCCGCCGTGTGCGCCAGTAGACGGCGGACAGTGACCTTCTGATCTTTGGTGAACTCGTTCTCGGGAACTTTCCATGAAACCAGACGGTTATTTACGTCGCTATCAAGATCGAGTTTTCCTTGTTCGACCAGCCGCAACACGACCATGGCCGTGAGCGACTTGCTGTTCGAGGCCGCCTGAAAAAGTGTGTCCGGCGTCACCGGTTCCTTGCCGCCAGCTTCGAGGACACCGTAGCCGCGCGCCCACTCAATTCGGCCATCGTTAATCAAGGCAATGCTGACTCCGGGCGTTTTGTAAAACCGCATACGATCCGCGAGCTTCATCTTTGCCGGCGTCTCGCCTTTTTGCACCGCCGGTGGAAGTAGACCGTTCTCAACCCTTTCAATTCGTTGGGTGGTGGCTGTGCCCGCTGTTTGATGGAGATAGGTTCTGCGCTCGGCAACCGGCATCTGCGACCAGGTCGTCGCGCTCGACAACATCAATGCCAGAACTAAAAGCGGCAACACTACGCCCCGCTGCAATGCGACTAGTCGTCTCATAACAGTTCTCCTAAAACTTCTTAATGGTTAATTTTCGGGAGACTAACTCTCGTTACTGACCGTTCGCGGCCCGGAGGCTTTCGACCAGATCCAATGCAAGCTGAACCAGAACAGAAAACTGACGATATATGCCAGTACCACACCGCCTAAACTGAAAGCCGGATCAACCTTGATGCCGATCAGGATGGTGACCAGCAGCAACACACCATTGACGGCGAGTAACGTCCACAACGCCACTCGCAGGGGATTGAAACGGGTTATCGTCATCAGGAGAAAGATGATCAGATTGCCGACAATGCCGGCAGTTGCCAACGCATCCAGGATGCGACCAAAAATCAGAATGGCAGAGACCTCGTGTTTTCTGCCGTAACTCAATAACAAAAAGGCCATGACGATTAGCGCGAGGCTCACGAGTAGAGCGAGAGCATTCTTACCAAGGTTCTTCATAATCGCGTGTTCCTTTCCCAGGTTGTCGAGGTGCTCTTTGGGAGCCGCCTGCACCAGGTCGAGCAGCGTGCGAAACCAAAGGCTGCCGACGCCGAAGATGCCTCGCGTCATTTTCTCAGCGCGATAGCAGTCATAAAAAAACTGCTCCATTTGCTTTCCGTATTCGTGCCGGAACTCTCGCGGATACGCGAACAAAACCATTTGAAATATTCTTTGGCGCGGCATATTCGTTAGCTTCGCGTTTTGGCGATCAGGCGCTTTCGTTGTGCCAGTGAAACCATTTTCGAAATCCGTTGGACTTCTGCCCGCAGAACTTTCTGCCCGAAATCCGTCAGGCGATAGTAACGACGACGTTCGTCATCCAGCTCCGGATCGGGCCGCTCGTCTGCTTCGACAATCAACCCATCACTCAGCAGACGCTTGATGGCCCCGTACAAGGTGCCCGGGCCGAGTTTGATTTGACCGCCGGTGTGTTCAGCGACTTCCTGCATGATTCCATAGCCGTGCAAGTCGCCGTCAGATAACGCCAGGAGGATATGAAAGACCGAAGGTCGCAGCGGCAAAAGGGATTCGGGATCGATTTGTTTCTTTACCATTTCAGTCCGGCCAACTCTGTCATCTTACGATATATCGATGGCCGATATAGTAAGGGTGACCTCCAAATTTTGTCAAGCGCTGTTTCTGGCGGGCGGCAAGATGGGTTAATCTTTTTTGGTTTGGTGCGAGAGTAACCGACGAGGAGAAGCTGCGTATTCGAGTTAAGAACGGCAACCAGGGTCAGTCATCGACGCGCAGTCGCCTGCTTCGCTACGGTCCAGTGGTGGTGTGCGCGGCCTTGATCTTCATCGGATCGGGCGACGTGCTGTCGGGCTCGCACACGTCCATTCTACTCAGGCCGTTACGTTGGTTGTTTCCCGGCGCCAGCCCGGAAACGCTGGCGTTCGTCCATTTGCTAATTCGCAAGGCCGGCCATCTTACTGAATATGCCATCCTGGCAATTCTGACGGCGCGGGCATTGAGAACGTCGTCGCGAGCGTTTCTGCGGACTCGCTGGTTCTGGCTGTCACTGATAGTTGTGGTCGTTTATTCGCTGAGCGATGAATTTCATCAACTGTTTGTGCCCTCGCGCGGAGCGTCAATTCACGACAGCATGATTGACACGGTGGGCGGATTGATTGGATTGTTGCTGGCGTGGTTATGGCAGCGGCGAGCAAAGAAAAACAAAACTCCGCGGGCCACAGTTTCAAAAGCAACCGCCGCAGCTTGATCTTCCGACCAGCGGTTTTCCCTGCGGGATCGCGTTCAAGTCCTCCGCCTTCTGCAAAACTTACCATCGAGATTGGGTGTGGTAGAGGCCGCCTTTTACCGGCTTGAAGTGATATTTGGCGCCGCAAAGCCTGCTCCGGAAAACAGGAATGCCAGCGCCGAGGGGAGGCGAAGTTTCTTTCGCAGGTCGATAAACATTGGCTTGTCCGGTTTCTTGAACATTGGTTTGCGGTTACGCGTATAATGACGTTGCTAAAAGACGGTTTGTTAGCACGAAGGAGATCGAAAACAAAATGGGAATTCTTGACCGGCTCAGCCCGAGCGCACAGTTCATCGAAGTCATCGAATGGCTCGACGACAGCGGCGATACGATGATGTATCGCTTTCCGGTGCGCGATCAGGAGATTAAGAACGGGGCGCAATTGATTGTGCGCGAATCGCAGGCAGCAGTGTTCGTACACGAGGGGCAGATCGCCGACGTGTTCGGCCCGGGCCGATTCACAATCGAGGGCGGCAACACGCCAATCCTTTCCAAACTTGGCGCCTGGAAGCACGGGTTCAATTCGCCAATCAAATCTGAAGTCTATTTCGTAAACACGAAGCAGTTCACCGATTTGAAGTGGGGGACCTCCAATCCCGTCATGATGCGGGACGCTGATTTCGGCATGGTGCGCCTGCGCGCCTTTGGCATCTATTCGATGCGCGTCGCCGATCCGCGCGAATTGATCAAACAGATCGCCGGCACCAATGCTCACTTCGTAACCGAAGACATCGAAGGCCAACTTCGACGCACTTTGGTGAGCGGTTTTTCTGACGCGCTTGGTGAATCAAAGATAGCGGCGTTGGATCTGGCTTCGAATTATGACGAGCTGAGCAAGTTCTCAAGACAGAAGTTGCAGGAAGAGTTCAAGACGCTCGGCCTGGAACTCACCAAATTCGTCGTCGAGAATATTTCGCTGCCCCAGGAAGTCGAAGCCGCCATGGACAAGCGCACTTCGATGGGCGTGCTCGGAGACATGGGCAAGTACACTCAGTTCGAAGCCGCGCAAGCGATGCGAGATGCGGCCCAGAATCCCAGTGGTGGCGCGGGCCTGGGCGCCGGGTTGGGCGCGGGCTTCGCCGTCGGCAACGTCATGGCCGGCGCCATGAGCGATGCGATCAGGCACAAAGATGCGTCACCCGAAGTCACCGGGCTTTCATCGCAGAAGTGCATCAAGTGCGGCGCTTCACTTCAAGCCGGAGCAAAATTCTGTAGCGACTGTGGTACGTCGCAGCTTCCGGCGAAATGCTCGAATTGCCAAAACGATCTGAAGCCCGGCGCGAAGTTCTGCGACGAGTGTGGGACGAAGGTCGGATAGTCAACAGAATCCGAAAAGGATTGAAAGGGCCGGATGCGATTGCATTCGGCCTTTTTTCTGGAATGCGTGGAGCGCCCGGTACGCATGCCCTCGGCATGCTTACGCTAAAAGTTCCCAATCTCAGCACGCCTGAGGCGCGCCTACCCACCTTTGACGTGATCGCGTTCGAGATTTTTCTGGAAGTGGTTTGGGTTCTGATCGAAGGTGCGAACGAGGCACGCCGGAGGCGTTCGTACCGGCGCGTGATTCGCGCAAATTGACATCACCGCAGCAGAAACTTTTTCGCTATACTGACCGTCCCCCGCTCACCAGCCCCAAACTCTCAAATTCTCAGAACCAGGGGTTTTCCGTGGAAACAATAAGACAGTTTACCCGCCGCCGGGCACGGCTGCCTTTAAGGCTGCCCATGCAGGTTATTTGTAGAGAGACAGCTGAACATCAATGGACCGAACCGTCACGACTGGTTGACGTGAATCACTTCGGAGCAGGTTTTATCCTGAGCCGTCCGATTGATGTCGGCCGTCTGATCCAAATGAACATCCCTCTGCCGTATCAGCTGCGTTGCTTTGATTATTCTGAACCGATGTATTCGGTGTGGGGGTTGGTGCGTCACTCTTCAGCCGTGGCAAGCGACGAACCAAACGAGCCGGCCCGGTTTCGCGTCGGAGTTGGATTTATCGGCAAGTACCCGCCGCTAAGCTTCGAAAAAGATCCGACAATCAGATATGACCCGTTGCAGGTCAATGTCGGATCAGCTTCGTTGTGGAGACTGACCCGGGCCCAATTAGCCAAACAAAGAAGAGAGCCCCGTCTGATTATTCCGCTCGAGATTATGGTGGAAACTTTGGATGGAAGCGGAAAGCCTTGTGAGCGTGAACATACGGTTACGGAAACGATTAGCACGCTGGGCACCTGCATCCCCACCAATCTCGATGTCAGTGTGGGGCGCATTCTCAAGCTGAGCAGCACGACTGACGGCGTTTCGATTTTTGCGGCGATACGTTCGCGCGAAGTTGCTGCTGATGGCATCACGCGCGTGGGCCTCGAGTTCATTGGCGAGCGCTGGCCTTTGGATCGCGAGATTGAGCCGAGCTCAAACGGCAATCACCCAAGATCTCATCGCAGAATGAAGCCTTCGCGGAACGGATCCTCAGGATCGAAATAGAATTCATTTCGGCCGGTGATCGAAGCGGCGCCGCTGACTTCAGGAATGACTGCGTCATAAGGGCCAAACTTTGTGGCGGCGACCGCCTGAACAGTCATCAGACTGCCCAGAATACTTTCAATTGTAATTTTCTGATTGAGTTGCAGCTCGCCTTTCGCGTAGTGAATCGCGGCCCGCGCGCTGACGCCGGTTCCGGTCGGCGAGCGATCAACTTCGCCTTCGGCAAAGATGCAGACGTTCCGACTGTGATGGCCCGGCTGCAATGCAGGTGCGGTGAAGATCGTGCCGTAAAGAAAACTCAGGTCCTCCTCGAACGGGTGCACTATCGGGAAGTGCTGCATGACCGAGTTTTTGATCCGGCGTCCATAGTCGATCAGCTTTGAATAATCATTTGCGGTGAGAGACAGGCCCAGCGGCGCTGCGTCTACGAACGCGTAGAAAGCTCCACCGTAAGCCACGTAGAAACTGACCTTTCCAATTTCCGGTACGTCGACTTCCTGGTCTTGCAGGTAAACGAACGAAGGAACATTTCGAAAAGATGATTCGCGGACTCGTCCATCTTCGATCAACGCCTGAGCGTGAACTCGACCGGCCGGTACGTTGAAGGTGACTTGAGGATTATTGCCTTCCTTACGCACCATGCCGGTTTCGAATACCAGCTTTGTCAGGGCAATGATCGCGTGGCCGCACATGGTGCTATAGCCTTCGTTGTGAAGGAAGAAAACATCGAGGTCGGCACCCGTCGAAGGCGTGATGATCGCGCCGTACATGTCGGCATGGCCGCGTGGCTCCCACAAAGTTCCTTTGCGAATGTAGTCGAAATGTTCACGAAAATAGCGGCGCTTCTCCAGCACGGTTTCACCTTTGATTTCCGGCAGTCCCGAAATGAAAACGCGCAAAGGCTCACCGCCAGTGTGCATTTCGATAGTGGTAATTTTTTGCCAGTGTGGCGGCGGTTGCCAATCCTGATCGTCAAAGGGTTGTCGCATGAATTGAAACAATCGCGAGTGCCAGCGAAGGATGCCCGCGGTCCAGTCCGGTAGCTAAGTTGGTTCCTGATCAGAAACTTCCACTCTTCACCCGCTTAGCGTGCCACATCTTAAGTAGTCAAAACCGATGCGGATTATCTGACAGGATTGACAAGATGAACAGGATTTACGAAACGATTTTTGAAACTGGTTTAGAATCTCGTTAATCCTGTCCAAATATTCTCACTTTGTTTTCGCGCGCTTCACCCAGTCGAGCGCGGGATCACGGCCCGCGAAATAATCGCGCGCGGTCATCTTCACTAAAATGTCCGGGCCGGGGTGCGTGATGCTCAAGTCGGTATCCTTAATCAGATATTGATCGAACTCGGGCCGCACGATGGGCGAGTAGCTATGCAGGCGATCCGCAAAATGAAGTGAGAGTCGCGAATTAGGCGTCAACAGATTTCCGCCTTCGGACCAGAAATCCAACCCGTCACCGAACTGTTCACCGACCAGCACCGCGCCGGCAAACTGGCGCAATTGCATCGCGTGATAGATTCCCGCCGAAAACGTCGCGCGCCCCGTGATGACATAGACTTTAATTTTATGATCTTTCGCGAAGGCGCCGAGTTGGTTGATGAAAGGCCGGCCGATGCTCAAGTCACCGCCGGTATTAAACCTGACGTCGACGACAATCTTGTTGACGGCCATCGTTTGAATTTCAGCGACGGTGCGCCGTCCAAATTCTGCCAGAGACTCTCCGCTGGGCGAATTGCCGGACCGGCTGAATTGTAAGTAGAGAATTCGATCCTCCGGCAAGTAGTGCGACCAATACGAACGATCAGTATCGAGCAGGTACAACGGCTGACGCTCTACCGGCAGTGTCAGCGCACTGATCCACTCGCCGTCGTTACGCGTTCGCGCCGGACACAAATCCCACCAACTTTCCGTAGGCTGATCGAATCTGCGCAGCGACATGGGCGCCAGCTCGCGCCGTCCATTTCTTCCGTTCCGATCGGTGAAGGCGATTTCGGTTTTGCCGTTTTCAGGAACCAAACCCAAACCCATGAGCACGTCCGGACTAGTCATCGTGTAAGCGCTGAGATAGGTGTGCCAGGCATCGTTCCCCGCGTACAAACGGGCGACGGCGGTCTTCACCTGCTGAACGCTGCGTCCGCCGATGCGCAGAATCCTGGCGCCGAGAAGTGCAGAGTATTCCGGCGTCGCTCGCACGACGTACAAACCCTCAGGAAACCACCAGACGCGAATTGGATAGCGGCGTAGTTCGCTGCGATTGCGCACCAGGTAAAGGCGCGTATGCGCATTTTTCGCTAGTGCAACTGCTTTTGCCAGTTCGACAATTATTTGTTCGTCCGTCTTACTTTCGACCGTTTGCTGAAGCTTGCCGATGGCCGCGCGAAACTGCTCGCGTGCTTCGGGAGTAAAGCTGCGATCACGCGCGAGGAAAGTATCAACGGCGAATTGGAGATCTTCACGCCACTGCGCCGGAGAAAGTTTCGGCCTTCCGGAAGCCGCGGTTCGCCCTTCGCTGGTTTGTGCTTTGAGCGAGCCAGACAAGCAAGCTGCGGTCAACGCCAGACAAACGATGGTCCGGCTAGTTCGCTTCAGTGTTGTTGATGCCATGACTGAACAGACCCCCACGTACGATAAACACCGCAAGCTGGAGTTTTAGGGCAACGTCAACGGAAACGGCGGCAACCTGACGCGATCCTTGCAGGAAAAATCGATGCCGCCTGCTGAAGCCTTCTCGATGAATTCGGCGATGAATTTTGCGCCGCATTCATTAATCGAACTAAACCCGTGTGACAGATTGGGAATCACTACGTGCTTTGAATTGCTGAGATACCGCGCCGCTTCGTCTCCCCAACGTTCATTCGTGTTTGGATCAAGCGTTCCGGAAACCAATAACGCCGGCACATCCGATCGAACAGGTTGAGCGTGGTCACGCGGGACCTCGCCGCGAACCCATTCACGACACGCAGCCACGAGTTGGGTTACTCGATAATCGCCCAACGCGGTTCCGCGATCGGCTATCTTTGCGCGCGCCGCGTTCATGCGCGGCGCGTCCTCGCTGCACATCACCGAGAGATGCATGCCCATGCTGATCCCGGCGTCCAGTCCGCGGCGATACTCAACGATGGCATCAACCAAAGGTTTCGTGTCACCGGTAAAAGTCGTGTGGATGAGCAGCGGCAGACGCACGGCCGAGTTGCTGTTCTGAAGCAAGCCGAGAAGGGTCGAGGCCACCACGCCTCGCGACAGCATCAATTCGATCGGCGCGACGCCGGCAGGGTCCGGAATAAGACCGCGCAGCGCGCCCTGGGCCGCGCTCGCCAGCACTTTGCGAAATTCACTTTCGATATTTGGAAAAGCCTTGGCGCAAGCGGCATCGGCCGCGCAGGCGCGAAACAAATACCGCAGCGACCGCTCAGTGTCGCGCGCGTAATGCATCGTCCCCGGCATCGTAGGCGGCGCAACCGCCTTCAGCACGATCGAGCGAACATGCGCTCGATGTCGCCGAACATAAACCAGGGTTGCACGTGTTCCGTATGAGGCGCCGTAGATGTTTATCTTTTGGTGGCCCAACGCCGCGCGTACTTCATCCAGATCGTCCATCAGGACTGAAGTTGTGTAGCGCCGCAAATCAACATTTGTGCTTAGCGACTGGCGACATGCGCGCAACTGTACGATCGAATAGAAGTCGCCGACCAATTCACGAGCGCTCGGATACATTGAGCATTTGAGCGCTGCCGAACGTCCGGTCCCGGCTAAATCAACCAACACAATGTCGCGGCGCCGGCGCACTTCAGCAAAGGCGCGGCTCGCAAAACCGGGGAGACTGGAAGCGGCTTGTCCGGGGCCGCCGGCAAGAAAAAAGAGGGGGTCCGGTTCAGCCGGCGTCTCCAGCGCAGGCAGCACCGCGATGAATAGAGGGATCTGGCGACCTGTTTTCGTTTGGCGATTCTCGAAGACGTTGTAGCTGCCGCACCGCACTTCACCTTCCACTCCCGGAAGCACGCAGGCTTTCAGTTCTGGCCGAGATTGCGCAAACGCCGAAGCACAAATCGCAAATAAGATTATCGTGAGATTCAGAATCGGAGCGCGTGGCATGCGCGCATCTTACTATCGCTCGCGACCGGGTGAATAGGATTGAGAGGGTCAGCCGCAGGAAGCTGGGACCCGAATGAATCTCATTTCCGCGCCAGGTACCAGACGTCGTTGCTGTATATAAATTTGATCTGGCCGTTTTCGGTAATTGAGTACTTGCCGCCGGTCATGAAAAGTTTGTCACCCAGCACGCAGGTCGCGACGCCGCCGCGCGGCGTCCAGGGGGCCGGTTCCTCAGTCCAATTAACGCCGTCATTCGAAACCATAACGGCGCTCAGGAATTCGTTATTGCGATTCAGACCGACGAGCCAGATCTTCTCATCGTAAACCACGACGGATCCGCCGAATACTGATCGCGACGCCAGCTTTTCCGCTTCTAACTTCCAATTGACTCCGTCGGCGCTCGACCATACTTCACTCGAGATGGGTCCATCTATGATCCCGCCGGCCATCAGCCAGATTCTGTTCTTGAAGACGAAAATCGATGGGTTGCTGCGCGCTGTCCAGGGCGCTTTTTCGATGACACGTTGCCACTTCACCCCGTCAACTGAAGTCCACACGTCATTGAAATAACTCTTTCCGTCAAATCCTCCGAGCAACCAGATCTTGCCGGCAAAGACTGTCGCCCCATAAAAAACGCGCGGAGGCAATTCTGATTGAGCGGCGACCTGCTCCCATCGTTTGAGATCGTCGCTCGTCTTCATGATGCGCGAGCCGGCCTTCAGGTTGAGGTAATCGCCTTCCATAGTTCCCAGCGCGTAAATTGAATTGTTGAATTGGACATATTGTTGATACCCAGTGCGCAAACCGAGGGCCGGCAGCTCAGCCTTCGTCCAGCTCTTGCCATCCGGGGAAAACCAATTGCCTTCGGAACGCAAAACCCAAAGCTGGTTGCGAAAGTTGAACATCGGAAAGTTATAGCCTTCAGGAAAGGAAGCGTGATCGGTGACTTTGGTCCATGAGTAATCAGCTACCGGCCCGTCTTTGACGCCGGCAGTGCTCTTGCGCCCACACGCAGACGCCGAAAAGGAAATCAGGAGAACGAGAGTTAACCCAATTGCCGTAATCTGCTTTCGCATCTGGATCCTGTTCGGAAGAATTCGGCTCACAGTTCCGTCCCTTGATCACCCCGCTGATTAGACTGGTAAATAACAAGAAAACGTTTCAACGATTTTTCGACTTACGCGTGTCGAAGGTCTCTCAATCCATCAGCCCTGGTATGGAAACCGTTGAAACGGCAACTATATGAATGCCGTTGAAGTTCCGCGTGAATTTCTCACGCTGATCACTAAAATCCGGTGTGAATGAAAATGCCAACTCAGCTTCAAGGGCATTCAATTTTGAAAGATGAACCTGCCGCTCGCTGGGAATAAGACGCAGCAGGAAAGATATTTCTTCCAGCCTGAGTCAATTTGGCTTACGACCCACGCTTAATCATTTCATCCAGCAGTCGAATCAAGTTTTGTGGTAAAGGGCTTTTCGCCGATCGCGCAGATCCAACCCTGGCGACGCTCCTCGATAATTTGAAAATCTGAATAACCGGCTGCCGCTAAACACTCACGATGTTCATTCGCAGTGAGGTAGGCAGCCCGGAGTAATTTCATTGCTGCTTGAGTTGGATCGATTCGTCCGCGTTTGTAGGCCTCGGCGATGATCAACAGCTTTCCGCCAGGTTTCAGTACGCGCTGAATTTCTCGCAGGTCCGAAACTAAATCCGGCCAATAGTAATGCGTCTCCACGGCGGTGACGAGATCAAACATGCAGTCCGGGAACGGCAATTTCGAAACAGAGCCACGTTGAATTTCAATGTGGCCATCCTTGATCGATTGCCGGTTCGTTTTGCTCGCCGCTGCCACACTCGCAGCAGAGTAATCAATACCGTAGGCTTTTCCTTCAGAAACTATTGCCGCAAGTTTTGAGATCGTGTGGCCTGCGCCACAACCTATATCCAAAGTCACGAAATGTTTTTCGATCGCAACTTGGCTCAGCCCCCAGTTGGTGACGCGGCCGTGGCGACCGGCCATCTCCCAAAGAAAAAATCTGCCAAGCCAGCCGTGTGGTTTGCGACATTGATTGATCAGGTAGATGACTAACGCGATCGTCACGATGCCGACGATAATGTGTCTTGCAATCTGCATTCGCACCTCGGGGGCACGCACATCTTGCGCGTGAAAGTTCACGGGCGCGACGCCCGTACACATTACTCGCTATGCCTTTCGTTCACGACTCAGACGCGAGCACCAGTCTGAATCCGATGCACCCGTCATGTGCATCCGGAACGATTCCGTAGCGCCAGGACACTGTGCAATGGAGATCCCAGTTGTGGTGACATCCGCCCCGCAAACGCCTCTCTTCGCCCGGACCGTCGTAAGGCTTTCCATCAGCAGGGACAGCGTTAAAATCATCGGTCGACACATCCCGACACCATTCCCAAACGTTACCGGACATGTCGTAAATGCCGAGTTGATTTGGCGCCTTGGTCGCCACTTCATGAGTTCGTGTCATGCTTTTTCTAAACCGGCCCAGGCGGCCGATGGTTCGCCAGCCGCGACGGGCTCCGACGACTCGGGAGAATAGTTCGTGTGCCTCGCTCCAACGTGGGCCGTACCAGGCGACCTCGTTTGGATCATTGCTGCCGCTATAGATAAAACCGTCTTCCCAATTCGGACCGCCGCGCGCCGCATATTCCCACTCGGTTTCAGAAGGTAAACGAAATTTCATCTCAGATTGATCGCGGGCGATCGCCGCGAGGATCTCGCTCGAATTAATTCGATCCAGAAAACCGTCAGGGTCACTGATGTGATGCCAGGAGACATTCTCGACGGGACATTTAAGGTCAGGCCTTGTTGCCGGATTGCTTCCCATCACCTGAAGCCAAAGGGCTTGAGTAACCGGTGTAGTTGAAATATAGAAGTTTGAAATTTCGATGGGCCGACGCTGCGAACCACGGCCAAACAGATAAGGATTACCACTGGTTCCCGGCACGGGCGCCAGTCGCAACTCGTGGTCCGAGTCATCCGCGCGCCACTTGAAGCTCAGCGATTTCATTTCGCACGAATACTAATACCGGCGACACGCGGGGCCAAACAAATTTCCGGCATCGGTACGCACGCTTCTGGCGTGCTATTGAGAGTGCGGCGACTCGTCGCCGCTTTTCGCCGCAAGTAGATTTGCTTGAAATCTCAATACTTGCTTCTGTACTAACGCAAAAGCGGCGATGAGTCGCCGCACTCCAAGATCGTTGTTGGCTATTGCTGGCAGGGCGATGCTATTCTTTGCTCACCCAAAAAGCTAACTCCGTACAGCAGCTGAGAAGCCATGCTGAGTCAATTCACACATCCTCGTCGAGTAGTCATTACCGGCATGGGCTGTGTTACGCCGATCGGGATTGGGCGTGAAGCCTTCTGGACCGGACTTCAGAATGGAACCAGTGGCGTTCGGCGTATCCAGTCATTTGACGTTTCAGATTCGCCGGTAAAGATTGCCGCGCAAGTTCAGGATTTTGATTGGGAGGCGCAGCTCGGGCCAAAGGACCGAAAGCATGTGCCGCGCACGGTGCCCCTCGCTCTGGCCGCCGCGCGCGAAGCTTTTCAGGATGCAGGTATTTCACCAAACGATCTTTCTTTAGAAGAGCGGCAGGAGATCGGAGTTCAGATCGGAACTGGCGGCGGCGGTCTCCCCTTCGTCGAAGACCATTACGCCATCTGGTACAACGGCCGCTCGCATGCCAAAGCCAGCGTCTACATTATTCCTGCCGCGACCCATGGAACTTTGTCGAGCGAACTTTCGATGGCTTTTGGATTGCGAGGGCTGTCGCATGTCGTCTCAACCGGATGCACGAGTTCAACCGATGCGATCGCTTACGCGGCGCAACACATCGCGCTTGGCCGTCAGGAAGTGATGCTTGCCGGAGGCGTTGATGCGCCATTGGCGCCCGGAATTCTCGCGGGCTTCAATCTGCTGACGGTGCTGACTACTGCATGGAACGACGATCCGTCGCACGCCTCGCGTCCCTTTACCCGCAATCGGTCCGGAATGGTTTTAGGTGAAGGGGCGTGGATCTATGTGCTCGAGGAATTTGATCGAGCTAAGCAACGCGGCGCAAAGATCTACGCCGAGATCGCCGGTTATGGATCAACCTGCGATGCGTATCATCGAGTACGTCTGCAGGAAGGCGGCGACGAACCGGCGCGAGCGATGACCTTGGCGATGAACGATGCCGCCATTAACGCGAGCGAGGTTGATTATGTGAATCTGCACGGCACTTCGACGGTGTTGAATGATCGCATCGAGACCAATGCCTTGAAGCTGGCGCTCAATTCCAATTCGCGACGCGTGCCGATGTCTGCGACCAAATCACAAGTTGGTCATCCGCAGGGCGCCAGCGGCGCCGCCGGTCTCGCTGCTGCGCTTTGCGCGATGCAAACGCGGGTGATTCCTCCAACCATAAACCTCGACGAACCAGATCCGGATTGCGATTTGGATTACGTCCCGCTCGAAGCTCGCGAAGCTGATGTTCGCGTCGCGCTCTGCAACTGTATTGGATTTGGATCGAAGAACAGCGCGTTGGTGATTCAGCGAGTTTGATCCGCAGATTACGCAGACAAGAATTCAGCCACGAAAATGCACAAAAGGCTCAAAGGTTGTGAAACTTTCAGCGTCACAATCCTTTTTGTGCTTGTGCCTTTTTGTGGCTGCGGTTTTTCTTCATCGGTGTAATCTGCGTAATCTGCGGATAACATGTTCGAAAAGTTTCGCCAACGCAGCCTGGAACCCGAAAACCTCGACAAAGGTTCGTACACACCTGAGGAATATGAAGGCTGTCTGGTTGAGTTGCGTCGCGTCAACGAATGGCTCGGCGATGCGAACGCTTTGCGCGACTCGCTGCTGAAGGGAATCGAGCGGCGCAATTTGCCGTCATTTTCCGTGCTCGACGTCGGCGCGGGCTCGGGCGAATTGCTGCGCGTGGCAGCCGCGTGGGCGCGTGATACTAAACGGACCGCATTTTTGGCCGGCGTTGAATTGAACGAGCGATCAGCAACGGCGATCCTCGAAGAGTCCGCCGACTTTCCGGAGATAACATCGGTGAGGGCGAACGGTTTTGTGCTCCCTTTTCGGGATCAGACATTCGACTATGTGATTCAATCTTTGACGCTGCATCATTTTGACGATGCAGGCGCTGTGAAGATTATTAAGGAGATGGCGCGCGTGGCCCGGCGGGGAATTTTCGTGATCGATTTACAACGAAATCCAGTGGCCTATTTTTTCTACACGACGATCGCCCGTTTGTTTTTGCATAACCGGCTGATTCGCGAAGACGGCGCGCTCTCGATCTTGAAAAGCTTTACGCCTGAAGAGATGGAAGAGATCGGAAGAAGAACCGGCCTGAGCAACGTAAGAGTAGAGAAGTATTTTCCGTCGCGCATAATATTGAGCGCACTGTCAGAACCGGGAGCGATAGCGACCGGATCATGAAAGTTTTAGACAGGATTTACACGATTTACAGGATTGTTAGAATGCACAGCACTCATCTTTCTCTTTATCTTGTTAATCCTGCCCAATTGTTTTTCTCGTGTGCCACCGCTTACTGATGAGCCCACTTTCAAATTACGACGTAATCATCGCCGGCGGCGGACCGGCCGGCGCCAGCGCTGCGATTCATCTCGCAATGCGCGGTGCGCGCGTGTTGCTGGCTGAACAAAAGAGATTTCCACGTCCGAAATTGTGTGGTGAATTCATTTCTCCCGAGTGCGCGCAGCACTTCGAGCGCTTGGGTGTCAAAGATCAGATGTTTGCCGCGGCGCCGGCCACGCTGTCCGAAACAGTTTTCTATTCCCGGAACGGCAGCAAGGTGAGCGTCCCAAGTTCCTGGTTCGGATCGGACGGAGTGGCACTCGGCTTAAGTCGCTCTGAAATGGACGAGCGTTTGCTGCGCCGGGCTGCCGCGGCGGGTGCGCACATCCTCGAAGACGGGCACGTAACAGATCTTATTTTTGAAAAGGAACAAGTCAGCGGTGTCACCATCAAAGTGGATTCGCGCGCGGAGATTTTTCGAGCGGCGATCACGATCGATGCCACCGGTCGAACGCGAGCGCTGGCGCGGCGTCTGCCCGCGGCGAAAAGCGCAAAACCAAAGCGCCCGCCGATGATCGCTTTCAAGGCGCATCTGGAAAATACTCGGGTCGCCCCAGGAGCCTGCGAGATCTATTTCTACCGGCGTGGATACGGTGGTCTCAGCAGCATCGAAAATGGCCTCAGCAATCTTTGTTTCATCGCGTCAGCGCGCGACGTTCGATCGTGTGCCTCAGATGCAGAGCGCGTAATGCGTGAAGTGGTATCGCAAAACCGTCGAGCCCATTTCACTTTGAAAGGTGCGCGAGCACACTCGCAGTGGCTGGCGGTTTCTCTTGAAGGCTTTGGCCGTCATGACGTGGCCCCGGCCGACGGGTTGCTTACGGTCGGCGACGCGGCGTCTTTCATCGACCCTTTCACTGGCAGTGGAATGTTGATGGCGCTCGAGAGTGGCGAACTGGCATCGAACGCCATTGGCAATTATTTGGATGCCAATGACGAATCAAACAGCCTCAGCGATTTGCGTTTGAAATACGCGACTGCCTACCATCGTTTTTTTGATTCGCGTCTAAACGTGTGCTCGCTATTGCGCAAAGCCGCATTTGTTCCGGGCCTCGCTGAACTGGCGATTCGCTTTTTCGGTGCGAGCGACCTGGTTCGCAGGCGACTCGCGCGCGCGACGCGCGGTCCGGCGTCTGAAACTTATTCTCAGCCTGAACGTGTAAGATAATGGCCCACTACGCTAAGTACCGCAGCTTGACTAATTAATTCTTGCCTCATGAATGGATTTAGGGTACAAACTGGCTAGTCTCCAGTTATGGGCGCGGGACGCGGGTTTCATCAAGCACTGACGGCATGCAAACCTTTCGAAATTGTCATAGCTGTTCCTGCCTCACACTCGCGCCTGGCCGGTTCGTTTGATTTGCATTGATATCAATTACGTATTGATCAGTATGGGATCTGTCGCCACAGTTCGCGTGCTAACTTAAAGGAGAAACGAATATGTCTTGGTACCTCAGCCGTTGGTCCAGAACCTCACTGAGTAGCTTGCTGGCTTGTTTCGTAGTTTTAGGTTGCGTCAGCGCCGCCATGTCGCAGGCCCAGTCGAATGCCGCAGACCTGCAGGGCACGGTGCGCGATCAGAATGGCGCGGTGGTGGCAAACGCCTCAGTTGTGGTGCGCAACGCGGGTACAAATGTGTCTCGCGAAGCGACGACGAACGACGACGGCTACTACAAGATTGTGAATTTGCCTCCGGGCGAATACGCGATCACCGTTAAGGCAAACAACTACAAGACCGCGGTCGTTCCGGCGGTGAAATTGACGATCGGTCAAACTATTACTCAGGATGTTCCTTTGGAAGTTGGCGATCTGACGGCGACTGTGCAGGTAACTTCGGCAGCTCCGGCACTGGTTGAGACAACCAACACGACCATATCTTCGGTCGTCGATCAGCAACGAATCGATAATCTGCCGATCAATGAACGCAACTACTTGTCGTTCGCGCTGACCACTTCGACCGTCAGTCGCGACAATGGCCGGCCGATTGGGCCAGCCCCGACGACGGGCCTGAATTTTGGCGGCCAGCGAGGCCGTTCAAACCTGGTCCAGGTGGACGGTGCTGACAATACTGACAATTCAGTCAATGCTTCGCGATCGACAGTAAGTCAGGAAGCGGTGCAGGAGTTTCAAGTCGTCAGCAATTCATTCGCCGCGGAATTTGGGCGATCGTCCGGCGGTGTCGTGAACGTTGTCACCAAGAGCGGCACCAACGATTTGCATGGCAATGTGTTTGGTTTCCTGCGGCACAAGAGTTTTCAAGCACGTAACGCATTCGCTCCGATAGCGGATCCGCCATTCACACGTGCTCAGTACGGCGGCACGATTGGCGGCGCTTTCAAAAAAGATTGGACCTACTTCTTTTTCGCATTCGAACAAAGACAGCGTCACGAATCAGGATTCTTTACCAGCAACGTGAGCCAGGGCCTGACTTCGTCAGTTACGATTCCGGTCATCCCCGGTATTAATCCCGTGGCGCGCACATTCAGCGGTTTGACTCCGGCGCAGGCAACTTTTGTAAACACGTTGGTAGGAACCGGCGTGGCCGCGAACATCTGCGGTGCACGGGCTTATGCCTTCTTCGCTTCGAGCGGCAGCAGCACGGCCCTGACTGGAACCAATCCGCTTACCTCGCCGAACGACGGCAGCGTGTGTCCGGCGATCAGCCCGATTCTTCCGGGAGCAATCGGTTCACGTTTCTTCCTGTCAGGCGCGCCGATCCCCTCAGCGACGACCAACGCACTGGGCCAACCAATCGCTTTTCGACCGTTGAATTTTTTGCAGACGGTTTTCCCGGTGACGGACAAGACCACCTTCAATTCAATTCGAATCGATCAGACGGTTACGAAGAATAACCACTTGACCTTCCGCTTCGGCTACAACCCCAGCACGATCACGGGCATTCAGGTTGAATCGCAGAACCAATCCCTGGGTCAGAATGATTTCTCGCGCACTGGTATTCAAAGATTGAAGGACTATTCGTTTGTCGGCACGTTGGCTTCAACTCTTTCCGGCAACATGGTCAACGAGCTGCGTTTTAACTTTGGCGAACGCCGCGCGATCTTTCAATCCCAAAATCTGGATGCCGTTGCCTTCAATATTTCAGGCGCCGCGTTCATCGGCCGCGAATTATTCTCGCCGGTGGTGCGCAGCGAAACGCGTTATGAATGGACTGACACCCTGAACGTCGTGAAGGGCAATCACACCTTCAAGTTTGGCGGCGACTATGCTTCGGTAAATATTCCCTCGGCCGTGTTCGAGTTGAATTTTGCCGGTCTCTATAATTTCGGCGGACTGCCCGCCAGCAATCTAAATGCGGCCTTTGTCGGCGCTCCGGATTTTACGCCGGTCCAGCAGTATGGCCTCGGGCTACCGACAAATTACATTCAGGGCTTTGGTAATCCCGTCAGCCGGATCAGCAACAAACCGATTGCCTGGTTTGTTCAGGACTCCTGGAAGATTGGGAGAACTCTGACCCTCAACTACGGCGTTCGCTACGATTACGAAATAACCCAGCAGGTCGTACCGGTGGGCTTGACCGATCCACTTTCGGGAATAACTCTCTCAGCCACGGATATGCTGGCGGCCCAGGACGCGATGAGTGTTCAGCAGGGATTTCCGCGAGACAAAAATAATTTTGCTCCGCGGTTTGGCCTGGCCTGGGACATCAAAGGCGATCAGAAAACGGTCATTCGTGCGGCTATCGGAATTTTTTATGATCACCCGCTGTTGGCCATCGCCTTCAATTCTGACATCGCCGACGCCGCGCAGCAGCAACAGGGAATCCTGACACCGCAAGGCGGACCTGGCCCAACGGCGCTGCTCAATGCGACGCAGGTGTTCCAGGGCACTGTTGTAATTTGCAACTTCCCGGGCGCTATTCCCGGCGTGAATTGCACACCGGGTGCGGCATCGTCGGCGCAGTATCAACTGGGCCGTCAGCGTTTCAACGATCAGACGTTCCCGGGATTCGGTCCGGTTCTGCCGTTTACTTTGCACGTCAAAAAAGATTTCGAGTACGCCTATGCGAATCAGGCCAACTTCACGATCGAGCGCCAACTGACCAAGGACATGGCAATTTCGGGCAGCTATATTTTCGTTGGCGCGCATCACTTGCCGCATCCGAACGACATCAATGCGCCGCGCACAGATTTGCAGATTTCGAACTTTGCGCGTTGGGCCGGTCGCAACCCCTTGAGCACAACCGAAGCCGTTGCTTTCTCGATCCCAACGGCCGGAGCAGCGTGCCCCGGTGGCGTGCCACTGCAATGCTTTACGATGACAACTCCAGCGGGCGCTCCGGCGTATGCCACCGCGGGTACGACGTTCGCGATCATCGTGCCGGGAATGATTGCAGCGCCTTTGGCGAATCTGGGCAGCCGAGTGATCAACTCTGCGGTCGCCAACTTCTTCCGGCCGAGTGCCCCAAATTATTTTCTGGCCCAGGCTCTGACCGGTGGATTAGTAACTCCGGCCGTTTTGAATTCGCAACTAACAGGAACTTTGCGAACCCCGGGCACTATCTCGCCGTTCGGTTCGATCAACGCGCAGTCGTCTGAAGGCAATTCAAACTACAACGCGATGAATATCGATCTGAAGAAACGCTTCTCGAACAATTTCCAGTTCCTCGCGTCCTACACCTGGTCGCATTCAATTGACGATTCGTCCGATCTGCAAACGCTCTTGTTGCCGCAGGACAATCGAAATGTAAGAGCAGAGCGGGCTGACTCGCTCTTCGATCAGCGCCAGCGGTTCGTGTTTAGCGCTATCTTTGCGTCGCCGCCAAGTTGGCGCAGTGGTGACAGTCTGCACAAATTCCTGTCTGATTTTACCCTGGCGCCAATCTTCGAGATTTCTTCCGGGCGTCCTTTTAACGTCCTCAGCAACCAGGACACCAACAACGATCAGTCGAACCAAACCGACCGCCCATCGATTTCGGCGAGTGGCAGATTGTGCGTTCCGGGCACGCCCGGATGCACACCGTTAATCACCAATGGTCAGTTCTCAGTCGGCGACCTGTCGCGCAACATGGGAATTACTCACAGCTACAGCTCTTTCGATATGCGTCTGACCCGTAAGCTGAGGTTCGGAGATCGTGTAAACCTGGACATCATCGCTGAAGGGTTCAATCTGTTCAATCGCTTCAATGAAGGCGCTGCATCGCCGTTCATCGACGATGTGAATGCCTTCGGTCAACGCGCGGGCAGCGGTCGCTACTACAGCCGGCCCACGGCGTCATACGACGCGCGGCAATTTCAGTTTGGTCTGAAACTGAATTTCTAGTCCCGGTTGTTGGTGCAGGAAAAACAGAAAAGGCGCGGCAATGAATGCCACGCCTTTTTTGTTTCTGATCTTACGAAGTGGTTTGAAGTTAGCTTGCCTGGGCCACCTTCGCTTCTCCCAGCATTCTTTCCAGCGCCGGTTCCATCACCTTTGTGCCGTACTCGCCGGCGGCAAAGCTCTTTAGCTTATGCTGCTCGTCGAACAGGTAGTAGGCCGGAACATAGCCGTGGTCGTTTTGAAAAGCATCGCGCAGTTTGTGGTTGTTATCGACCGCGAGCGCGTCAGTAATTCCGTGCTGCTCCGCGGTTTCGCGCACCACTTCAACGTTTGTGTCTTCCGGATAGCGGGGCATGTGAATCGCCACCAGTCGCAAGCCGGCAGCGTGGTAATTCTCTCGCCACTCGGCCACGCGTGGCAGGTTGTCTTTACACATGCCGCAGCTTACAGACCAGAAATGAATGAGTACGGGATGGCCTTCGGTTTCCTGCAAAACCTCTGCGGTTGATCCCTTCAACCATTTGGTTGCGCCCTCAAGTGAAGGCAAAGGGGTTCCAATTCTCATTGGCATTAATTTGATTCTCCTAAAAGTTCCCACTCACTCTGGGAAGGGGTTTAGGGAGAGGGCTTAACTGTCTGCCTCTGTGTAAGCCCCTCACCCCGGCCCCCTCCCAAAGGAAGAGGGAGCAAATCCAAATCACTTACGTCTTGATTGTTTCCTGGCCCGGTCGCCATTCCGCCTGGCAAAGACCGCCGGTCTGTAGAGCCTGGATCACTCGCAGCGTCTCTTCTGCCGAGCGTCCAATATTCAGATCGTGAACGACCTTGTAACGCAGGACGCCTTCCGGATCGATTACAAACAGGCCGCGCAGCGCGATACCGCGATCCTCGATCAGGACGCCGTAGTCCTTCGACATCTTTTTGGTGATGTCGGCGCCCAAAGGAAAGCGCAGGCCTTCAACGCCGCCCTTGTCGCGGGGCGTCTGTAGCCAGGCACGATGTGAAAAGGCCGAGTCGGTCGAGATGCCGATCACTTCAGCTCCGACACCTTCAAAATCATCGTAACGATCGCTGAACGTGGTCAATTCAGTCGGACAAACAAAGGTAAAGTCCAACGGGTAAAAAAGTAGCACCACCCATTTGCCGCGATAATCGGAAAGCTTGACCGGCTGATCGAGCTTTTGAATATTCTTGGTCGATGGAACATCAAAATCAGGCGCAGGTTTTCCCACCTGGGCGCTGTCATATGCGGTTGCAATTGCTGCTGACATTCTTCCTCCTCTAAAAGGTTAATTGTTGGCCGCGGCATTTTTGCTCGCGACGTTTTCAGAATTAAGACGAACTTCTCTATTTATCATCACGGCATTGCGGACAAAGACCGACCAGCGTCAGATGTACCGATTGCGCCCGAAAGCGCGAAGCGCGCGCGGCCGCCCGAGTCAAAGCCACAGTGCCCGGTAAATCAAAATCAACCAGTTTGCCGCAGGCCGAACAAATCGCGTGATCGTGCCGGTCGGTTTCCCGATCATAACGGCTCGCCCCATTGCCGAAAGCAATCTCGCGGACCATTCCCTGTTCTTTGAGATAACGAAGCGAGTTATAGACGGTGGCAAAGCTGATTCCCGGCAAAGACTCACGCGCCGCTTCAAAGACTTCTGCAGCCGTCGGGTGATGGTCGCCTGAGCGCACGACGTCGAACACTACTTGTCTCTGACGCGTAAGCCCGGGTTCCCGGGTTAACTTAGTTGAAAGCTTTGGCTGTTTGGCCATGATGAATTTAGAATTATAATAATTCTAAATCAATAGTCAAGTCGCCGATGTACCGCAGGTTGTCTGACTTGCGGCTGTCTGGGAATTACGACCATGCGCAGGTTGGACAACCTGCGCTACATCGAGTTAGGCTGGCATCAGTAACGTTCTGCAGATCATTTTGGTATCGAAGGAGGAATTCGACCATGCCTGAAGTTGGAGACATGGCCCCGGATTTCGAGTTGAAAAGCCATCTCGAGAAAGATAAGAAGGTGAAACTCTCGGATTTCCGCGGCCGCAGCAATGTGGTAATCGCGTTTTATCCGCTGGCCTGGACGCCGGTCTGAACGGCGCAGATGCCCGCGTACGAGGCCGACCTCGAACGCTTCGCGGGCTATGATGCTCAGGTTCTGGGCATTTCAGTCGACAGCGTCCCGTGCAATACCGCCTGGGCCAGGAGCCTCGGCAACCTTTCCTACGATCTTCTCAGCGACTTTCATCCTAAAGGCGAAGTAGCCAAAGCTTACGGAGCTTATCGTGAGAACGATGGCATTTCCGAGCGTGCCTTGTTCGTCGTCGATAAGGAGGGCAAGCTCGCCTACAAAGACATACACAACATCGCGGATCAGCCGGACAACGAAGACTTGTTCGATGTATTAAGAAAGTTGTAGAACGAACCTCTCCGTGTCCTCTGTGCTGATTGGCCCGTAAAGTTACCACAGAGGACACAGAGAAAACCGAATCGCAAAGCGACATGACCATCTCAAGAAAATGCGTGCCCTTCACGCCCTTCGATCGCGAGCTCGCGAAAAGTACCATCGCAATCGTCACCGCCGGCGGCGTGCATCTGAAGGACCAGGAAGGATTCAACATCGCTGACGAACTTGGCGATCTCACGTATCGAGAGATTCCACCCGACGTCGACTCGTCGGACTTAATGGTCACACATCATCACTACGATCACACGGATGCCGACAAAGACATCAACGTCGTTTTCCCAATCGATGTGCTTCGCGATTTGGAAAGCGAAGGCTTCATTGGCGGCATTGCGAAGAAACATATCGGCTACATGGGCTACACCATGCAGTTGAAAGCCATGTACGAAGGTACCGCGCGTGAAATCGCCAACGAGATCGACAGAGGCTCACGCGCGGACGCAGTCGTACTCACCGGTGGTTGACCAAGCGTCTGTCACCGCACGGTCGTCGCGGTCCAGCGTGAAATCGAGATGAAGGGAATTCCGACGGTTCTGATCACCGTGAGTCCCGAAGTTTCCGCGCAGATGCGCCCGCCGCGCGCTCTGTATCCCAAAGGCTTCAAGATTGGAAACAGTCTCGGCCGCCCTGGCATGCGAGATTTGCAAAAGCAAGTCCTTCGCGATGCGCTTGAGCTGTTAACTCAGAACACGCGACCCGGCGAAAGTGTAACCATCGAGTATCCCGAATACGGCGAACAATACGAGCCGCCTCGAGTTAAGACTCTAAAATAGGGCCGCACTCGTCACCTGCTAATTTCGTCTCGCCCGAAAAAGTTGATTTACGGCTCACGGCCGCTATTTCTTCGTGGCTTCCCATTTTTCGGTAAAGCCTTCGGTGGTGAATTGGCCCACCAGTTTGCCTTCTTTGATCGCGCCGCTGATCGCGATCGACTCGTGCTTCTTGAAGTCCAGAGTGAAGCTGAGTTTCCCGTCCACCCATTTGCCCTCGCGCACAGTTCCCGCGCCGGTATGATCTGAATAAGCGGTACCGGTAACTTTCGTTCCTTCCAGTTTCAGCGTAAAGGTCGCCGGCGTTTTCTTCTCGTGAACAAAGAACGCCACCTCCCATTCGCCGGAAATCGGATCCTGGCTGTCGTTGGTCGCTGGCTGAAACAGCTCATTGTGATGTCTGGCTATTGCGGAACAGGCCGAAAGAAAGATCGTCGCCAGGGTCAGCGCCGTTAGAATTGAAATAGTCTTTGATCTCATTTAGCTTCCTCTTAGATTATTGAAAGTTCTCACTTACATTCAAAGTGACGCCAATCGCGCAGCGAGATTAGCAGCTTGTTTTGAAGAAATCTGTGTGAGACGGCCGATAATGGACAAACACCTTTTTGATGTTCAAGAATGAACGCGATGCGAGTTAAAAAGAAGACGGACCGGCGAATCCAGCGCACCAGGCACAGCCTCACTCACGCGATGGTCGATCTGGTTACCGAAAAGCGATTTGATGACATCACGGTGCAGAACCTGATTGACCGCGCGGACATCGGACGCTCGACCTTCTACACGCATTTCCGCGACAAAGAAGATCTCTTTCAGAAGAACTGGGAAGGGTTTTTGGATTTCTGCGTCGAGCAAATTGTTTGGGAAAGAGTCGGTAAAGGCTCGTTCTTTCCGGTGCTGTTTCTCTTTGATCACTTAAAGGAAGTTCAGCCCTTCTATCGTGGCCTGGTGCTTTCGCGAAAGAGCGATGCGCTCATGAAGACTGGAACCGAATACCTGAGTCAAAGAATTGGGGAAGGTTTGAAAGCCAACCTCAAGTATCACCCGTCCATCCCGATTCCGATTCTGTCGAACTATCTGGCCAACGAGCTGTTCGCGTTATTGAAGTGGTGGCTCGACCAGGGCATGCCTCATTCGCCGGAGCGGATGGACCATATCTTTCACGAGTTGGTAAATCCCACGTTTCAATCCATGAAACATTAGTTGTTCGATCAAGTGATTCTCTCTGGAAGCGTCGAAGTTGAAGGCTCGTCGGAAAAAGGCATCTCTCTGTGTGCCTCTGTGGATCTGCGGTAAAAATTACTGAGAAAACATCACCACAGAGGCACAGAGATCGCACAGAGAACCACAGAGTTCATTTTTCCCGACAGACTCCGTTGGGCGTTACAGCTCCTCGGCGGATGGTTTCGCCACTACGCGGCTCACGTTTCGCTCACAATCTTTACCCACGGCTCACGCCCTGGGCTACAGATCTTCCACCGCTCCGCATCTGGGTCAGATCCTGCGCGAATCGTAGGCCCAGTGGAGCAGTGCCTGCCGCTGCTTGCGGCGGCAATCCAGCGCTCGTCCCGGACAGTTCTTCTTCAATTGCGCAACGTGACGTTGAACCGCGCGCCATCTTTTGATTTGACGCTCGTCGTCGGGACAGCGGCGCCCCAGGAAGTAGCGGCAATACCATTGAAACCAACCGCGCGGATCTTCGTGATAAATCCAACCGTTCCGTCGCCAAACTGAGAGTGGTTGTGATGCGTTGACGCCAAAATAATTCAGCTTGGGATCATGTCGCTCGTGGCAGAGCTTCGCGCGTTTGAACCATGAGGCGGGAAATTCTTTTCGGCAATCAGTCATGTACTTGCCGCCGAAGACTCCCAACTCGAGCATCTCTTTCGGTGTCAGTTGCGGTTTGAAATCCGAATGAAAGTTCCTGCCGGAAGGTACGATGAGGTAATAGATGTAGCCTTTCTGCATCAGGTCGTTGACTTTGACGGCGACTTTCCGCTTTCTCATCGAGATTCACGCTCTTTCCAGTCACGCGGTGCGTTTTGACCGCTTCATTAAGAAGAGCATCCGAACATAAACCAGATCAAAAACGGTGCACAGAATTCCGGCGATTAAGATTAAAAAGCTTCCGCGGGGAAATCCACCTTCACCGATCACTCCGTACAGAATGGTGGGCGCCAGCGTGCCAATCCATTTGTTGATAGCAATGGTCAGGCTTTGCCCTTCGCGATTGCCGCGTCCGGCCAGCATCGAAATGAACAGCACCGACATGAGGAGATTCTGCAGAAAGGCGGAGTAGCCCGCTCCCCTGGCGACACCGAATTCTTTGAGAAAGGCATATTGCAGAGCGAACGCAGTAACGAGGCCAAGAATGCTCCAGGCAATGAAAGAGGTTTTGTCAGTACCGCCCGCGTGAGGGGACGGATCGTGCACGCTTGCTCGGAAATACTTCCGCCCGAACTTAAAATACGTGTAGAGAATGCCAACATCAAAAGTAAACCAGACTGCGTTGAAAATGTTCTGGACCGTAATACCGTCGGTGCGAAATCCGAAAAAAGTATAGAGCGCCTCCCATGCGAAATTGAGCGCCAGCGCATAGAAGGGAATGGCGTAGGATTTGTCACGGAATCCTATGCGAATACCTTCGATGTAGACGATGGTCCAGCAGACTCCGCTAATGACGGTGAGGGCGAGCTTGATCATCTCAAGCATCGTAATGCTGAAAATGTAATCGTAGTGCATGTGCGGTGAGGCCGTTCGGGCGTCGGCCGCTAAACGATCTCTTTTAGCAGTTCCATGCGCGGCGCGGGGATGACGATCTTGTTTACCAGCAGTCCCTTGGCCCCGAGCACCTGAGCTCCGGCATCAACTGCGGCCTGAACTGCCGCGACATTTCCCGTCATGGTTACAAAGGCTTTGCCGCCGAGGGCCATTGCCAGCCGAATCTCGATCAACATTACATCGGCAGCTTTGGCCGAAGCGTCGGCGGCTTCTATCAGCGAAGCAACTGAGAATGATTCGAGAATGCCCAGACTGTCCATGCGGTCGATTTTGTTCGTGCCATAGATCGCCGGAAAAACCGATTCGTGCAGATTGGGAATGATGAACGTGTCGACGATGAAACCTCGCGCTGCGGCGACGCCGGATTGCACACTGGCCATGACCGCGGCCACGTCGCCGCGCACCATTGTCATGTACTTGCCCGAGCAGATGGATCGCGACAGCAAGAGTTCGGTGTCGGCGGCTTTTAGCATCGCGTCGGCAACCTGATAGCCGGAGGCGATGCTGGATAGTTCGATCAGTCCGATGGAGTTTTTGATCATGGCTGGTAACCATCCGCAGATTTCACAGATTACACCAAACAAATAAATCAAAAAACAAAGGAAAAATCTGCGTAATCTGTGGACGATGTTTTTAACTCTCAATCACGATACTGCCGTTTACGTCTTTCACCACACCGCTGATGCTCGCATGCAAACGCGCACCGAGCTTGTCAGGCGGAATGTCGGCAATCAATTCACCACGTTGTACTCGTTGACCTTCGCTAACAATCGCTTCGGCGGCTGAACCGATGTGTTGCGACAGCGGAATCGTCACTCGCGTGGGTGGGCCATCGATTTGGCGAAAGGGTGTTGCGCGATTGTATTCCTCGACGCCGAGCCGCTGCATGAGCTGCTTCAAAGGTGTCCGCCGGTACTCATACATCGGATGCGGCTGAACATCACGCGGGCCTTCCCACTTAATCCCTTTGTCTTTCAGATCGTCCTTGGCTTTGTCGCAGGCCTCTTTCGGAAAAAGATACTCGGGACAGGCGTAGAGCGTGCACAGGCCACAGCCGCAGCACAATTGCGCGAACTGGTTCCAGATGTCTTCGCCGGTGGCCGTGAAAGACAAACTGCGCATGACCTTATGTGGTTGCACGTCGTAGCCGAGCGTGTAGCGCGGGCAGAGTTCGGTGCAATAGCTGCATTGATCGCAGGCTGACTTGCCGATGCCGTGCATTCGTTCCGTGGGCAAGCTCTTACGTTGAATCAGAGTGTGGTCTGCGGGCAGCACCACCAGGCCGGCGCAAGTTTTGGTAATCGGCAAATCAAGATTGAATTCGAGTTTGCCCATCATGATGCCGCTCACAAAAACTCCGAAGTCTGGCGTACTCGCGCCGCCGGCGATCGCAATTGCATCACGATAACTCATGCCGACCGGAGCAATGAAAGTAACGGCGTCGTTAACGGCACCGGCCACGGTGATGAATTTCTCGATCACCGGAGTGCCTTCAACTGCCGCCGAAATGTTGTAAAGCGTCTCGACGTTGTTAACCACGATGCCCACATCCAAAGGGATCCCCTGCGAGGGAATCAGACGCCCGGTCGCTTCATAGACGAGAATGTATTCGTCGCCGGAAGGATAAAAGTCACCGAGCGTGTGCAGACGAATTGACGGATCGTCGATCGCTGCGCTCAGCGCCTCAATCGCTGTTTTGTTTTTTTCTTTGACACCGATGATTCCTTCACGCGCGCCGGTTGCCTGCATCAGCAGCTTGACGCCATGGACGACGCGTTCCGGATAATGCAGCATCAACTCGAAGTCTTTGTGCAGCAGCGGCTCGCATTCGGCGCCGTTGGCAATGACGTAATCGACTTTGGCGTTGGCCTTGACGTGCGCCGGGAACCCGGCGCCGCCGGCGCCAACCACACCTGCATTTTTGATTAAGTCGGCTGTCTGCATCTTTAAGACGTCGGGTTCGGTTGCTTTGACGGAGGATGATAATAGCGCAGCATTTCAGGATATAGAACTGAGCGAGTTTCGTCCGCGTAGCCGACCTTTGAAAGTAGCCCAGCGCTTTAGCGCTGGGTAGGTGAGTAAAATGAACTCAAGAGCCCGCTTTAGGGGCGACAGCTAGCCGGAACTCAAGATAGCGACTTTTGGGACCAGTTCCTAAACCTTATTGCTGGACAGGTAATCCATAACGTAGCTCAGCATTCTGTAGTATCCAGGAAAGACCCTCCGCGCTCAGCTCCATCTTCGTAGTCGACTTAGCTCTGAAGATAGGCCTTCAAAAAATCAGCGCGCGAAATTCCTGATTGAAGTGCAAATCGTCCGCAAGGTTGAGCCTTTGATGTGAGCATGGTTGGGCATCGTCAGCGGAGTTTGAGTGCCATCAGGATTGTCGCGCACCATCGCAATGTGCTCTCGTTCCCGAACGATTCTGAATCCGAGCAAGGTGAGCGCTTTAACTACTTTCGTCTTTGGTGCGTCGACTGGAAATTTGGGCACTAAGCTGTTACTTGGGTTTCGGCAACAAACACTTCCAGCACCGGAGAATCAACCTCGAATACTTCGTGGCCAAAAGTCTCAAGATGAAACCGAATTGCCGATTGCACGTCGGCGAGCGCTTCTTCGTAGCTATCACCTTCGCCCACAACGACGCCTTTGAGGCCGAGAGGATAAGCGACGTAACCATCGGAGTGCTTCTCGATAATGATCTTTTGGGATTCCATGGCTGAAAACTATCACCAACGGCTGTTTTTGTTTCAGATCTCTTTCGCCCGCCGCGGGCTTTGATTACTTGGGTGACGTGATCCCCGGGCTTACGCCCGGGGCTACAGATATGTCGCGCCTCCGGCGCTTTCGAAAAAAGATTCAGGGCGATGGTTTGGGAATCGATTCAATCGCTGATGCCGCTCGCGACTTTTTAAGGTCCCGGTTTCGCTACTACCAACGGGCTCGCTTCCATCTCGCGGCGATAGAAAACGCGCGGCCGCTGGACGCTGCGCTTTTCGGGATCGGCGATCTTCTGTTCGCCTTCGGTGAACGCAATGTTGAGTCCCAGGCCCCGGGTTTCTTTCATCTTTTCTTCCTGCATCTGCGGCACGCGCTCAGTAGCAAAGTCCAGCCATTCGCGTGCGTTGACCACGCCGTCCTTCGGTTCGTTATCAGCCACGCCTGACTTCAATCCTTCTTCGACCAGAGCGTAAGTCAGCAAGCCATGGCCGAGTTGGGCCGCCTCGAGCGCCGCCTGATAGCTCTGCGCCGCAGTGAGAATGTACATGCCTTTTTCATAAGCGAGCTGGGCCAACCCTTTCGAGTTCATGGGACCGCGACGCTTTTCTTCTGCTTCCAGCGCCTGGCCTGAATTACAGGCATCAATAACCATGAGCAAAGATCCCGCGGCCAATCCTTCGACAGCATCTTCCAGTTCCTGATCAGAAATGCTGTGCGAAAGGATCGACTTCAATCCGCTTTCATCCAGCGCGCCGCGGTCGCCCGTATAGCCCAGATCGTGGGGCAGCAGATAAAAGCGCTGACCCTGCGCAGTGCCATGACCTGCAAAATAAATGACTACCGCGTCTTCGGGTTCGGCGCGTTTCAGACGATCGAGCGGCCCGGCCTTCAAGGTTGGCGCTCCCGGCTCTCCCGACAACCGCCGCAGAGCAGCGAGGATATTTGCCTTCGTCGCTTGATCGTTCAGCAAGGGAATGATTTCGACATTCGCGAACCTGGCCAGCTGCTTCTGTTGGCGCTGAACTTCCTCAGCGAAACTGTTGGCATCGGCGACCGCGTACTTCAAGTTGTACTGAGAGTTGGCGTATTCGTTGACACCAACCGCAATGACCCAGGCGGTGCCCGCGCGTTTCAAGCTGTCTGCGCCGGTGAGCACCAGGTTCGCGTCTTTGCTCTTGACGTTGTCGGTGTTGAAAGCATACGCGGTTAATCTGTTTGGACCGGCGATGATCGAAATCTCTTCTTCGAGCGATACCGCCGGCTGACCTTTCAACGCATCGCCGTGCCAGACCTTCACCAGCGAGCCGTTGCGAAACAGGCGCACATCACGCGCGCCAGTGCCTTTTGCATGATCGGCATCTGCGGGTGCGTCAGCAATATCAATTTTTACTTTGACCGTGCGCGTGGAAATATTTTCGGCCGCACCGCCGACTGACAACTTCACTATCGACTGCCGGCGATCTTTCCTGGAAATGTCCTGGGCCACATGCGGTCGCTTGCCGGCGAATACTTCCGACAGCAGGCCGGGGTAATAGTATTCATTGAAGAACCATTCGACCGGCGCGACGTTGAAGGTGTCCTGGTTATAGCGCCAGAGAATTTGGTTCCATGATTGCGGCGTGCCGTCGAACAATCCTTCGGGAGTTACCACCATCCATTCGCCACCATCGTCCAGAGAGATCAGTGTCAGCAGATGTTCACCGGTCGTGGCGTCCCACAGAAAGGTGCTGCCGTCGTCGCTCGCCGAGGCCAGCAATTTTCCGTCAGGACTGAAGTCCATCGATTCGATTGAGGCAATGTGCCCGCTCAGGGTGCGCAACTCGCGCTGCGTGGCCACGTCCCAAATCTTGATCGTATTGTCAGTGCCGGCTGAAGCGATTAACTTCGCATCGCGACTGAAGACCACGTCATTGATGCCCTTGCCGTGCCCCTTGATCGTTCCTACTTGCTGGCCGGTTGCCGGGTTCCACAAGACGATCTGTCCGCTCGTTTCAATCTTGAAATCTTTCAGAACGTTATTCGGGTCGGGTGTCGGTTGATTCTTTGGACGCTTCTGATTGCCGGTGGCCTGAGCCATCATCGCGGCCATGTCGAAATTCGATTTTGTTTCAATTCCGCCACTCGCCAGAATCTTGCCATCCTGGCTGAACGACACTGAAGTTACCGTCCGGCCCATCGTGCCGGCCGCCATTGTGCCCATCATGTTCGTCATCATGGCGCTGATGTCAGCCATGTTCGGCATGTTCTGAATGTTTGGGATTTGACCGCGTTTGATGTTTCCCGTGTTCGGGTTCGGCAGCGTCCCGAGATTTCCAAACGGATTAGAGGTCTGCCCCGGCGCCGTGGTCAGCGTCTGCGAACGCTTTCCGGAAGCAACATCCCACAGAGAAATCTCGCCTTGCATGGCGACTGTCGCGAGCACGCGCCCGTCGGCACTGAAACCGGCTTCCGCCGGCGACGCACTCAACGTCAGAGTTTGAATTTCACGTCCTGCACTGACGTCCCAAATTCTCAACTCGCTCGAGGGCATTTTCCCGATCATCTGTGTGCCTTGCGATTGCATATAGCTCGCTGCCAATAGACGGCCGTCGGGACTGAAGTAGATTTTTTCCACCCCGTCAGACGAACCGCTGCGGGTCAGCGTCTGCAAAGTCTTTCCATTGCTCGCATCGTAAATCGTGATCGTGGGGATGTTGGGAGCGAAGGTCGCGATCAGTCTTCCATCGGCGCTGGGCATAGCGAATAATTTGTCCGAGGTTTGCGAGGTGAGACGGCGTCCCTGTCCGGTCCGCAGGTCCCAACGTGTACGCCCCCCGGAAGTCAATTGCGTACCGTCAGCGCTGAATGCGACTGCATAGGCCATGTTCGTACGGCCTTTCATCTGTTGCAGTTGCTTGCCCGTTTCGGCTTCCCATAGAAACGTCTGAGTTCCAAAACCGCCAGTCGCCAGCTTCTTGCCATCCGCGGTGAAATTCGCAAACACGCCACCATACTCGACGAACACACCAGTGTTCGGGACGTTCAACGAAGGCAACGCGCGCCCGGTCGCCACCTCCCAGATTTTGACCGTGTAGTTTTCGCAAAGGGCGATCATCCGGCCGTCGCCGCTGAACTTGATGACGCTGAACTCCTTTTGCGTCGGGGCCTGAAGGCGTTCGGTCTTGCTGGTCACGTCCCAGACCCTCAGTTTCTTTTCACTGATTCCGGCCACGAGCAAATGACCGTCTGCTGCGAAAGTAAGTTCGGCACTATCCCACCGTTTATCAGGAAGATCGATCGCGCGGGCTTCACGCCCACTGACGAGGTCGATGAATTGGATCTTATCGTCATTAACGCGCGCCAGTTGATTGCCGTCCGCACTTAAGGCAGCGCCACCGGCTCCGCCAGTCATGCCCGACGGATTGATGTCCGCCATCGGTAGCGTGACTGTTTCCTTCCAACTGCCGGTTTCCCAGACACGGACGGCGTCGCTAATCGCCACCAGCTTCTTTCCATCAGCGCTGAAAGCGATGTAGGTAAAGCCAAACGCGCTCATAAACGAAGCCTGTCCCGCGGTGAGCGTCTGCACTTCACGTCCGCTGGCTATTTCCCAAATCTTGATCGAGTTGTTGCCACCGGCAGCAGCCAGCCAACGGCTGTCCGGGCTGAAGGCGAATACCGGAGACAGGCTGCTTGTGTTCTGTCCGCCGTCCGACAGATTGCGGAGCTCGCGACCCGTGGCAGTCTCCCAGAGCTTGATCGTATTCGTGTGGAAAGTCGACGTCGCCAGCAAGCGACCGTCCGGGCTAAACGCCAGCCGCGTCGCACCATAAAAATTATTGTAGCCGGTTTGCAGCACCAGCTCCGGCTTCGCTTCCTTAGCCTTTGTCTGACTCGTTTGCGAGGTTGTTGGCTGATTGGATTGGATCCCCAGATCCCGCTTGTCAGTTGGCGTTGGCGCCGGATTTTGTGCCTGAAGCGGGGTCGTCGCAAAAGCGAGAATCAGCCAGACCGGCAAGAGTTGTTTAATCAATTCAGCGATTCGACGCAGAGATATCTTTTGCATGGCTTTGTAAGACGAAAGCGTAGGCGCGTCGGGTTGGCTCTGTCAAAGGTCTGACGATGGAGGTAGGAATATTTGCGGTCGCCAGCCGTGGGTAAGAGTCGCCAATTAGATCGAAAGCCCCGGAGAGTCTGTCGGAAAAGGCTTTTCTCTGTGCCTCTGTGCGATCTCGGTGTCTCTGTGGTGAAACTACTCGAGAAAGCACTCACCACAGAGGCACAGAGATCGCACAGAGGTACGGAGATCAACCTGGTCGCCAAGAAGGCCGATTAGTCGATGAAGAAAACCAAACGATCGCTATTTCGGTCCGCGGCTTGTTTCGGCAAATTGGATCTGATCTTACTTGTGAGATCTCTGATACGAAAGCTTCAAAAGCTCAACCAAATCATTACTGAGCTGAGCCTTGTCAGTCAAAACCAGCATGTGCGAGATTCGCGGCATCGGACCGGACAGTTTCGATTTGCTGAAAGTTTCGTCAAACGCGCGGTCCCCTAAATCAAATCCGATGCGCAGCTCTTTCGGTTTGATGTTGATGGCGGCAAATTCGCGCTTCTCCAAAATTGAAACGTACGTCTTTTTCGGGAGGACGGTTGAATTTGGAAAGTGTTTCTGCGCGAAAGCGGTGAACGCTTGGTACAAAGGTTTAATTTCAACGGCCTTGGCGAACTGGTTCTGGAGAAGATCGTCGGTGCTGCCATAGACCGGCTTTCCATTATTCAAATAGATTCCCGTCAGCAGAGACGCGTTCATGTGACCAAAACCGTTTTTTTCCTTCAGCCACTTGATGATGTCGTTGCGCTTGCTGATGCCGGAACCGCCGACGTGCTTCAGCCATTCGGCCAAAGTTTTGCCGGTTGAGTCTTTCAGGTTGTCGATGAATTCCTTCTCAATTTCGCCGGATGTCTTCGTCGCCATTGACGTTACCTCCAGATTCCCAAAACGAATCCAATCAAACCAAAATAGATAACGATGTACCCGCAGTTAATCAGCAGATACCGTAACGACCGCTGCTCAAACAGCGAGATGATTACAAACATCGTCGACGTCCATCCCACGCCCGCCAACAGACCCGCAATTATTCCCCATTGCCAGGTCGTTTTGCTGTCGCCCAAAAAGAACGCCAGGTTGTAGGAAATGATCCAGGCCAGGACCATGGTGAGCGAATAGGTTTTGAGCGGATTGGCTTTGGCAACTTGCTCGTCGCTCAGGCCCGCCTCGCGTTGCCAGGCTTTGAAAAAAAGCAGCGGCGAATACCACAAGCCGCCGATCAAAAGGCTCAACAGCGCACAGACAAAAACTGCCAGATGGTTGATGTAAGGTTTTTCCATAGCAGCAGAGAATTTATGAAAGATCTCAGCCGGCGTATTGGAAAAAATTTACCTTTCGGTACGCACGCCTCCGGAGTGCCTCGACTGGAGCGCGAACATCCTCGCTTGCAAGACTTGGCAACCGAGACGGGTCGCGCTCCAGTCCTAACCGACCGGCACGTAATTCAGCATGTCGGTTTTTCTGCGGATGTATTCTTCAGGAGTGAAGCCTGAAAAGAACTTGAAGTCGTGAATGAAGTGGGCTTGATCGTAAAAGCCACAGTCCTGCGAAATTCCGGTCCAATTGACGTCGTGACTTTCCTCGATTTCCGCGACAGCTTTTTGAAAGCGAATGATTTTTAGATAGGCCTTTGGCGTGATCCCAACCTGTTGTTTGAACATCGCGATGAAATGCTTTTGGGAGTAGCCAATCCTCTGGCTCACTCGTCCCAGATTGATCTGATCGGGCGACTGAATAATTTCCGCGACGGCAAACTCGACTGCCGGATTAAGACTGAACCTGCTCTGAAAATGTTTTAAGAGAAAGTTTTCAGCCGCAACAAACTTCAATGCTACTTCGCTAATCTCCAACATGTGTTCCCTGAGATGAGCAAAGTTTCTCCCCCAGAGAAGATCTGCATCGACGACCCGATCGGACATCTCGTTCATCGGCACAGGGAAGAACGGATAGGCCATGCCTTTTTTAAACGAGATCACGAACATTGCCGCTTGTTTGCCCGATGGGATTGAGATGAAACCGGTGCGCACGCCCGAAGCCCACACGTGATGACACGCCTGAATCTCTTTCAGCGTCTGGTTGTCGTAAATGTATTGCGGCCCGTCGTGAAAATCGAAAATGATTTCAGTGTTGCCGTCCGGCAGAAAGCGATCGATGGTGTGGGCCGGGTTGTATCCCTCGTAATAAATGAAGTGGTCGACAAACTGATCGAGCGGATAGCGCGGAATATGAGTTTCGAGAATCATTGCGAAAGATGTTTTCTGTTAAACAGTTCATCCCTACGGGATTTCTGCTGCGGCGCGAAACTTTGCTCGCATAAACGGCACCAGCTCGTTCGAGTAATACGGCTCTTCCGTACACCAGAAAATGTAATCCACTTTCAGAAAATCAGTTGCGAAATTAATCAATTCGGCAATGTCGGCGCGCTTGCCTGTTTTTGGATTCGCGTCCGCATAGTTTCCATCCTGGACGGCGACGCCACTAGGAATTATTCCCACGGATTCGCGAATCAAAATATAGCTGTTGGCCAACTGAAATGGCCGGTACGGCAACAGGTCAGGCCCGCCAACCGCCACCTGCGCTTTCCGTGCGGCCGCGTAAACCTGCTCGAGATCTTTTCGTCCGCCGGGCATGAAGTTGGCGTATTGCATGGCGATCGATTTCGGAAACGCTTGCTTCAACACTTTCATGTTGGTGATGAGCGCTTCGCGATAAATGTCGGGTGTATAGCCGGCCGGATAAAGCCGCCCCGTATGACCAAACGTCACCGACGACTCCGCAAGATTGACGCCTTCAATGCGTCCGTCGAACTCTTTGCCCAGCGCCATAAGCAATTTATGAAATCGCTTTTGCACTAACGGATCCCAGCGCCGCGCGGCCCAGCCCTGGGTGGTCGCGTTTTCTTCGTCGCCCTCTTTGTATTGGTATTGATGATCGGCGCCGCCGTGGTATTGCGGATCATTGATCAGATAGTTTGGCGCCGGGTTCCGGCGATCACTGAAAGTCACATCCTGAATTTGAATCCAAAGCTTCTTCTTTTGCGTTGACAAGAATGCCAGATCTTCACGAATCAAACTGAAATCGTATTCGTCTTTACCGGGTTCGAGCTGCCGCCAGAGATAAGCAACCTGCGCCCCCTCGAAGGCCCGCGTGTCGAGAAACGACTTTGTGTCTTTGATCCTTTCACGATCCAGGCCGAAGAAGACGTAGTGATGCAGGGTCTTGGCATTCGGTAAAGTTGAAGTCTTCTGTGGTTGGGCCGTGGCCACCGCCAGCAGCGCCACAACGAAGATTAGAGCGATCGAAATCACCTTCATGAGGGCGGAAGATTATCACATCAGCAATGCGTTCGAGCGGCTGGGTCGGTGGTGCACAGTTGGAAGCGGCGCGCGTATCTTGCGCGTTATTCACGGGCCGGACTCACGTGCTACCTCGGCAAACTGCATTGCAGTCGCGGGACGGAAATTACTCAGTCGCGAGAAGTGATCGAATCACTTCAGCCAGCCTCAGCGTTGGAGTCGTTTCGTCCACACGGAACCCATCTTCAATCAACCAGACCGCCGACAGGACAGCCTGGGCAAAGGCCCAATGGAGAGTTCGTTCATAGTCGAGATGCAACTTCTTCGTGAATTGTTCGAGCCGTCTTTCGATCGTCGAAGGCGAGAGGAACAGCTCCGGATCCTCGTATGGATTGCGCAGGACTGCGCCAATTTCGTATTCGAGTTCGCCGACTACGCCCTTGGGGTCGATCGCCAACCACCCGCGATTCGAATCAAACAGCACGTTGTAATGTTGGAGATCGCCGTGCAGCAAACGCGTCTGGCGTTGCGAGGCGCACAACTCCAGACACACTTTCTGTCCTGCCAGGACCAAATGCATCGGAACCCGCTGGTCATTAGTCGCCAGATAGCGCTCGAAGCCTTTCGCCCAATCATGAACCGTAGGGCAATTCTCTGGTAATTCAAGCTGAGAAACTGACGAGCACGCGGACATTCGCTGCATGACATCGGCGAGAATATTCGTAGCTTCTTCGTCACGACCTCTGAGAGCCAACTCGGCCAGTGAACTGCCCGGCCTCATTCGCTCAACGAGCGCGGCGCCCGGCGCATGCTCATAAACCTGGACGACACCATTACCATCGAAGGCTGCAAGGATCTCACCCGAGCGCCACTCGTCGCCGGTCTGCTTGATTACCTTAAGAGCTACCGGTTGATCTTTCCGGATTCCGAATGCGATGACAGAGGTTTCCGTCTCGAATCGTTCGTCGAGGGACACACGCCATTCGCGTGCGTACTCCCGCATTCGCTTGAGAAGGTCAGTTTCGATCAAACGATTTGGTTTCGCCTTGCTCGGTTCATCCACAGATTACGCAGATTACACAGATAGACAAGGAAGAAAAAGACTTAGCCGGCAGCAAAAATAGAAGTGCCCTGGTGATTTATTGTATGGGTAATCGGCGTAATCTGCGGATCCGATCCTGGCCCGTCATTCAACGTGCAGCGCTGGTCGCATTGGCCGCGGCCCGTTCGAACTTCATTCGTTTGTTTTTTTGATCGAAGGTGATCGCGAAGTCGCGCAGAATTTTGAAACCGACGTTGGTCTCCGACAGTGCCGGAAACGCAATCGTCGCCTGGGGATAGTCAAAACTGCCGATGTGAATTGTGTCTTTCAACTGTGCCTGCTTGATCTCGATCTGATTACTGACGGAGCGGGCGTGGCCCACGGTCACGGGCTGAGTCAGCAGTGTCAGCTGCTCCACAATTTCTTCGGGCAGGATGAAGCCGGCTACAAAGTTGCCCGAATCAACGTGTGCTTTCATCCGCAATTTTCCCACGGCAACTTCAATTACCGGCACACGGTTTTCGATCTCCAGGTTCAAAATGTCGGCCCCGTTGGCGGCCGGCAAAGCACCGCGCGCCAGCCTGACCTGCATGGCCGGATAATCCAGCGTCAACAAATATTCAGTGAACAGAGCGAAGCCCAGGATTCCGTCTACCTCGGGGTAGTCTTTCGTAATTCGTTGCGTACGAATCAGCGCCGTCACGTTTCGAAATTCCGCCCCGCCAAACGCGAGTGAAGCGATACTGGTGACCTCGATCTCGCGGTCGTTCTGACGCGAGGGATCGCCAATCCGTACCCTGCCGATCGGCTGGAGGTTGAGTTGCGTAGCGATCGAGGGATCGATATCCGCTTGCATTCCGCCGCCGGTATCAATCGCAAAGAAGAATGGTCCCTGGCCGTTGAGTGTTGCTTCAATTACCGGCATCAGCCCGCGAAACTGCATGGGCGCGACCGCCACCGATCGGTTCTGCGCCGGAACAGAGACGATCAAAGCGAACAGCAGCGCGATTGAAGCGGTTAGCACCCTCAGGCTATGCATTTTCAGACTTTCTCCCGGTCAACGATTTTACTGGTGGTGAGGTTACTCTCTTAAGAGATTGATAATGCAGCGGATTTTCTGCGGGGCGGCGGATTTTCTCCGTTGGAAACTACATTAGCATTAGCGTGGTCCAGCGCGAAAGGTCATTTTTCTGTTCAGGTCATTCAGAACCCTTGATAGTGACGCTTTGCCCCAAAAGTCAGACGGGGAGTTGGAGAAATTTGAAGCGAAGGGAATCTGTCGGAGTGCCGTTAGGCACGAAATATTTTCAGACGCAATTGATTCTTTAATTGTGGTTAGGTTGTCTGCTTGGGGCTACGCTTGCGGCGTTCTGATTCTTGAGGAATGGCCCGCGACAAGCTGCCAGCGGCCATCACGCCAAACAAAAACATCCGTGAATCGACTCTGGCTGGTCATCGCTTGACCTTTAACGAGACGTTTGGTGGTGACTCGTCCGGTCACGATCGCCGTCTTGTCATAGAGGAGCACATTCATCTCGTCCACATCATAGGCCGTCAGCTTTACATCAGGATTGGGCGCCTGCTTCAAGCCATCGAGGTCCTGCTTTTTGTTCGTGACTCCGCCGCCGGCGTCTGTAAAGATAAATTCTTCGGCCTCGATCCGATCAAAGAACGCATAGTTGTTCTCGATGTTCGCTTTGCCGATGTCCCGCTCCAGCTGCATCAGGTCGAGCTTGGTCTGCGCTTCTTTCTTGTCTGTCTGGCTGAAAGCGACTGAGGCCGACGCCAGGATTATTAACACCAGAGTAATTGTTCGTTTCATCTTTGCGGATCCTTTCGTGTGCCTCGATGGACTCAATTCATTAATCCTAATCTCAGATCACTTTTCATCGTTAAGCAGTCGGGTCGTGTTATCGGTGACGCTGAGCGGCTGGGCCATCTCAGCTGTATTGACAGGTTGCCGCCAGTTGTTGACTGGGATGCTTTGACCGGCAGGCAAAGCCGTTTCGTGCGGGCGAGGTAACGCGCTGGTTTGGGCCGCCGCCGGGCTCGCCTTTTCCGCCGGAGTGTTTTGCGCTAAGAGGTATGCGTGAAGTAAACGCGCCAGGCCAAAAACAAAGATTACGACCAGGGGAATGAAGAGAACAAAAAACCCTTCCTCCATTGCCGTCATCAGCGCTGCGAGAGGAACCAGCAGCACACTGATGATCATAAAAATTGCCCCCCAACGAACGCCCCTCTGGCGCGGCGAAAGTTGGCGTTTCGCTCCCGGTTCAAACCCAGCGAGCACGCCGCCGTTGCGGACTAATTGCGAGACAATCGCGAGCGGGAAGCCGCAACGCGAACAGAAGCGCATCTCCTCGGAAACCTGTTCCTGACTACATTGTGGACAATACATTAGAAAGTGAAATCAGCTTAAGTGTAGTTAACCTTAAGGAAGTACGTCGTGCAGGATAGTAAGGTTCACAGAGAGTCCCTCCCAGACAGCCATTCATGGCGGTGTCAGCTCGCGATGCAGTTCGAGCAAGAAAACAAGGAACCGATCTCAAATGATTCGAGATCACATCCCAGAGCGTCCGCCACAGAGCCCCAGAATTCGCGTATTTGTAGAACTCTTCCAGAAAAGCGGGTTTAAGGCTGCCAAGTCACAACGAATGTTCGGTGGGGGTGAAAGCTGGAAACCGGCGGCGAACTGATCGAACTGGGGCTATTCCGTGATCTCGATCTCCACGCGGAATATTTCCTGGTCACGCGTTACGATCATGCTGACGGTTCGGTCGCCGTCCAGAACCAAAGACGCATCGCTCACCAGCTCGTCATAAGCTTTACTTTCGATCCCATCCACCACCAGGACAACTTTGCCGTTGCGTCGCGCCGCATAAACCAGGTGCTTCGAATCGGATGTGAATTGAAGATCCTCAATCTCGTCGTAAGGTTTTCCTTCGGAACGATCGAGCACTACCAGGTTTTTGCCGCCGCGCCGCAAGACCCAGGCGGTCCGCTTGCTGTCAGGGCTGAAGGCCATTTGGAATTCGTAGCGCTCCTTTGCCTCGCCCTGTTTTGGCGGAGCAAGTTCGTATTCCTTTGGCGCCTCGCCCTCAAGGACCATCAACATGCGGTTCCCACGCCGGGCCTCCACGAACAAGTGCGCGCTGTCCGGGCTGAATTCAAAACCGACGATTTCGTCAAAGGATGTTGCCACACCGTCAACCACCAGAAACGGACGGCCGTCGCGTTTGGCAAGGAAAGCCATGCGTTTGCCGTCAGGGCTGAAACGAAAGTAATCATTTACTTCGTCAAAAGATTCACCCTCCACTCCGTCGGTCACGACCATCATCTTGCCCGCGCGCCACGCCAGGTAGAATAAATGTTTGCTGTCAGGACTGAACGCGGGTTTGCCTACGCCCTCGTAGGTCTTACCGTTTCTGTTATCGACCACGACATACTGCTGGTCGCGGGACGCCGAGGCGATGTACGCGACGCGTCGCCCATCAGGGCTGAAACCGTAAGAGTTTTCCTCGATGACGGGACGCGGTTCGGTCTCGACGCCGTCGACGACAATCATCTGACCGTCCGGAGTATCAGCCTGATAGAGCACGTGTTTCTCGTCCTCGCTGAACTCAATGTTGTTGCCGAGGCCGCTATAAGGCTTGCCCTCTTTGCCGTCGATTATGACAAACCACTTCTCCTGACGTACGGCCACGTAGACCATTCTCTTCCCCGTCTTGCTGAACTCCGGACCACTCACATATTCCGGCTCAACGATTTCCACGCCATCAATCATTACGTGCGTCTGTTTGCCGTGATTGGCCAGGTAGACAACGCGTTGACTGTCGGGACTGAAAGTTGGGGCACTCGAAGAGGCGGAATCGAAAGGCTTGCTCTCGACCCCATCAACAACGGCGAGCATTTTCCCGGCACGCTCTGCAAAGTAAGCGAGCCGGCGGCTGTCGGAGCTGAAGCGTGGTGCACCAACACGGATGCGGTCGTACTCAGGACCTTCCTTACCGTCCACGACAACCAGAAATTTTTCGCCGCGCTTGGCAACGTATGCCACTCGACGTCCGTCGGGACTGAATTTGATCTGTTCCTCGATACCAGCCTCAGTGAGTGGGTATCGCGCGATCGATGTATAGGTCTTGCCGGGAACTCCATCTACGACGACGAACTCGCCCTGATTCGTCTTCACGGTGTAAGCAAGATGTTTCTCGTCGCGGCTGATAACGCGGCTGTACTCGACCTCGCCGGGATTTATCTTGCCCAGCGAAATCTCGCGGGTGTTGAGGCGGACACGGCGCGGGTTATGTGCCGAGCTTGAAGAGACTACCTGCGCGAAAATGGCCAGCGCTATGATTGGCGTGCTGAGTTTGAAAAGCGGTCGGCGTTTGCTGTGCATCGGGAACCTCGCTAGTTCGAAATATCGGATGCACGATTGGCGGGATCGGTTTCTTTTTGATGAATGATTTTAGCCCCGCTTTTCAGATTGGGAAGATTTGGTAGATGAATTGCGATGAGATGCTGTTTGGGCTCAGCGTTCCCGGCGTTGAACCGCCGGCCTACACAAGACGCTTCGCGTCGGTTTTGCCTCAAAAGCCCGAACCGTGACATCTCATTCACACCGGGCTTTAGCCCGGTGTCGAGCGATAAGAAACGCGAAACCGTTTTAACGGTTTCCGATCTGTTGCCAACTGACACCGGGCTGAAGCCCGGTGTGAATGAAAGGTCGTACTTGCGGACCGCACCTGATCGTGAACGCGCAGAGAAGTTATGCGTGCAGATGATCGGTCAGTATCACGGGCTGACGGTCGGAGGCGGGGCAGGTGCGTAACAGCTTTGGATTCATCGATCAGTGTGTGTTTGGAAAAACCAAAGCGCCGTCGCCGTCCCGATAAATCGGACTCTGCCGGCGCACTCCAAATGAAAATCTTCGCTCTCAAGCTACGGCTGAAAACCGGCAAGCTCCCAAAGTTTGGCGCAATCAAACAAACGCCCCTGTGTCATCACCAACCGGATCTTACGAATGTTGCTGATGTTTTCGAGAGGATTTGCATCGAGGACGATCAGGTCGGCTCGCCGTCCAACTTCAATAGTTCCGACTTCGTTGTCGAGTTTCATTACCCGCGCGGGAGTAATAGTCGCCGACTGAATTGCTTCCAGTGGCGTCATTCCTGCTTTCACGTAGAGCTCGAGCTCGCGATGCAGCGTATGACCCGGCACGCCTATGTCGGTGCCCGCCACGATCGGCACACCAGCGCGATGCAACGCTCCGGTGATTTTCAATAAGACATCGAAGACCATGCGCAGCCCTTCGGCTTGCTCGGCAGCTTCGCCCTTTTTATTAATTTGCACTTTCAATTCCGCCGGCACTTTCGTCACGCCAGGTTCGAAGCTTTCGATCGGCACATTCATGGGCCGCAGCATTAGCTCAAGTACCGCTTCGGTCGGATCGATTACGGTGCCATGTTCCTTAAAGAACTTTAGCGCGTTCACCACATTCGGCGCGTTGAGGTTGATCGTAACCGGCGGGCTGTTTCGATCTCGTCTGGGAAAGAAGCCGGTCATCACATAATTGATGTGATTGAGTTGGTCCATACCGGCCTCGACCGCCTGCAATGCGTTCATTCCTTCAGGCACGTGGCCGGTGACTGTCATCCCCAGTCGATGCGCCTCGGCGCAAATTACTTTCAGCGTTTCGAGTTTGACGTTGTCTCTGATTTTGATTTGTTCGTAGCCGGCTGTTTTGTAACGCTGCACGGCTGCGCGAGCTTCTTCCGGAGTTTCGACTTGAACGTCGAACGAGTGGAATTCATTTTTTCCATCGATATAGCCGGCCAAAAGCATTCGTGGTCCGAGTCCGCGTCTTTCTTTGGCGGCGTTTCTTAAATCCGTTCCAAACTCGATGTCACTGCCGACGTCGCGGACGGTGGTGATGCCGGCGGCGAGATACGTCGGCCCAAATTCAGCCTGATAAAAATGCGCGTGCATGTCCCACAGCCCAGGGACCAGAAATTTGCCGCTGACGTCAATCACTTTGGCGTTGTTCGGAATCTTAATCGACGCACGTGGGCCGGCGGCGACAATGCGATCACCTTCGATCACGATAACTGAATTAGCAGTCGCAGGTTTTCCGGTGACGTCAATCAGGGTGCCGCCTGTTAATACAACGGGCCCGGTTGTTTGGGGACTCAACTGATTTGCCAGCTGCCCGAGGCGATCAATTGCGTCGTCGACCGCTCGCTTCACAAAGAAGGACATTTGCGAGTCATACGTGTCGCGCAACGCGTAAAAGTTTGTCTCGACATCACTGCCAAGGTTGACCGCCGCTACCAAACGATTGTCCGAGTCGAACCAAAGTGTTTGACGCCCCCAACCGCCGCGCCAGTTTTTTCCGCTGAGATGGTAACGGTTGAGCACGATCGATTTACCTGCGAGCGTTACCGTGTCTTTGCCCCGCAATTCGACGAAGGCTTCACCTACCGGCAGCAGGTGAATTGAGCTGGGCTGTCCGTGCGCCAGCCAGTAACGGACCAGCATCATTTCGATCGCCAGCGGCACGTAGCCGCTCATCACAAAAAAGTTCTTCGGAACAGTCAACGAAGTTTCGCGGCCACGGTCCTGTACCTTGGCTGCTGCGCCTTGAATCACCACAGAAGTATTCTCTTCGAGCTCGAGCAGAGTCGGTCCCTTAATTTCGAAGGCCCGAGGCGTAAAATCTGCGATGGTCCGCAAAGTCACGTTAACCAGCGGCTTGTTCTCCTGTTCGGCAAACGGCATCTCGGTTTTTGCCGTCAGCTGGAGCTCGCCGGCCGCCGACCTGGAAATCTCATAAGTTTCTTCGCCGCGGATCTGCTTCAATTCGTAAAAGCGAAATTTGCCCGATTCGATAATTTCGGGATTCGGCGCACCCGTGTTTGCGGGCGTCTGCCCCGGCGCCAAGCCAGCGAAGGTGGCGGCGACAAGAAAACACGAGAAGATGAAAGTAGCAGTCCTCATGAAGCTCTCCTGATGGATCAGGTTTCTAGAATCGCAAGCGAGCAGAGTCTGTTGAACCTTACTCAGGTTATAGACGTTTGGAAAGGCGGAAACGCTTCAGTGGACTTAAAAAATATTGGCTTGCAGTTTTGGAGGGCGCTGACTTGTCAGCGCTTTAGAAAGCGGCGACCGGTCGCCGCACTCCAAGTTTCAGCCGAGCGGGATCAACGACCAACCTTAGCTGGAGTCGCGGTTCTTACGCCGCGTCGCGAACACTCTCAATCAACTTGATGAGATTCTCGACCGGCTGCACTCCGCTAAGCGCCGCTCTCCGGTTCGCGACAAACGCCGGCACACCACGCACACCCAAACGCGCCGCCTCGTCTTCATCTGATAGAACGCTCGCCTCAAACTCATGGCTCGTCAGTGCCTGTCGCAGCGAATCACTTTCAAGCTTCAGCCTCAAAGCCAGCGCAATCAGTACGTCCGCTTCGCCGATGTCGTCGCCTCGCTCGAAGAATGCGCGAAAAATTTCGTCGTGGTAATCCTCAAATCGACCCTGCGCCCGCGCCCAATGCGCAGCCTGATGCGTCAGCCGCGTGCGTGGTTTCACCGGTGGGAAATTGATCGTAACCCCGAGTCGTTCAGCCAGGGGCGAAACGGAATCACTCCAGACGCGCCGTAGGTATTCACTATTTGGATCAATCATCGGCACCGGCTCCGGCCGCAACTCGAACGCGCGCCAGATGAGTTCGACGTGAGGGTCTGACTTGATTAGTTGATGCACGGCTGGCTCCGCCAACCAGCAAAATGGTCAAACGTAATCAGAAAAAATTTCGAGGGTTACGGTTTGCATGTGTTTGATCTTTGCAGCGCGGCAAGTTCGTCCGCGTAGCGGATTGATGATAGCCCAGCGCTTCCGCGTTGGGTAAGCAAACCCAAAGAATCGCACGCCCGCTCTAGAAAGCGACGACCAGTCGCCGCACTCCAAATTTTCACCCCGCTTAAAGCAATTACAAAATCATAGACAAACCAAGCCATAAGCGTTATAACCACTTCCGTTACATTGACTAGCACCTTTGGTTTTTTTGCAGCTGGTCTTCCACCTAAAGGAAGACTAGTGCTCGTACTGGCGTATTCACCGACAGTCCCGGCCTCGCGCGTAAGCGCCCAAAGTTCCAGGGAGGATCACATGAAAAAGCTGTTTGCGGCCGTTGTGCTTCTATTGGTTGCCGTCGGAGTCGTACTTCGTCATTCCAGGGCCCAAGCCGTGTATGTTCCCCATCCGGTATTCTGCGCCACGCTGTCGAACGCACCATGCTCTCAGATTCCCGGGTACATCGGGCCGGACCCGCGACTGGGCGGCTCGAACGATTATCCGGGACTCTTTGCCTCGGCGCCCACCTCAGCGAATGACGATGTCGAAACGCCTTTCGACAACATGGCCTGGCAGATGTTCGTAGCGCTCAATTGGGCAGCGAGTGCAACGAAACAAACTCCGGCGGTTGGTCTTACCGCAAAGGGCCTGAGGGTCTGGCAGCAGTATCGAAAAGTAAGTTCGTTGTTCGGCAACTCTCCGGTGACAGCGGGTTGCCCGAGCGCTCTGGCCTTACCGGTGATCTCGATCGGCTCTGACGGCCATGGAAACCCGGCTCCCAATAACGAGGAGTATTTTCAGGCGTCAACCAACCAGCCGCTGATTGATATCAACGGCAACTGGACGGTCTTCGAACGTCGCGTTAATGATGTCGAGGCGCAGTATCTGCTGGCTCCAAACGGGGACTCTTCGCAAACTCTTACCAACCTGCCGGGACAGGTGAACTTCCTCAAGCAAAAGAATCCGGTTATTCAGTTCACGACTTCGGCAACCAGTCCGCAGGGAAAGAACGGATCGATTGAAATAAAAGCTGCGTGGCGGATTCTCGATCGGGCGCGTGGCGACGATCCATCCCGGTACTATACGCAGGAGGCGATTCTCGCCGTTCCCGGCGACCTGGTAAAGGGCGGCGCCAAAATTTGCGCGACCGTCACGCTGGGCCTGGTTGGGATGCACATCATTCAACGCAATCCAGTCGACAAGAAGCATCCGGCGTTGCTGCCGGAATGGATTTGGGCCACGTTTGAGCACGTAGACAACGCGCCGATGGCGGAACTTCCATGTTCGGTCAACAATGCCTGCACCGGAGTTAACGTGGAGAGTTGCGGCCCGGCAGCACCGGCTGCTTCGGTGCGCTACTCGTTCTACAACCAGAACGCCAAAACTTTCGATACCAACATTCGTCCGAAGTCGACCGATTCAAAGAACCAGGGCAATTACGTCTGGAACTCAAAACGTCCTTACGCCCAGGGCGCTACCACTGTTGCCACAGCCCAGCCGCAGGCAACGCGCTGCTGGTCCATCTATCCGACGACCGATCAACTGAACAAACAGTGGCGAGCGGAATTAGCTAAATACAAAACGCCGCTTCAGAATTACATGTTGATCGGCACACAGTGGGGCGCCGATGTGTTCGTTCATGGGATGTACATCAATTTGCCAATGAACGCAGTGCCGGCAATGCTCTCCAACATTACGCTTGAGACCTACATTCAGATGTACACGGGCAGCGATCCGAATTCAGAGGGGCCCGGATCCTGCATTGGCTGTCATAAGAAATTCGCCACGCTCTCGATCGGCCCGCCACCTCAACTGCCGTCCGACCTTAGTTTCTTGCCCGGGTTGGTGGAGCCGTTAACGGCGCGGAAAAAAATAAAGACGGCGAGATGAATTGAAAATGCCCGCGGCGCGTCCGAAGGGTTGATTCGCCAGAACTCGGAAGGTTTGGCCACGGCCTGAACGTTGGTTAGATTGCTGTTCAGAGTTCAACCTTTAGGTTGTCGAATCACCACGAGACGCAAGCTAAAGCTTGAACTCTGAACCGTATTCGCAAGCGGTTTCAAATTTTTCCGACAGACTCTTTAGACTCGCGACACCTCCTTCGCCTTCACATCTTGCCACCAGTTACAATGCCGGCGTGAACATTGAGCTCAAGGGTTTGTCGCGCGAGCAGGTCACGAATCTGTTGCCCGAAGGATTGATTTCTCTCTGCTGGCGCGGCAGCGTGGCCCACGGCATGTATGTGCCCAAATCCGATCCCGATTCGATTGACGACAAAGATGTGATGGGTGTTTACATCGCGCCGATTGAGCACTACCTGGGATTTGGCCGGCGCGACGTCTATGAAAAATGGGAAGGCGAATGGGATTGCGTCTTCTACGAGCTGCGAAAGTTCATCGAGCTGCTCATAAATTGCAATCCTAATGTCCTGAGCCTGCTTTGGCTGAAACCGAACGGCATCATTTACGAGAGTTCGATTGGCCAATTGTTGCGCCACAATCGCGACCTCTTCGTTACGAAGAAGGCCTACCATTCTTTTTCCGGATATGCTCACGCGCAATTCAAGAAGATGATTTCCTTCAACCAGGAAGCGCAGGCGCTCATGCGCGACCTGGAACGACAACTGTTGGAATTCGACATCGATCCGGAATCGACGACCGACGGCCATGCGCTCAAGACAAGTGGCGGACAACCCTTCGTTGGCGCTTCGACGGAAATGATGGAGGTGGTCAAGCGCTACAAGGGCGAGCGGCGACGGTATTACAGCGGCGGCTACATGGGAAAGAAGCGCCGCGAGTTGGTGATGCGCGTTGGCTACGACGCGAAGAACGCCGCACACCTGATCCGGTTGCTGCGCATGGGAATCGAATTCCTCACCGAAGGCACAATGTACGTCGAACGCGCCGACGGGCCCGAGCTATTGTCGATCAAACGCGGAGAATGGCGGCTGGAAAAAGTGAAAGCCGAAAGTGAGAGACTGTTTCAACTGGCCCAGGAGGCTTACGTGCGTTCATCTCTACCGCCCGAGCCTGATCGTGATCGCGCCGAGAAGTTATGTGTGCAGATGATTGGTGAATACCACGGGCTGAGCGTTGGCTAGGTCGCGAGTAAATTCCATCAAAACAATTTATCGTCGGTGAACTCCCAACGACGGCTTTCGACGGTGGTGGCGAACTACAAGGATACGAACAGCGTCGCCGGCAATGCGAAAAAGAAAGTGATATGGAAAGCGTTCGAGATTCGCGCGTCTCAGATCACGCTCGCGAATGGCATACGCCTCCGGAGTATCGGCCGCTTTCCTAAAGAACGAGAGCAACTCCTCATAGAACTCATCTGCTAGTTGTGTTCCCGCTGCATCTTCGTAGTAATCCAGATGCGTGCGATGTCAGAGGCAACGAGCTTATGAAATTCAATGCGCATTACCTGCGCCGGCTCTGGATTTGGGTCACTAACTGCGCGAGAGTTATTGCTTGATTAGGATCAGCATCGATCTCGGCGTCTCGCCTTAGTGCTTCCGCGACTCCTTCATCCTGGTCGGAGAGAACACCGGGAAGTGAATCGAGTAGATTCGCAGCGAGCGTCGCACGTTCTTGCTCAGGCAGGGTTAGCGCGAGCTTTTCGATTTCGAAGATCGTTGCCATTGTCTGAAGGATAACCCCGGAGCGTTCGGCCCTGCAATACCAACTCCGTGACCTCTCGTGAAAAAACACTTGCCCAAGGAGCGACGGTTTGAATCTAGCCCGGCCTTTCAAAGCCGGAAAAGGTTCGCGGATTTGATTCGTCGTCGCGGAGCGACGGTTGTAGGGTTGAGTCGTCGCTGACGCGACGAGATCAATCTGGCTCCCTGGATCCCGGCGTTGAAACTCCGGGGCTAAACTCACACCGACGCAGCTCGTCGAAACAAAAAAAATCCAACGCCAGGATCAGCGTGCGGACACGCAGCGACGCTGGGCCGGAGAGCCGACCGTTCTGCTATTGCTTTGGCGCACTTTCGGGTAGGTTGAGCGCCGGCTTTGTTTGGCCGCGATGACAAGTGGTGCAATTGACGATTGAATTAGGGCCTTTCAGGTTTTTGATCTTCTTTAGCTGTTCGTTATTGATGACCGTCACCATCGCACTCATCTCGCGAGTAATCTGCTTGGTCGGTTTGTCTTCCTTCTCCCACGCATCGGCGACATGACAGTGAGTGCAATTGACGCCCAGAGACTTCGCGTAGCCCATTTCCATAACGCGCAAGAGTCGCCCCGCGGGCATGCCTTTGAGCATTTGAATATTCTTGAAGACTTCCTCGGCCGGTTTGTTCTCCTGCCCGGCGAGTGCTTTGCGCAGGTTCTCCAGCGCCGCCGCCTGATCAAAAGGCTTCGCAGTTTGTGTGGCCGGGTCTTGAGTGGTCTGGGCGCTAACGATGCCTTTTTCCCGGAGACTATTCGCTGCCAGAGCCAGCGTTAAGGCTGCCAGGGTGATGAGACCGAGGCTAACGATTGTGTTTGTTTTCATAAGCGGCTCCTTAATTCCGTGACGCCAGAGGAGCATAGTTCTTAACAAGCAATCTCCGCGAATGAAGGATTCGGTTACTTGAACAACTGGCCAAAAAAATGAATTAAGAGCGCGCCGGATGAGGAAGTGCGTCGCGTAACGACGTTTTGAATTTAGCCCGGCCTTTCAACGCCGGGAACAGATTCGGGGATTGTGCTTCGTCGCTACGCGACGAAAGGAGGTGTTCGATTGTTCCCCGCGTTGAAACGGCGGACTAAATCAGATCGACTAGTGGGCGACAGAAAAAGCGTGGGAACTCGTCCGAGCGTTCTCGACTAGTGAGTTAATTTAGAACTTGAGTCCTTTCGCGAAACAGGTAGCCATCCCAAATATTCAGGCTTAACGGCGTCAGATTGTGCTGCTTCGACGATTATCCAATCCGAGAACGCTCAATGTACTTAGGATAGAAATGAGGATTTGTACTTAGGATAGAAATGAGGATTTGCCGATCCTCAGGGCTCAGAGCCAGCAATTGGTCGAGCAGACTTGCCTTCAGTTCATGGATCTCGCTGGGATCAGCTGAACGGAATGATTTGAGCCTTCCTGATTCCAAGTCGTAGGGAGCCTTTATGGTGGCCTTCAATTTTTTGCACAGCAGAACAAACGAAGTAATTAGTTCAACAGTCAGGTTTGCTGCGCCGAAAAAGAGAAAGCCATTGAGTGCCAATGCGAAGATTCTGGCGTCAATGTCGGGCATGTCCAATCCTCCATTCTTGAACTGGAATGCCAAAAGCAGGCTAGCGATGTATTCGTCCGCGTGTCAATCACCATATATTGGCTATGGACGTCGTTAGCGAACGAGATTTTGACACCACTACATATTGGGCGAAAATCCCTTTTCGGTGATTTTCGGTAGCTGCCGAAAATGTGGATGACGGTCGGCAACCCCACAACTAATAGACAAATTGCCTCCGAAACGACTGCGGTTTTATTTTGCGAAAATTTTTTTGAGGCCTGAAGGTAGCTCAATCGATGCATCGCACGTTCAGCTAGGCCAACCAATCTGAAATGCACGTGGTTCAGGGAGTCACCCGTTCGAGGCGAGCCTTAGTTTCCCGCCAGGAAATCGGACGCAAAGACGACTTTGTCTGTGAGCTAATCGCGCATCGGGCAAAGCGCGTTCAGCGCCGTCGCCGCCCCTAAGCGCCTCGGTATATCTCTGCCCCACTCGCAACAAACTCCTCCGCCTTCTCTTTCATCCCCACACCCAACGCCGCTTGTTCATCGATCTCTTTCTGCGCCGCGTACTCACGCACGTCCTGTGTGATCTTCATCGAACAAAAATGCGGGCCGCACATGGAACAGAAGTGCGCTAACTTCGCGCCTTCCTGAGGCAGCGTTTCGTCGTGGTATTCGCGCGCGACTTCGGGGTCGAGCGAGAGGTTGAATTGATCTTCCCAGCGGAATTCGAAACGGGCCTTTGAAAGTGAGTTGTCCCTAAACTGGGCGCCGGGATGGCCTTTGGCTAAGTCAGCGGCGTGGGCGGCGATCTTGTAGGCGATGACGCCGTCTTTCACGTCTTTCTTGTTGGGCAGGCCGAGGTGTTCTTTGGGCGTGACGTAGCAGAGCATCGCCGTGCCGTACCAGCCAATCATCGCCGCGCCAATCGCGGAGGTGATGTGATCGTAACCGGGCGCGATGTCGGTCGTCAGCGGGCCCAGCGTGTAGAACGGCGCTTCGTGACAGGTCTCGAGCTGCTTGTCCATGTTCTCTTTGATCAAATGCATGGGGACGTGACCCGGGCCTTCGATCATTACCTGGCAGTCGTATTCCCAGGCGATCTTTGTCAGCTCACCGAGCGTTTCAAGTTCGGCAAACTGTGCTTCATCATTCGCATCGGCGATCGAGCCGGGCCGCAGACCGTCACCTAAACTAAATGAAACGTCATACGCGGCCATGATTTCGCAGATGTCGCGGAAGCGCGTGTAGAGAAAACTTTCTTCGTGATGCGCGAGGCACCACTTGGCCATGATTGAGCCGCCGCGCGAGACAATTCCCGTCGTCCTTTTGGCAGTCATCGGGATGTAGGGCAGGCGCACGCCGGCGTGAATCGTGAAATAGTCGACGCCCTGTTCGGCTTGTTCGATCAAAGTGTCGCGAAAGATTTCCCAGGTCAGCTCTTCGGCTTTGCCACCAACTTTTTCCAGAGCCTGATAAATCGGCACGGTGCCGATGGGCACCGGCGAGTTGCGTATGATCCATTCGCGTGTGGCGTGAATATTCTTGCCGGTCGAAAGATCCATCACCGTGTCTGAGCCGCATTTGATCGACCATCGCATCTTTTCGACTTCGTCGTCGATCGATGAAAGCACGGCTGAGTTGCCGATGTTGGCGTTGATCTTCACCAGGAAGTTGCGACCGATGATCATCGGCTCGCTCTCCGGATGATTGATGTTCGCGGGAATGATGGCGCGGCCGCGGGCAACTTCGTCGCGCACGAATTCGGGCGTGACGTATTCGGGGATGGCGGCGCCGAATGATTGGCCCTGGTGCTGGTGATCGAGTGAGGAGCGATCAATGGTCGACAAACTTAAGTTTGTCGGACATTGGCGTCCCAGGTTCTCACGAATGGCGATGAATTCCATCTCAGGCGTGACGATGCCGCGCTTGGCATAGTGCAGTTGCGTTACGCAGACTCCTTTCTTTGCGCGTAGAGGGGTGCGACGCAGCGCCGGAAAATCTTCAAGGCGGCCTTTATCTTTTGCGCGCGCCTGATTGGCCGAGTCGAATGTCAGATAGCCATCATCGATCGGTTGAATTGCGCGGCCCTCGTATTCCTCGACGTCGCCACGGCCGACAATCCAATCGCGCCGCATGGGCTTCAGTCCTTCGCGCACATCGGTCGCGACGGACGGATCTCCATAGGGTCCGCTGGTGTCATAGACGCGGACCGACGGATTGTCTTCCAACTCGTTTTTGAAATTACGAGTGGGGTTTTGATCGATTTCGCGAAAGGGTACGCGCACGCCGGGTTGGTTGCCCTCGACGTAGGTGCGACGCGAGTTTGGAAGTTGCGAATCCTGGGCGGACCCGGTCGCTACTGCTCCCGGTACTGACTTCATTACGGCACTCATTTTGTTTCTCCTAAGATCATCCGGTCGCTACCGCTCCCGGTACTGACTCCATTACATAAGCAGGATGCTGCTAAAAAAGCCCTGTTGCCATCCCATCTCTCGCGACTTCTTTTCGATGATTTCGAGTTCGCCTTTATCGAACCACAGTCCTCCGCATTTGGTGCAGACGTCGATAATGACCGCGTCGGCCACCACGCGCTTTTTCATCTCTGCGCCATCCACGGGACATTTGCGCAAGATCTCAATGCGCGGTTGGATCGCTGACCAGCAAGCCGGACAGAAACGATTTCCCGACGGTGACGCGGTCAACTGATTCGATTCGAAGTTCTGACCACAGCGAAAGCAATTCTGATCGTCGGCCATGTGCTCTCCTTTTTGGAGTGCTGCGACTGGTCGCAGCTTTTGACAGCGGTGACAAGTCACCGGACCCCAAAACAAAAAACCGTCCCAGCAAAAAGGATGGAACGGTCGCGATAACTGTTTCTCCCTTCGACGGTCTTAACCGTATCAGGTTCAAGGGGTCTCCGGACATTGCCGATTGCCAATTTCCGATTGTCAATTGATCGCCTGGACTTCTTCTCACAGTGATCAAATCGACAATCGGCAATCAAAAATCGGCAATGTGCCGGACTCTCAGCCTCGGCCGTATCACGACCCTGGCTCCCCCGAAACGGATTTGATTGTCAATGCACCTGGATTCTAGGAGCCTTTTCCAGCGCTTGCAACCGCTGGCTATGCTGCTGCCTGTTCAGTTCCCAGGATGTTGATGGTGGAGCCAGCCGCAGACTGGACAGTCCGCGGTACGTGAAGAATTAGTTCGATTTGACGAACTAATTTTGGTTTCTATAATCCAGCCCTATGACGGACGATGTTTTCGAAATTCAAAAACTCTATCCCCAAATTTATCTCGCTTGTCACAACGATCACATTCGGGCCGGCTCTACGGAATTTCGTGTCTCTTCACAGGACGGTTCGGTCCTGGTCCATCTCGATCGCGAAGTAGGGATCAGACCGAACGCGCTTGCCAAACATTTGGGCGTCGCGGCATCAACGTTGTCTGCGACCATTTCGCGACTCGAAAAGCTCGGATATTTATCCAGCACTCCGGCCGCCAATGATCGGCGTCAGCGTGAACTGAAGCTCACAACCCGCGGCGCCGAAGCTATCACCGCGACTTCCGTACTGAATGCCGACCGAGTAGGCGCGCTGATGAAAAAGCTCACGCGCGACGAGCGAAAGGCCGCAGTGAAAGGACTGTCCCTACTGGCTCGCGCGGCGCGCGAGATCAGGATAAAACCATGAAAGTTGCGCTCTTAATTTTAGCCGTCGTCGTTGGCGTCGTAATTCTGGTGCTGCTTTTGATTGCCCTGATTGGATCACGTCTGCCCAGGGAGCATTCTGCTACCCGCTCAGTTCTGCTGAATAAATCGCCTGAAACTGTCTACTCGGTGGCGCGCGATTTTGCCGCAATGCCGAAATGGCGCGCCGACGTGCGCGAGGTGACAGTCACAACCGATCGAGCTGGCCGCGTCAGTTTTCGCGAGGAAGGAAAACACGGAGCCGTTAACTATGAATTAACGGAAGACATTCCCGCGCGGCGCATGGTCACGAGGATCACCGACACGGACCTTGGCTATGCGGGCAAATGGACCTACATCTTTGCGGCCGAGGGGACGGGCACTCGTTTGACGATCACGGAAGACGGCGAAGTTTCGAATGTCATCTTCCGCTTTCTTTCGCGATATGCATTCGGGCATTCGGCGACGATCGATTCTTATCTGACATCGCTGGGAAAACAATTTGGTGAGACGGTTAAGCCGCAGTAGTCCAACAAGGCCGCACGTCCCGCGGCTCTGCCTCAAACCCCGACGATGCCAGGCGGCCCAGCCGCGTAGCGGCGACATATTTGTAGAACAATACTGCCATGGTGAATTCCAGCTCCGGCGGAGCGGCACATTGGCGCCCATAAATGGGCTCGAACAATAAAGATCGTTCGCGTCTACAAATATTCCGTGCCTAACGGCACTCAAGATTCCCGATCGCTAAGCTTCGCACCCTAACCCGACCTTCCAGAGTGAGAGGAGAACTCCCGGTACTGACCTCATCGATGTATAATCCCGCTGCTTTATCACACCTGACTTTTTTCGGAGACAACTAATGCTGAATCGAAGAGCCGTGGCTATTGGCCTGATTACTATTCTGCTGTGCCTGCCTGCGCTAGCCCAGAACGGCACCGATAAAGATCTGCTTGAACGCATTCGTCAGGAAGAAAAGAACAACTCGCAAATCATGAAGACGATGCACATGTTGAGTGACATGTACGGTCCGCGGCTCACCGGCTCGCCGAATCACAAAGCCGCCGCCGAGTGGGCGGTGAAACAGATGACTGCCTGGGGTTTGCAGAATGGGCATCTCGAGCCCTGGGACTTTGGACATGTTGGCTGGCTGAACGAGCGGCTGTCGGCGATGATTGTATCGCCGGTCAAGGACGTGCTCACGGTGGAGGCGCTCGCCTGGACTCCGAGCACTCGCGGCGTAGTTACGGCAAAGGCTTATCAAATGATCTTGCCCGAACGTCCATCGCAGGACGTGCTCACAGCTTACTTCGAAACTCAAAAGGCAAAGGTCCGCGGGCGGATTGTTTTAGCGGGCAAACACACAATTGTTCCGGTTGATTTGAACCCCCCGGCTAAGCGGCTCACCGACGAGCAGGCCCAGCAGCGTTACGGTCCCAACGCGCGGCCGGGAGGAGGATTCCCTCAACCGTCCCCGACGCCGACTCCAGCGCCGGGCGCGCCCAAGCCGCTCACCAATCGACAGATCGACGAACAGATCGATTCGTTTCTCAAAGCTAACGGTGCGTTGATTCGCGTCAACGATGCGGCTTTCGCATTTCGCCGGATTCGTGCTTTCAACAATCGCACGTTCGACGTTGACCGGGCGCTGCCTACGATCGTGATGAGCAACGAAGACTATGGCCGCATCACTCGAATCATGACTGACGGCACTGACGTCACGCTCGAATTCAACATCCTGAATCGTGTCTATCCGGAAGGCAAAACTTCATACAACACCGTCGCGGAAATTCCCGGCACCGATAAAGCCGACGAAGTGATTATGCTCGGCGGCCATCTTGATTCATGGCACGCCTCGACTGGGGCGACCGACAACGCCATCGGTTGCGCCATCATGATGGAGGCCGCGCGCATTTTGAAGACACTCGGCGTTAAGCCGCGACGCACGATTCGCGTCGCCCTGTGGAGTGGTGAAGAGCAGGGTCTGCTGGGATCGCAGGCGTACGTGAAAGAGCATTTCGGATCGTTTGAAAATCCGAAACCGGGGTACGAAAAGTTCGGCGGTTATTTCAATATCGATTCCGGCACGGGACGAGTGCGCGGCGCCGGCGTGTTTGGCCCCTCAGAGGCAGCCGAGATCATGCGCAAAATTCTCGAGCCATTTAAAGATGATGGCGTGGTGGGCGCCGTGACTTCACGGAGTCGTAATCTGGGCGGCTCAGATAACACATCATTCAGTCAGGCGGGATTGCCGGGGATTGGCATGGGTCAGGATCCGATCGAGTACAACTCGCATACGTGGCACACAAATTTTGATACTTACGAGCGCATTCTGGAAGACGATGTAAAGAAGGACGCGGTCACGGTTGCCTGGGCCGTCTATCAACTGGCGATGCGCGATGATTTGTTGCCGCGGTTTGCCAAAGCGGAGATGCCGCCGCTGCCGCCGCCTAATCCAAATGCGGAACCTTCGCCGACGCCGGCACCGAAGCCGCCGCGGAAGAAAACAGCGAAGCCGGAATGAAGAAGACTGCTTTAGTTGACGCACCAATCGTGAGGAACCTGTCAAAAGCGCGCGGAGCGCGCGACAGCATAAAGCCCGGGGCGTAAGCCCCGGGAGACAAGGCGTCAAATTACCAAGCCCGCGGAGCGGGCGACAGATATTGTGAACTCCATTTGGCCATTAGAGTGATTTCGCGAATCGCTGTCGCCCGCTCCGCGGGCTAATTGATACGGTGGGGGATTTTTAAGCGCGTACTTCCACCCTAGCCCTCTCCCAACGGAGAGGGAACATAGCACGCCAAAATGAAAAAGAAACGATTCAAAGCGGAAGTCCTCAGCGGCCACAAGGGCAACGCGGTCGAAGTTCCGTTTGATCCGTCCGAGGAATGGCAAATCGATCCAAAACCGCTTTGGCCTGGACGTCGCGGCCACTCAGTCAAAGCCGTCATTAACCGTGTTTCTTTCGAAAGCGCGATCGTGCCGCGGCAGAAGAAGTTCTATTTGTTGATTGATGCGGAAGCAGCAGAGTCCGCCAGGATCTCTCCGGGCGGATTAGTGGAGGTGGCCGTTGAACCCTGCCCCAGGTAACCCTCTCGAAAATACGATCGTTGCCTTGATCGGTTTTGCCGGAACCGGCAAGTACACGATTGGGCGCGAGCTGTGCGAACGGACGGGCGCCCGTTTGATCCACAATCACCTGATCAATAATCCGATTTTCTCCGTCCTCAACGTTGACGGCGTGACCCGTTTGCCGCCAGGCGTTTGGGACCGAGTGAGAGAGATTAGGGCGACCGTCTATCAGGCTATTCGGGAACTTTCACCTCCGGAAATGAGTTTTGTGATCACGACCGAACTGCGCGAGAGTAATCCCCTGGATCACCTGGCGTTTGAGGATCTCGCAGAACTTGCGACAGCCCGTCAGAGCCGGTTTGTTCCGATTCGTCTGATTTGCGGCGTCGAGGAACTTTGCCGCCGGGTGGCCGATCCGGAGCGGGTGGCCATGCTCAAATCGATCAGCCCTGAATTAGCCAGAAAGAAAAGCGTCGAGGAGGAGGTGCTGAACCCGGCGCATCCAAATCTGCGCACGCTCGATGTTACCAAGCGGACGGCGAGCGGCAGCGTGGATGCTATTCTCGATGAAATAAGTGCGATCAAATCAGTGTCAAACAAGACGCTCACCGTGGGAGGCGGTAATGCCCCAGGAGATTAACAAAGAGATTGTTCTGGCTTACGTTGATGCCTTCAATCGCGGCGATATAGACGCCTTGATTGATCTCTTTGCGTCCGACGCCCTGGTTTATGGTGTGCTGGGTTGGGGGCGCATGGACCAGGTCGTGCCCATCTGGCGTGAAATCAAATCGGCATTCGACATTCAACTTCAGGTCGAATCAATGATTGCCGAAGACGACATCGTCGCGGTGCGTTACGTTGAGCGTGGCATGTCTGTAGGATCGTTTCGTGGGGGGCCAGTTACCGGCAAGTCTTTCGAAGTCGTGGCGATGGAATGGTTCATTATCAAAGATGGAAAAATTCATCGGCGCTGGGGCGCGCGCGACAATGCGGCGCAAATGCGGCAGATGGGTTTGCCGTTGAGTTAAGGACCTAATTTGGTTTTCTCTGTGCATCTCTGTGGTTCTCTGTGTCTCTGTTGGTGAATGTTTCTGAATTTTTTCACCACAGAGGCACAACGCGGGGGAGCCCGCAACCAAAATGCGTTTAAGCTCCGGAGGAGCAGAATGTTTATAGCCGATCACAAACCCGTGCAAGCTCTGGAGGAGCGAAACACGACCATAGACGTTGCGCTCCCCCGGAGCTAATGAAACTTAACAAGCCAGGTATCTATAAACATTTCATCCCTACGGGATTTGTGTGGCGCCAAACGTTGGTAGAAAACAAGATCCTCCAGACTTTCTACCCAGGGTCCCACAGAGGTCCGAGATGATGGCACGACCCGTCTTGAGTTAGCCATATTGTTTTTAGTAAGAACGACGCTTTGCGACGAGAGCTGTTTGCAGCTCAGTCTTAATTGAGTTCTGATCAAAAGAGAGGACAACATACATGTCAGCAGAAGTTGGAAAAGGCTTTCCGGATTTTAGTTTGCAGAACCAGGACGGCCAGACCGTCACGCTAAATGATTTCGCTAACAAATGGCTGGTCGTTTACGTCTATCCAAAAGATGACACGCCTGGTTGTACTATTCAGGGAAAGTCGTTCACGGCTACGAAACAGGACTTTGACGACGCAAACATTGCGATCGTCGGAGTCAGCGAAGACGATGTCGAATCGCACAAGAACTTTTGCAACAAGTTCGCGTTCACGATCGACCTGCTTGCCGATCCGAATCATGAATTGCTGAAGGCAGCCGGCGTCGGTCAGAGCGATTACAAAGGAACTATGTACTGGAACCGCACCTCGTTCGTGATTGATCCATCGGGCAACCTGCGCAAAGTTTATGAAAAGGTGAACCCGGAAGGTCACGAGCGCGTATTGCTTGATGATATTAAGGCAATGCAGGCGGGCGGCTAGGGAGACTCGATCTGCTTTGCACCAAAAACCGTACAACAGGCTGCCAGCCTGTTGTCGTGTTTACAAAAGAGCTTGGAAAATCAAGTGACAACATCAGCAGGCTGGCAGCCTGCTGTACACTTCTTGTGCAAAGCGGCGTCAAGCCGCCGCACTCCAAAAATTGGGATCCGGTGCTGTAAATCTATACAGGTAAGCTGAGATGTCCCGAGTCAACAGACGTCAATTTATCAGACGGAGCGCAATCGCCGCTGCCGGGATTACTCTCGCGCGCTCGAGCAGTTTCGCGTCGATTGCTATCAATCCGGCGCCGAAGAAGATCGTGATCATCGGCGCGGGCATGGCTGGACTAGTGGCTGGTTACGAACTGTCTCAGTTGGGGCATGACATAACAATCCTCGAAGCACAGACACGGGCCGGTGGTCGCGTGCAAACTCTGCGCGATCCATTCTCGGATGGTCAGTACGCTGAAGCCGGCGCGGCGCGCATTCCGGACAATCATGATTTGACGCTCAAGTACGTAAAGCTTTTCGAAGTGCCGCTCGAGCCTATGTATCCCTCCCAGCTTTCGGCACTGCGAGTCAACGGCAATTCTCAGCGAGAAGTTTCTATTGATGGATTTACTGACGGCCTGGCCGAGTTTTTTGGCTCAGAGTTTCGTGGACCAAATCGCTTCCAGAAGGTCAAAGGCGGGAACGATAATTTACCGAAGGCTTTTGCGCGCCGGCTTGCCGACAAAATCCACTACGGTTCACCGGCAATGAAAATTGAGCAGGATGCCAACAGCGCGCGCGTCACCTTTCTCGACAAGGGCAAGAGTCAAACGCTGAGCGCCGATCGCATTTTGTGCGCGCTGCCTTTTTCCGTGCTGCGAAATATCGAATTGCCGTCAACATTTCCGGAACGAAAGACCGGGATCATCAAGAATCTCCGCTACGATTCGGTGTCGCGCGTTTATCTCCAGGCGAAAAAAAGATCCTGGGAAGAAAAAGGGTTGAACGGATTTGCGTTGACCAGCGACGCGGTGGAGATCTGGCAACCGACCTGGAACCAACCAGGACCGCGCGGAATCCTGATGACCTACAACCGGCCCGGACAGGCAGAACGAATCGCGGCGATGAAAGAGGCCGACCGCATCAGCTCGACCCTGACACAGTTGGGCCGATGGTTTCCGGGATTGCAGGAAAACTTCGAGCACGGGGCGACCAAGTGTTGGATCGAAGACGAATGGGCGCGCGGCGCCTGGTCATTTGTAGGACCGCGCGACCTGGTTGCTGCTGCGGCGCCGGTCGGGCGAATTCATTTTGCCGGCGAGCATCTTTCACCCTGGTTTTCGTGGATGCAGGGCGCTCTGGATTCCGGACTGCGAGCAGCCAAAGAGATTAATGAAGCAACGGAAGTTAAAACGGGCGGGTTACTGCAGAACCTTTGGCGTGCTCACGCGGCTTAAATAAACAAGTCAGTACCGTCCGCGTAAGCGGATGGGATCAGGAGGCTACGTTGGGTTACTGAAGACACTAACGTAGCCTCTTGATCCCATTTGCTACGCAAATGGTACTGACCTCTGTGAACTACATCATTACCTTAAGGCGGTTAAGTTGCCGATTGCGCTGACCAGCTCGTTGGGCTGAATTGGTTTCGGCAGAAACATATTGAAACCAGCCGAAAGGGCGCGCGCGCGATCCTCTACCCGCGTCAGCGCAGTCAAAGCAATGGCTTGCACAAGTTTTCGTTCGCCGTGCTCACGTGAACGTATCGCTTGAATCAGGGCGAAGCCGTCGTCCTCGGGCATCGCCAAATCAGAAACGATTACGTCCGCTTGAAAGCAATCAAAAACTTCGATGGCTTCTTTGGCTGAGTGGGCAATCTCGACAATCGCGCCACGCTCTAACAAAACCTCGGCCAGCATCTTCAATGTATCGTCGTTGTCGTCCACCAGCAGGATCTGTTGACCGGCAATTGACGCCGGCAGAATTTCTTTTCCCGGCGTGTGGTTCTTCCAGCGCAATGGTCTGACGTTCGAAACCCTTGAAGGCCCGGTGGGTTGCAGGACCGGGTTCGGTAAAGTGATCGTAAACGTCGCTCCCAGCGATTCGCCCTCACTATGCGCTTCGACCGTGCCACCGTGAAGCTCAACCAGATGACGAACGATCGATAGCCCAAGACCCAGGCCACCAAAATTCCTGGTCGTGCCGGTTTCGGCCTGCCGAAAACGATCGAAGATAAAGGGCACGAAAGCCGGATCGATGCCTCGGCCCGTGTCCGAGATTGTGATTTGCACGTTCGAGTCTTTTCGTTTAAGAGAAACATCGATGCGACCTTTGGCGGGGGTGAACTTGATCGCATTCGAGAGCAGGTTCCAAACAATTTGTTGCAGCCGGCCGGCATCGCCGGAGATGTGCCGGATCGCCGGATCGAGCGTGACCTCAATCTGAATTTCTTTGGACGCCGCCGCCGGCTGCGCGGAATCGATGGCCGCATTGATGATCGAGGCAGCGTCAACCGGTGCAATGTTCAACTGCAGCTTGCCGCTGATAACTCGCGAAACATCCAAAAGGTCTTCGACCAACTGGGCTTGCGCTTTTGCATTGCGATCGATGATCTCGATGGCGCGGTCGGTGGCTTTGCTGTCCAGTTTGCCGATGCGCAGCATGTGCGTCCAACCGATAATGGCGTTCAGCGGCGTGCGCAGTTCGTGTGAAACCGTAGCCAGAAAATCGTCCTTCATGCGATTGGCCATCTCGGCTTCAGCGCGGGCGAGTTGCTCGCTAATCAACAGTCTTTTCAGATCATCTGAAGCCGCGCGCAAAGCTTGTTCAGCTTTTTGTCGTTCAGCAATCTCAGACTCCAGCTCGTTCGCCTTCTGTTGCAACACCACGATCGCGCGCAAACGATCCTCAGCACTGGTCAAAGTGTTGTAGCTCTCAGCGGGGATGACTTGAGAATGTTCCTGGCATACATCTATTAATGCATTGCTCGCAGGACCGTTGAAGCTCTTCAAGGAATAGGCGCAAAACAGCGAGAATGCATGTTTCTCTCGAAGCTCGTTCCACAACTGCTCCAGTTGAGTCGCGGCTTTGAAGTTGCCCCGTTCCACCAGCAACGCCACCATTTCGCCGAAGGCCCGCAAGTGGGGACCGCCTTTGCCTGCCCGCGTGACGACGTCACCCACAACTTTGCGGAACAGCTCGGGAACGATCACTTCGTTTACAAAGAACCGCGACAGAGTCTCTTCGGCATCCAACGCGAAGTAACGAGCGCCCAAACCGTCACTGACGACATCAAGTCCGTGCCCCATCAACTTTGCCGCCAGTCCTTCACGATGCGCCCTGGTCGCGATAACAACACACGAGTCGCCGGCTTTCAGGCCGTCACTTATGAATTCAGTAATGGAATCGAGGAGAAAGAATTCGTTGTCATAGAACTGCACGAAATGCCCGTCGCGCTGCAACTGAGGTGTTTCAGGCAGGGCAGTCAGCACGCCAAGTTGATCGGCGTGCGTTAAGTTGAGCACGAGACGGTCGTCTCCCATGGAATTACTCATATCTGTCCTTCGGATTCTGGCAAACGGGAGAAAGGCGCGTCATCATACCGCTTTTCGCGCTGGAGAGTGTGCTTTTTCTGTTGCGAATCGTTGAAAGGTGGTGCGAGCGGAAGATGCGTTAGCCGCCGATGAAGCTCATCGAACGCGACGGCGCGACAAACGTCGGATCGTTGATGAAATGACGTGGCTCTTTCTTCATCACCACGGAGCGAATGAAGTCGATGATCTCGGCCCTGTTGGCGCCTTCGCGCATCACCGCACGCAGAGAATGTTCGACGGTGGAAAACAGACAGGTGCGAATCTGGCCGTCGGCGGTAAGGCGAATCCGCGAGCAGGCGCCGCAGAAAGCTTCGGTCACCGGAGCGATGATTCCGATTTCTCCCGGCGCGCCGTCGGCGAAACGATAGCGCGAAGATGTTTCGGATCCTCGCGCTACGTCGAGAGCTTCGAGTGGAAATCGTGCTTCGATCCTGGCGCGAATTTCACGTCCGGAAACTACATCGTCCCGCGACCAGTCATGTCCGGAATCCAGCGGCATGAATTCGATGAAGCGCATCTTCACGTCATGCTCGCGCGCGAAAGCGGCAAAGTCGGCAACTTCGTCTTCGTTATGATTGCGCACGATGACGGCGTTGATCTTGATGGGATCCAAACCGGCTGCTTTCGCGGCCGCGATTCCTTCCATCACGCGGTCGAGGACGTCGACGCCGGTCATCTGTTTGAAGACATCGCGCTTCAAGCTGTCCAGACTAATCGTGATCCGATCCAGTCCGGCGTCTTTCAGACTTTGCGCTCGGTGCGGCAGAAAATATCCATTGGTGGTGAGCGCGAGATCCTGCAGCCCGCGATGTCCGACAAACTTTAGTTTGTCGTTTGGTAAAACGAGACGCTCTGCTCGAGAGTCTGCGACAAACTGAAGTTTGTCGGACAGGGGGGCTTTCAGTTGTGCGAGCTTGTAAATGATTTGCTCGATGTCGCGGCGCATCATCGGCTCGCCGCCGGTCAAACGAATCTTTTCAATTCCCAACTCCACGAAGATGTCGCAGGCGTATTCGATCTCTTCGTAGGAAAGCATTTCTTCCTTGGGAGCGATCGGCGGCTCGCCATGCGGCAGACAATAGAAACAGCGAAAGTTGCAGCGGTCCGTCAGCGACACGCGCAGGTCGCGGATCGGACGGTTGTATGAATCTTTGAGCAATCGATCTGCGGATGCCTTCCTGGTTTCGACGAAAGCCTGCATGGTCTTCAAATGATACGACGCGCGAGCCCCGCTAACAAACCACCTTCGCTCGATGACGATCCAGATGCTCTCCCACCGTTTGAATTAGGTAGTGTCGTAAATTTTTGAAATTCTCTGCGCCACCTTTGCGTTCTCTGCGGCTCAGCGGTGAGAGTTTCTAAACAGTATTCACCGCTGAGACGCGGAGGTTGCAGAGACTACGCGGAGAAAAACTGAAATCAGGACAATATCGTTGAATTAACTTAGCTGGCGCGTCCCGAGCGAAGGCAGCTACAATCAGCGAAGCCCCGGAACATTGAAGTCTATGAAACGTTGCCCGACATGTTTTCGAACCTACGTTGAAGAATCTCTCAGGTTCTGTCGAGTGGATGGCACCCTGCTCGCTGCAGTTAGTGCCGAGTTGCTGGACACTCTCGAGCTGCCCTCAGTTGAACGAATAGCGCCCGACACGAGCATCCTGCAGGCTCAACCTTTGTCGCGAAAGCTCTCGCAAGTTACTTTCGACGATGCTATCGAGGAATACGCCGCCTGGATGCCGGGTGGAACCGATATCTTGTTTTGCCGGGACCGCGGAGGATCAAGAAAAATCTTTCGCAAAAACATCGTCACCCGCGAAGAATCGCAATTGACCAAAGGTGACTTTGACGAAATCCAGCCGACCTCCTCACCGGATGGCCGAACGGTGCTGTTTGTGCGCGCGCGCCAGGAGCACGTGAAGCTGGAACCCGGCGATGTCTTTGGCATGTTTGTCGACGGCGAGGTTTGGGCGCTCGATTTGGCCTCAGGCAGAGAGACGAAGTTGATTGTCAATGGCTTCAATCCGGATTATTCGCCCGATGGAAAACGGATTGCCTTCGACGCTTCATGGGTGGGGCCGCGCCGGATTTGGGTGGTTGATAGCCATGGACACAATCCTCAACAACTGACCTCCGACACTTCCGAGGCCGTCACCCATGTTCGCCCTCGCTGGTCACCGGACGGCACCAGAATCGTTTTTCAAAATATCGAGCGCACCAAATTTGATGTTCGCATAGTTGATCTGACTAGCGGGCGGACCACGTGGGTTACGAATGACGCAGTCCAGGACATCGATCCCGTCTGGTCGCCGTCGGGACAATACATCTATTTTTCGTCTTATCGCGGCGGAGGAATAAATATTTGGAGAGTACGCATCTCGGCTGACGGCACGCCCGCGCGCCTGCCACATCAATTGACAATCGGCGCGGGTCAGGATGTTGGACTGGCAGTATCGCGCGACGGAAAGCGCCTGGCGTTTTCGACCTTGCGGCAGAATGCCGACATTTGGCGACTTCCAGTTTCACCCGAAACAGGCAAGCCCACCGGTGCGCCCCAGGAAGTCATCACAACTACTCGCGAAGACAGTCGCGGCGCGTGGTCACCGGATGGAAAGATGATCGCTTTCAACTCAGACCGGACCGGAGAAATGAACATCTGGCTTTACTCGCTTCCCGATGGCAGCTCGCGTCAACTTACCGAGGGTCAGGGCGGCGACTTTCAAGCGAACTGGTCGCCTGACGGACAGCGGATCGCTTTCTTCTCGTCCCGCGCTGGCACGTCGGACATTTGGTCCGTAGAAGTGGCAACTGGTGAGGTGAAGCCGGTCAGAACCACGAATTCGATCGACGTCAATCCATTTTATTCGCGCGACGGCCGCTTGATTGCCTACAACAGTGATGAAAGTGGCCGGCCCGAAGTCTGGATCATGAATGAAGACGGGACAGACGCCCGGCAGTTAACCAGTGTTGGTGTGATGGGACACTTTCTGCGCTGGAATCGCAGCGGCGATGGAGTGATCTTTCGTTGTCCGGGCCATGGCCAGGCCCAGACGCTCGAGGCGCCAATCGATGGCCGCGAGCCAGTGACCTTTGGCGAGGTCGTTGGCGGATCGCATATGTCTTTCTCGCCCGATTTTTCCCGCGTTATGGATGTGGTTGGTCACAAGACCTTATGGGTTTCAGCGATTCACTCAAATACATCCGAGAAAGTGTTTGAGTTCGACGATCCCGACGTCAGAATCGACTATCCGGTTTGGTCGCCGGACGGCCAGTGGGTCCTCTTCGACCGCTTTAGGCCCCAGGGTGGTGACGTTTGGATGATGGAGAACGTTGAATGATTGGATCATGCTCTCGCGTCAACTCGTACTCGCAGATATTCCGTCACGCTGACGCGCCAGTCGAAACTCCCGCACTGCCGTTGAGCTGAGAAATGTGCGTCAGGACCACATTTCAAATGTTTTGAGTAGCAGTTAGGTTCAAATCATTGCGACTCGCGCAGGCATATTATAGAGTCGCCTTGTGCGCTTCAAGTTTGATGGAAAAAAGAGTCTCGCCCTCAGGAACAATCCGAAACGAGGGATTGGTTTTGAAGAAGCGCAAGAAATATTCACTCATCCATATTATCTTGATGAACGTATTGATTTGCCGAGGCAGTATCGCGCAATTGGGTGGGTCCAAGGGCGCCTCTTCTCCTTGATACTTGAATTCCGAGAAGACAAAGACGGAGAATACTATCATCTTGTGACGCTGTGGAAAGCAACGAGAGAAGAAAAGCAATTGTATGAAGAAAGTCTCTAAATCTAAACGAGCGGCATCCGCTGAGTCGATCGCCAAACTTGCAGAGAACGGCAAAGATGTATCTGCATTTTTCACCAACAAGGGCAAGATGATGGCACCCCTTGGTGCAAATCAATCTGTCAACGCTGGCGACAAATCCAGTTATTTCACAGCCCTGGGTCGAACGCTCGATAATTATCAAAGAAGTACTCGAGAACTCATGGATAGAGTACACAAACGGGATCTAGTATATGAATTCTTCTTTGTGTTCTCTCGGTTCGAACACGCACTTCTAACAGCTAATTATCTCAACGAAAGTAAGGGCGGCGTGTCTACGGATTGGAACAAGTTTGCGAGAGAAACCAACGATGTATTTCTCGCATCACTTTCTCCAAATGTAGAGAGAGCGATTCAGTATTATGAGAGCACCCCCCCGCGGAAACAAGTTGTTGATTTCGATAGTTTGACCTGGAAGGATGTGGTACCAGAAACGAATTATGAACTTGAAAAACTATTACTACTAGTTAGGAGAGTCCGAAATAATCTCTTTCATGGCGAAAAGATCGGAGTCCTTTTAGAGGGAGACTCCGCCCGAGATACCCAACTTCTGAAATATGGATTGACTATCCTATACGCCTGCTTACAGAGTAGCCCGGATCTCCGCAAGAAATTCTTTAGTGAGATGGAACTAGAAGTAGAAGAGGACGAAGAACAGTTAGCAGTGTGAGGAAACTGCTCTCGACTTTCACCTACGTCAAATCACTTCACCGTCAGCGTCATCTTCGCAAAATGCTCGGTCAAATTTCCGTTCTTCATCATCGTTTCGCGTTTGCCCCAGGCGATGATGTAGACGGAGTAGACGCCGGCCGGCAGCTTCAGTTCATTATTAACGGTGGCGTAAAAGCGGTTCTTGTCGCCGATATTCTGTTGATACTCATTAATGAACTTGACGTCTTTGCCATCGGGTCCCTGCTCGTAAAAGATTATGCCGATGAAATCGACACCGACCGGGGTCGGGTTTTTGAAGAGCACGTCAAAGCCCTCATTTGCTTTCCATGAGTTTGATTCGCCTACGCAGTTCCAGTTGTCATCGACGGTCTTGCAAATGCTGACTTTGCCTCCACCGGCGGCCGTGTTGCCCGATGAACGTGGTCCTACGGTGTCGGCGCCAATCGTGAACTCGGACGTCGCCCAGATTTGTGATTTGTTGTAGTAATTCGCCAGGCGCACAAAATATTTTCCGGGCGTGTTGATGGTGAATTGCGCGTAGGCGGTCGTGTGCTGCGGCGAGACTGAGTAATCGATGTTCTGAACATATTCGCCATCGGCATTGTCCCTGGTGACCATGAAAGTCACGCCGGCGCCGGTCGGCACCCTGGGAAAGGAATAGACCATGTGAATGTTGCGTAGCGTGCCCTTCGGACTAAATGTTTTAGTCGGATTGACGCAGGTGGCCGTCTCAATTGTGTTAATGCCGTCCCGAGCTTGAGTGATTTTCAGATCTTCGCACAGCTCCAGTTTGTACTGCGCGTGAGCGCTGGAAACAACTAACAGCAAGACACAACAGACGAGAAGGCAAAGTGAAAAACGTCGCATTAACATGGCCGCTCCTTTTTGGAGTGCGGCGACTTGTCGCCGCTTTGGATTTTGATTTCGTGTCGGCGAATACTAGCGCCGGAAAGGAAAGGCCGTCAACAATTAGTGGCCCAGACTTTAGTCTGTGTTCTTCTGACGAAATCACAGACTAAAGGAAGCTCTGATCAAGTGAGCTGGCGTCAGACCTTGCGTCGCTTCGCTTCCGCTTCCGCAAGTCCCGTAGGGACGAAATATTTATAGAAAGCACGCGACCTGTGAATTCCAGCCGATTATGGGCGAAATGTCTATGTCGCTCCTAAAGGAGCTTTGGGGTTCCAGTCCACTCACTCTGCTATAAGTATTTCGTCCCCTACGGGACTGCAAGAATGCATTGGCGAGCGTCGCCACTTAATCAGAGGTTCCTAAAAAGTCTGTGCCACTTAGAGAGGATCAAGCAGCGGGAGAACTCTCGCGGCCGAAATCATCCTGCAGACGCACAATGTCGTCTTCGCCAAGATAACTGCCGCGCTGCACTTCGATAAAGACGAGCAGTTCGTCGCCGGGATTCTCGACTCGATGGGCTGCGCCAATGGCAATGTCGATTGCTTCGCCGCTCTTCACGATGACATCGCGGTCGTCGAGCGTCACTTTCGCGGTTCCCTGCACGACCATCCAGTGTTCCGCGCGTTGCGCGTGCTTTTGATAGCTCAGACGTTTTCCCGACAAGACCTCAATCCGTTTGACCTTGAAGTTTTCTCCTTCATCGAGCACGGTAAAGGTCCCCCAGGGACGGCGATCGAATTTTGGTGAATTGTCGACCAACGGTTCGGCCAATTTATTTCGCTCCTGAATTGATGGATTTAATCAGCGCTTTTCGGGAACCGAGCCGCTGATCTTTTTGCGTGTGGTTTCGCCTGTATGAAGAACCGGAATCGCTTCGTCCACTTCCGAATGAGGGCGCGGAATGATGTGAGTGCTGACGACTTCGCCGACGCGGCGGCCCGCAGCAGCGCCGGCGTCAACCGCAGCCTTTACGGCGCCGACTTCACCGCGCACGATGACTGTGACCAGACCGGCATCGATTTTTTCCCAGCCGACCAGTTTGACGTTGGCTGACTTTACCGCAGCGTCGGCGGCTTCAATCATCGCGACCAGGCCGCGGCATTCAATTAGTCCCAGAGCTTCTCGTTCCACGTTATTTATCTCCGAATTGGGAGCGCAAGGATAACACAAACGAGGTTGATTAGAGCGGAGTTCGCAGACCTGGGTGCAGAGACTTCAGTCTGAGATTCATCAAGGCAACACAGACTTAAAGTCTGTGCCCCTATTTTTTTGTCGGATCTACAGCCGGATTATGCCGTCGCAGCTATTCTTGCGGCTTCTTCAACCAGGAGGGGCGCGCCATCAAGCTTCAGCGCCGTCAGCAAAGTGTCCTGGTGCTGGTAGATGAAGTCGTCACGCTCGGTCATGAGATCGTCGAGCACCTGCTGGCGGCTCTCTTCGAGTTGCGCCGCATCCCAACGGTTCTCGCGGCCATCTGAATACACGTAAGAAAGATCTTCCACCACTTTCAGCAAAAGATCGTTGCTCTTTTTGGTAATCCCGCGGAGGTTGTCGGCATATTCCGCCATTCCCGGCAATTCCGGAAAGAGGCGTTTCATGATGGCCACTTCGTGCCAGGCCGTGGAGAGTTGCAGGGTCACCGCCTCGAGGCCGTGAATCCAACCCTGAAGGCTAACGACGTCGGTGATTCCGTCATAAAAGTCGGCGAGTCGCGAATCCAGAAAATCGTAATCGGGACTACAGACATCTCCGCGCAGCCGGCCGGTGCGCACCAGTTCGTCTTTGATGGGCGTGCCATCGTAGGGCAGCATGCGGCAAAAAGTTACCGGCAGACAGCCATCGGCGAGAATGGTGCGAAGGAACGCGAGGTTCTCGCGCACAGACTCAAATGTGCTCGACGGATCAAGCAGCATGAATCCGTATTCCCACATTAGGCCGATGCTCTTGAGAATATTCACCGCCCGCAAATTTTGCTCGACAGTGATCTGTTTATGCAGAGTCTCGAGACCTTGTTCGCTGCCGGATTCGAGCCCCATGTAAACGAAGTAAAGACCCGCTTCCTTCATACGGATGAAGAGATCGCGATCGACAGCGTCGGCGCGGCAATTCATTTTCCAGATGACTTTGTCCGGAAGTCCGCTGCGATGTAACTCATCCACGAACTCGTTGGCCCAACGTCGCCAGACTGTACCAAACAAAGGAAAATCATCGTCCTGGAAAAGAAAGATGGTGACACCGCGTTCTTCGTGCAGCATCTTCATCTCTTTAACGACTTCCGCAGGTTTACGGGTGCGCACGATCTTTCCCGGCGCCGCGCGATAGAACGTGTGAATCGAACAGAATGAACAGGTGCGCGCGCAGCCGCGGCTGGCGATGATCGGCATGATGCTGCGGCCGAGCACGGCTTCCGGCTCGTAGTTGCGTTCCGGATACGGCAACTGGTCGAGGTTTTCGACCAGCGCCCGGGCGGGTGTCTTGACCAACTCCTGATCGCGCCGGTAGACGAGCCCATGAATGTCGCGCCAGTCCTTGCCCCGGCTGATGGCGTCGGCCATTTCGAGCAAGGTCATCTCGCCTTCGAAGCGGACCACGCTATCAAGTTCGGGGACCAGATCAAGAGTTTGCTGAAAACTCAGGCTGGGAAAGTGGCCGCCCATGGTGAAGTGGCAATCGATGCCATGAACGCGCAGGACATAAAGCAATGCCGCATAGCGATCGATAAAAAATTGGAAGATCAGCGAAAAGCCGATGAGGATCGGATTGATTTCCTGGGCAATCTTCAGAATCTCAGCCGGGGATTGCTCAATGTCCACGACCCGTACGGAATACCCATGCTCGCGCAGTACCGCAGCCAGATATCCCAGACCCAGGTTCCCCTGGTGCTGAAAACCCACGAGCATTACGGGACGCGAAGTGTCGCGTTCACGCTCCGCGGCCGACGAATCCTGGACCACGGGTAGCGGAATAGACTGGCGCATAAGTCCTCCCGGGGCAAAACGATCCGGCACGCGTCAGTGATGGCGCGGGCCAAAAGATCGAGCTGTGAAATCTGTTGCGGTGATTACTGCTGACCCTTCGCGAGTTGCGCATTTACATCTTTGATAAATTGGGTCTTGAGTTGCTGGATCTTGGCCCAGGCAGACTTGTCGATTCTCACCCATGGCGGCACCTCGTCAAAAACGTAATCCTTCTTCATTACGAAACGGGTTGCGAGTTGCTGTTTTGCAACACCTTTTTTCTTTGTCGCCATTTTTTGTCTCCTTAGAAAGTTACGATTGACAACTTCGAGGATCACATCCGACACGCGACCGTGTTTGATCGCGAAATGTCTCCTCAGAACTTTTGGGGGAATTGAGGCGGCTACTATACACCTACAGTTGAAGGTGTCAACAATAATATTGGCAGACCTCTGTCGAATCTTCGGTTACGGGTTGCCGGTAAGAAAGTTTGGAAATCGTTTCGTTGGGGGGACGTGGTGGTGTAGCGATGGGCCCGGTCGCTGGAATTCTGCCACACGCTGACTGAGACTTCAGCTGCGTTCGTAAATTCGCTTCAACCAGAGTCTGGGCACATAGCCGCGAAATGGTTCTCTGTGCGCCGCGTCTGTGCCTCTCTGAAGATAGCGCATGGTCGTTTTGAGAGTCAGAGTCTTTCCATCATTGGAAAGAGTCCACTCGTCGATGACGTCGACAGTTTCCGGACTGCCGCCAAAAGCGCGATGCAGTGTGTAACGCGCCACAAGTTTGCGGCCGTCCCAATTGGCAGTCGATTTGAACGTCTCGCCGGTGGTGTCGCGATTGCTCGCAGTACGACCATCTGTATAGAAAGTTAAATTGGATTCTCCAAACGAGTATCGTCGGACAACTGTGATTTCAGGATCCTTAACCGAGAGGCTGACGCGCTCTTCGCCCAGGCTCAAAGCATAACGGTAATCGTCGGCCAGGTCGCTCTTTTGTGAATTCAACTTCCAGGCTCCGCTTAGATCGGGATGCGTCTGGGCTGCAGACGGAACTTGCGCAGCCACCGGCAGGGCGCTTGTGAATACGATGATGCCGGCGAAGATTGTCCTTAGCATTTCGTTTACGGCTTAAGTGCTCTGACGCTGCGCCTGATTATGACTAAGCGAACTCACGAACCACTACTCACGGGCGGCATTCTCAATTCGTTATTTGCGACGAACTTTACTTGTCCGGCAACTGACTGGAGCTGCGCGCAAAAACTAGTTTGGATTCCTGGGAACCCGGTGTAACGAATCCCACGCTCGTCGAAAGGTTAACCCTGACAGTTTCAGCGAGACTCGTGGCGTCCCTGGACATTTGCCACTTTACGGACTGTGAGTAACTGATGTTGTCGTCACCCGCTCTCGAGACGGATGAGATCGTACTTACCAGCGCGTTGCCGTCCCATTTCGTGGTCGACTTTTTTGATTTGCCGTCTACCACATTCGTCTCTCCCCGTCCGTCGCTGTAGTAGATGTAATAGTCACGGTGCTCGAGTCCCTGCGACAATACTCTGCGAGTTATTTTGATTTCAGGATCATGATGTTCGATGATCAGCGTTACTATCGAGCTGCCCGATTTCTCGATCCAACGACCGTTAATGTCGTCACTACGAGCGCCTTCCACGCGATCAAAAACGGCATCACTCTGTTGTGAGGCTCCATCGGTAACGGTAGTCGTTTTGAGATTCAGAGCGCCTCCGTCTGACGATACCTCGAGAGTGTAGGTCACTTCCGTGATCACGTCGCGACCTGATCTTGAGGACTTGAAAGTTGAGGCAATGATAAATTGCTGCCCGACTCGCGCTGTGGTCGACTTTACGGCGCCTGAGGTGATGGGGCCCAGGAAAAAGAGAGATGGGTTTGTTTCTCCGCGGCCGTCGGTGTAGCAAACAAAGTCAACACTCGATCCTGAAGGAACCAGTTTTCCCATGACCATCAAAGGGGTTTTCAACCTCGAAGTCCGGGAAATCTTGAGCCTGGGATTTTGATAAGAGACTTTTAGACTGCTACTCGAAGCGCCGTCTTGCACGATGCGAGCGTTCCATGTGCCGGTAAAGTCAGGCTTGAAAGAAGACTTTTGTGGAATGCCAGGACCTGAAGTCGATAGAAATATAACTGCCAGGGCCAGATTCGTAATCACGGGGGATTGAATCATGATTTCAGACCTCCTGGTTCGTTTATTAGATCGAGATCAGTTTCGCAAGCTTTGGATCGGCGCCGGAATCCGCCCGCCGCGGCGAATGAACTGATCGGAGGAAAAGCGGCTGACCGCCATGATTGGCGCTGAGCCGAGGAGTCCGCCGAACTCGACCATCTCGCCGACTTCCTTGCCGGGCACGGGGATGATGCGCACTGCGGTCGTCTTGTTATTCATCACGCCGATGGCCATTTCATCCGCAATGATTGCGGCGATGGTTTCCGCCGACGTCGATCCGGGCACGGCCACCATGTCGATCCCGACTGAACAGACACTGGTCCATGCTTCCAACTTTTCCAGACTGAGCGCGCCGAGCTGGGCCGCCTCAATCATCCCGGCATCTTCCGAAACTGGGATGAAAGCGCCGCTCATGCCGCCGACTGAGTTGCTGGCCATCGCTCCGCCCTTCTTAACTGCATCGGTCAACAACGCGAGCGCAGCGGTCGTGCCATGCGTGCCGGCGCGTTCAAAACCCATGCCCTCGATGATGTTAGCGACAGAGTCTCCGGGCACCGGCGTGGGCGCCAGCGAAAGATCGATGATGCCAAACGGAATTCCCAGACGGCGCGCGGCTTCGCGACCGATAAGCTCTCCAGCGCGCGCGAGCTTGAAGGAAAGTTTCTTGATGAGTTCGGCGAGATCCTGCAACGGAAGATCCTTTTCCGCATGTTGCACGGCGTGATTGACCACACCCGGACCTGAGACCCCGACATTCAAAACTGCTTCGGGTTCGCCGACGCCATGAAATGCGCCGGCCATAAATGGATTGTCTTCGACGGCATTGGCAAAGCAGACAAACTTGGCGCAAGCAAGTCCGCCGCGATCGCGCGTGCGTTCGGCGGCATCCTTAATCAATCGACCCACGCGCGCGACTGCATCCATGTTGATTCCGGCGCGTGTGGTCGCGGCGTTGACCGAGCTGCACAGACGTTCAGTCGTCGCCAGAACTTCCGGAATCGAATCAAGGAAATTACTTTCGTTGCGGGTGAAGCCTTTATGAATCAAAGCGGAATAGCCGCCCACGAAGTCCACCCCGACTTTCCCGGCTGATTGATCAATGGCGCGTCCCAGATCAACCGGGTTGCCTTTCGCGCCCTCGGTTAGCATCGACACTGGAGTGACGGCGATACGTTTGTTGGCGACGCGAATGCCAATTTCGTCGCCGATTTCGTTTACCGTGCTGACCAGTCGAGCTGCCGTGCGCTCAATCTTTTCCTGCACGCGCTGCGCCGTCGTTTCGATCGAATCAGTCACGCAATCGCGCAAGCTGAGGCCCAGCGTCACCGTGCGAATGTCGAGATGCTCCATCTCGGTCATGCGGACGGTTTGCAGAATTTCGGCTTGGGAATATTCCATGAAGAGGTTCGAGTTCAGAATAATTGACAGGATTTACAAGATTTACAGGAAAGGTAAATCCTTTCATACATCCTGTGAATCTTGTAAATCCTGTCTAATATCAGCCCATCACTTTGCTGAGAATGAGCAGGACGACAAAAACAACAAAGAGGCCCAAGGCTACCAGCACGAAGCGCAAACTCGGATCATAGTGCGCCTCTTCGAACATGACGGAAGAAACGTGATGAATCTTCTCGACCCGTTTCACGTTGTCCTCGATCGCGCCGCGGGCTCGGGTCGAGGCTCGCTGCAATGTCTCTCTGGTGCGCTCGCGCTTTGTGTGACGATCTTCAATGACCGGTTCGTTCGATGGATCCGTGACTACCGGCTTTGCCGCACCTACTTCTTCTTCAGGTCGAACGACAGCAGGTTCGGCCGGCTGGCTTTTGGCCGTGACACTTTCCGCGTCTGCTGCAGGTAAGAGGACAGCCGCCTCAGCGTGATCGTCATTCGTCGCGCTTTCAGCAGCGACCCGCGAGTCTTCGTGATCTTCTTTTTCGGCACTCGTTACCGTTAGTGTCTCTCCACACTCCGGACAGAACATTGCGCGTTCGCCAAAATCGCGGACCGACGCCCCGCACGATGGACAACGATGTGAAATTTCAGGAAGCATGAAAAACTGTTTCTTAGTACTTTTTTGAGCCTGGTATTCTAACCCGAATCTTCTACCCAGGAACGAAGTACCAAGCTCAAAGTACAAAGCACTTCATATTCGATGCATCGCATTGAAGAGGTCTTCGCGCTGAGCATAAATGTGTACGCCGAGCTTTTCGCCTTCGCTGCGCAAACGATCTTTCAAGTCCGCAATTGAAGACTGCGAACGCGAAGCGTCGGCAATTATTACCATCGCGAATTTTCGCTGCACTACAGTCTGGTTGATATCGATGATACTGCACTGAGCTTCAGAGAGTATCTCGGCCACGCCGGCCACTATACCCGGATGATCGACTCCAAAGACAGAGATGATGATACGACTCGCCGATCCTTCGCTGGTGGTTGTCGTACTGAATGACCCGCCCACAGAGGTCGAAGCCGTCATGCGCGCAGACGCGTTCGGCGCAACTGCCGGCTCAACCGCGCGATAAATATCAGTTACCAATTCCTCGACCATGCTTTCATCCGCGGATGTGCCGAGGCGATCATAGATCGCCCGAGTGATCCGGTAGATGAGTTCCTGGTTTGCCATTTGAAGTTCAACCAGCCACAAAAAGGCACAAAAGACACAAGAAATTCAGCCGAAGGTCTGCGATCAGTATTAACTCTAAGTCTTGCGCCTTTTGTGCTTTTTCGTGGCTGTCTCGTTTATCGCCGGCCGTTGTCGCGTCCCAGCGTGCGCGCGACCTCGCGCAATTCGTCCGATTGGGTGTCGGTTAAATCGACGCGATCGACAATCCCAACCACGGCCGCTTCAATCGACATGTCCTGGTTCCCGATCGCCGTGCGCGCGGCCTTTCCGTAAGCGCACATTACAGTTTCGCCCGTGCCTGCTCCCAGGCGATCCGCCACCACGACTACGTTCTTCGTCGGCTCATGATCCAGGTCGTACGGATGCACGATCAGAAACCGCACGCCCTCGAGGTCGGGACTCTTCTTCGTTGACCAGACTGTGCCGATGACTTTGCCTAAGAACATAGCGGTTAGTTTTTAGAGCTTAGAATTTAGTTTCTTGTGATGCCGCCATTCTTAATTCTGAAAACTAAGCTCCTAAGAACTAAGCCCTGAGATCATGCCTTCGCAAACACTTCTGCCGGATCGCCGATATCTCGCGCCGAGGGCGTGATGATCGTTTTTGGGCCCACGTAAATCTTCTCGCCCTTTTGAATTGCCCGCTTCACGTCGTCTTCACTGACAAAGTCGGCTGCCTGCCGGCCATTCGAAGAAGCATTTGAGCTCGCCGCAGCGCGGACGTTGCTACCGTTGCCTGTTGGACTCGGGGTACTCGATGGGTTCGGCGGTGCTTCCGTCCGAACAGTCGCCGGCGCCGGCAGCGGCGCTGATTCCTCAGGTCGATTCGCGAGAAAGCGATCGACGATGGCTGCAATTTCTTCGCGACTCACTTTCGGCGTTGCACTTGGCGCCGGCGCAGGACTGCTGACCCGAGCAGGCGCAGGCATCGCCGCCGCCGGCTGGGCCGCAACGGCCGGCCGCTTACTGGCAACGGGCCGCGTTTCGAAAGCGACGCGTTTGATATCCATCAGGTGCAATGGTGAGACATTATCCGAAGTGACGTTACCGCCCCACGAACCACAACCAAGCGTCATCGACGGTGGCAGCGCGGTCGAAAAACCAATGGCGCCATGAGTCGTCGGCGTATTCACGGTGATTCGCGATGCCGGCATCTCGGCGCCGTAACGAACGGCTGCTTCGCGCGAACGCGTGTGCACGCCGGCCGTGTGGCCCATGCCGCCGTAATGCAGAATTTCGTTGCAGCGCGCCGCTCCCCGCTCGATTCCATCTTCCACATAGAACGCCAGGATCGGCGAAAGCTTTTCCATCGACAAAGGAAAGTCACGTCCGACGCCGCCCACATCCGCCATCAGGCATCTGGTCCCCGGAGGCGCAGTGATGCCGGCCATCTTCGTAATGACTTCAACCGACCTTCCGACGATTGCCGGATTCAGACTTCGCTGTGGGGTCGAGACGATCTTCGCAAGTTGATCGGCTTCGGACTGACTAAGAAAATGCGCGCCCTGCAACTTGAATTGTTCGCGCACTGCCATTTCGATTGGCGCGTCGACGACGATTGCCTGCTCCGAAGCGCAAATCGTTCCGTTGTCAAAACACTTTCCCGTCAGAATATCCTGAACTGCTTTGGGAACATCGGCTGATCGTTCAATAAAGACGGGTACGTTACCCGGACCTACGCCAAAGGCCGGTTTGCCGGACGAGTAAGCCGCGCGCACCAAACCAATTCCGCCGGTGGCCAGAATGACCGCAGTCATCTTGTGCTTCATCAGCGCTTCGGTGCCTTCGATGGTTGCCGTCGTCATGCAGCCAATTGCGTCTGCGGGCAAACCCTCTTTGACGCCGGCTTCGCGCATCGCTTTGACCGTCTCGTTGATGCAACGAGCAGCCGACGGATGCGGTGAAAGCACGATCGCATTTCGCGATTTGATCGCGATCAGAATTTTGAAGATTGCTGTCGAAGTAGGATTGGTTGAGGGAATGATTCCGCAGACCACGCCGCGCGGGCTGGCGATTTCAACAACGTCTTTGGTTTCGGAAACTATGCCGACAGTACGCAGGTGCTTGAAATAATTCCAGACGTCTTCAGCTGCAAAGCGGTTCTTGACTTCCTTGTCGGCCGCGACGCCATAGCCGGTTTCTTCGACAGCCATCGCTGCCACTCGCGGAGATTCGCGGAGTGCGGCCTGCGCCATCGTCTCGCAGATCCGATCAATCTTCGCTTGATCGAAACGAACAACTTCGGATTGCGCGCGGTGGGCTGCCTCTACCAGATCACGGGCCTGCTGTACCGAAATTAAATCCTTATCGGCTGACATAACAACTCCTTACAGCTTAGAGCTTGGTTCTTAGAGCTTAGAAGTAGTATTCCAAGAACTAAATACTAAGTCCTAAGCTCGGCTTGGCCGCCTACTTCGCTCTTTCCCTTGTGCTTTCGCGCGCGTTCAGGGATCGGCTGGCGTCGCCCTGCCCCAGTTGACCACGTGTCCCGCCCTGCAGCTGCGACTGGTCCTCGTCGGGGCTGAATCCGGTGCGGCCGTTGACCGGCAAGACGCGTTCGACTTCGGCGTGGGGTCGCGGGATCACGTGCACGCTGATCAATTCGCCAACTCGGCGGGCGGCCGCAGCTCCGGCATCAGTCGCCGCTTTCACTGCGCCTACGTCTCCACGAACAAAGACGGTGACATAACCCGCACCGATATATTCCTTGCCGAGCAGCTGCACGTTCGCCGCTTTAACCATGGCGTCAGCGGCCTCGACGGCGCCAACAAAACCTTTAGTCTCGACCATTCCGAGTGCTTCCAGGGGCATCTCCGTCTGTCCTCACTTTTTCAAGATTGTAGAAGTTAAAAAACAAAACTGATTACGTCTCAAGCTACCACCGAGTGCCGCAAGAATCAAGAGTACCAAACGTGCAATTCATAATGTTGACAACGTTTCCAAGCCAGCGCTATAGTGCGCGCAACGTATCGCTTTGCTAAGTGCGAGAGTGTCTTAGTGACAAGCATACTTGTCAATTTCAACGCATCAATGAAGCGCGGCGACCCTTCATGAGCCGGGACTGACTCAATCGAAATGTCAGACACCATTGGAGAAAAACTGCGACTCGCACGCGAGGCGCGAGGGATTGCTCTGCGTGACATCTCTGAACAAACGCGCATCTCCATTCGCTATCTGGAAGCCATTGAAACTGATGACTATAAACGTTTGCCGGGCGGGATTTTCAACCGTTCCTTTATTCGGGCATACGCCAAATTTATCGGTTATGACGAACATCAGGCGCTGGAAGACTATGCCCGGACTTTACGCGAGCGAGGCGAAACGGACGATGAAGGATCGAAATCGCACCACTCGCTCGTTTACACTGACGACGGTGGATCGCAGTCTCGTTCGTCGGTGAAGACTTTAATTTTGGCTATTCTAATCCTGGCGGCCCTTTCGCTTGCCGTGTGGGGCGGGCTGGAGTTTTACAAACGCCGCACCGGGCAAAGAGCCCGTCCACCGGGGACTGGCCGGCTCATGAACTACCTACCGGCGATGGCTTCGGCTGATCAATGGAACATGATCTCGCTTTTGGAACGGATGAAGGAGGTTGAACACGACTTTACTGTTTAAGTTTGTCCGGAGAAAGCCGCTGCGCAATTCGCAGTGTGCGCAAAACTGCGTTCCAGTTTGAGTTTAAATATCGCCCGTAGCCAATCTACGGGCGTTTTCGTTTTTTAGAATAAGAGACACTAAAGGAGTAATCTGAAGTAATCATGATCATAGAAAAAATCCCTGAAGGTCTGACCTTTGATGATGTGCTGCTGGTGCCCGCGCGTTCCGACGTTCTGCCGACTGAAACTGATACGTCGACGCAGTTTACTCGGGCCATTCGGTTGCAAATTCCGCTTTGCTCGGCGGCCATGGACACTGTGACCGAAGCTTCTTTGGCGATTGCGATCGCCCAGCAAGGCGGCATTGGCGTGATGCACAAAAATTTGAGCGTCGAGCGCCAGGCTGAGGAAGTGGACAAAGTGAAACGGTCCGAATCGGGCATGATCGTCGATCCGGTAACCATCCGGCAGGACCGCCCCGTGCGCGAAGCGCTCAATGTAATGGAGCGCTATCACATCAGCGGCGTTCCGGTCGTCGATGAAGACGGACACCTGGTGGGAATTATCACTAATCGCGATCTCCGTTTCGAGACGCGTTTCGAACTGCCGGTTTCAGAAGTGATGACACCGCAGCCGCTGGTTACAGTTCCGGTCGGGACAACTTTAGATCAGGCAAAAGCAGTTTTGCAGGAACACCGCATTGAAAAACTTCTGGTCATCGATGATGACAAACATCTCAAAGGTCTAATCACGGTCAAGGACATTCAAAAAGCGATCAAGTATCCGACGGCGGCCAAAGACGATCTCGGCCGGTTGCGAGTCGCCGCCGCGATTGGGGCGACGGGTGATTTCAGGGAACGCGCCGACGAATTGGTCAAAGCGCGGGTGGATTGTTTGGTCATCGACACGGCTCACGGACATTCCGTCCGCGTCATCGAAGCGGTGCGGGAAATAAAACGGCGTCATCCTGAAACTCAATTGATTGCCGGCAACGTCGGCACCGGTGAAGGCACGCGCGAATTGATCGATGCCGGTGTCGATGCGGTCAAAGTAGGCATCGGGCCCGGATCGATTTGCACCACCCGCGTCGTTACCGGCGCCGGCGTGCCGCAGATTTCGGCAATTCAATCGGCGGTGGAAGCAGCGCGCGGAACCGGTGTGCCAATAATTTCCGACGGCGGCGTGAAGTTCTCAGGCGACATGGCCAAAGCGATTGCCGCCGGCGCCGACGTCGTGATGATCGGATCGCTTTTCGCCGGCACCGAAGAAGCGCCCGGCGAAGTGATTCTTTACCAGGGCCGCAGTTTCAAAATGTACCGCGGCATGGGATCGATAGGCGCGATGCGCGAGGGTTCGCGCGATCGCTACGCACAGGAACGGATTGAAGTTGAATCAAAGCTGGTGCCGGAAGGAATCGAAGGCCGCGTGCCTTATCGTGGCACTTTGGCTGAGATGGTTACGCAACTGGTTGGCGGCCTGCGGTCGGGCATGGGTTACACGGGCTGTCGCACTATCAAAGAGTTTCAGGAGAAGACTCGCTTCCTGCGTGTGACCGCGGCGGGCCTGCGCGAATCGCACGTGCATGATGTGGTGATTACGAAAGAGGCGCCGAATTATCGGTTGGAATAAGTTCATGATAAATTGAGGCCATGGCTGCTAACTTGGAAAAACGCGTTGAAGCCCTGGAGCGTGAACTCAAGTCGTTAAAATCTGCGGCTCGAAGAGACATGCGCGATGGAGCTTGGTGGGATCGCCTGGCAGGAAGCTTCAAGGACGATCCATTGTTCGATGAAATGGTAGAAGCCGGGCGAAAGTATCGACGATCCTTAGGACGCCGCTCCAATGGTCGTAATTCTTGATACCGATCATCTGACAGTTATACAGCGCCGAACGGAGCCTGCTTATTCTCGCCTTCGTGCTCGTTTGTCGAAGCTCCATTCAAACGCGGTCCAAACCACGATCGTTAGTTTCGAAGAGCAAATGCGAGGTTGGCTCGCGGTCATCTCACGTGCTCAGAATCAAACTAAAGAAGTCACTGCCTACCAACGCCTTCACGCCTTATTAGGGTTTTTCACCGTCAGCGCATCGCTACCAGCACATCAGCCAGGCGACCCACAACCGTTATCAGTGTGCGTCCGGCGTTATTGAATTGGCCGGCGGTTGCCTGAGCTTCGGCGTCCGCGGCGCCTGAG
>JADMIO011197701.1_pt1 | contig 101435 bp, 78 predicted proteins | sample 8958161 | NCBI WGS metagenome assembly JADMIO01 (sample SAMN16585339, study PRJNA669376) | soil metagenome | isolation source: Crop rotation soil | place: USA: Cullars Rotation, Alabama | collected 2011 | reverse complement strand
GCCGCGACTTCAAGTCACGTGAATTCCAAGCTTCGGATCCCACTGTGCTGGAAAGTATATCCTGCTGCAGCATACGCCACATACCTTCTACATACTCAGGAGCATAACCCCAGTCTCTTTTGGAATTAAGGTTACCGAGTTTTAATGTATCTCTTTTGCCGGCAGCAATATCACAAAGACCGATTGTTATTTTGCGGGTAACAAATGTCTTACCTCTTCTTTCACTTTCATGGTTGAATAAAATTCCATTGCAGCAAAAAAGATTATAGGCTTCTCTGAAATTTTTTACTATCCAAAATCCGTAAATTTTTGCTACCCCGTAAGGACTGCGAGGATAAAAAGGAGTTGCTTCTGTTTGTGGTATCTCCTGCACTTTACCATAAAGTTCAGAGGTAGAGGCCTGGTAGAATTTTGAAGTCGGGCAATGTATGCGCATCGCATCCAGTATACGTAATGTTCCCATCGCATCTACCTGTGCAGTGTACTCGGGTACTTCAAACGAAACCTGTACATGGCTTTGGGCCGACAGGTTATAGATTTCATCTGGCTTAATGGTACTTAGTAAGTGATTGATGTTGGAACTATCGGTAATATCTCCATGATGCAGTTTTATCTTGTCAAAAATATGTTCTATACGTTCTGTGTTAAAAGTACTGGCGCGGCGTAGCATACCGTGTACTTCATAGCCTTTCTCTAATAAAAGTTCGGCGAGGTACGATCCATCCTGCCCGGTAATACCGGTAATAAAAGCTTTTTTCATGTAAGGTGTAGGTGTTTAATGGTTATGTTTTATTGCAGATTAGTAGACCTATTTTGCTTATTTAAGATTAGCCAGGTATTGTCCGTAACCACTTTTCAATAACTCTTTCGCCTGCTCCAGTAATTTTTCTTTGCTGATAAAACCCATACGGTAAGCTACTTCTTCTATGCAGCCAATTTTAGTAGCTTGTCTTTTTTCGATTACTCTTACAAACTCACTTGCATCACTTAAGCTATCAAATGTACCAGTATCGAGCCAGGCAGTACCACGATCCAACACTCCTACTTTTAATGTTCCTTTTTCCAGTAAAATTTTATTGATGTCAGTAATTTCATATTCACCTCTTGCAGAGGGTTTCAGGTTTTTGGCAATTTCTACCACATTGTTATCATAAAAATATAAACCGGGCACTGCAAAGTTCGACTTTGGATTGGCAGGTTTTTCTTCAATTGAAATGGCTTTAAATTTATCATCAAATTCTACTACCCCATACCTTTCGGGATCCGATACTTCATAGGCAAAAACAAATCCTCCTTCTACATCTGTCATAGAACGAAGCATTTTGCCGAGGCCGGATCCATAAAATATATTATCACCCAATACTAATGCAGCTTTATCGTTGCCAATAAATGGGGCACCGATTACAAAAGCTTGTGCGAGCCCATTGGGTATTTCCTGTATAGCATATTCAAACCGGCAACCAACCTGGCTGCCATCGCCCAGCAATCTTTTAAAAGAAGGGTTGTCTTCCGGGGTGGTGATGATTAGTATTTCATTTATTCCTGCCATCATTAAAGTGGAAAGCGGGTAATAAATCATGGGCTTATCATAGATAGGCATTAGTTGCTTGGAGATTGCCTTAGTTATGGGATATAATCTTGTGCCGGAACCGCCGGCGAGAATAATTCCTTTCATATAAAAAATAAAGAGTGTTTTTTTACAAACTTATTATTGCCATTTTCCCATTATTCCACAAAGTATTTTTCAAAAACTATGCAGTACTGGGTACAATGGCAAACTTTTGTTTTACTTTCAAAAATCTTTTCTCAAAAAAGTTATACGATATCCAGGCTACAAAAATAGTAGCAACAATAACAACAGAGAATAAGAAAATATATTTCCAAGTATCCGTTATGCTGGAAAAATAATTATTAATAAGTTTTACTGAAAAAAATAATATTAATGGATGGTACACGTACATGCCATATGATAATTTTCCAAGAAAATCAAAAGGCGGAAAATCAAGGCGGAGCAGCGTTTTGTTATTGGCGGCTACATTCACAATCAAGACTACGGTAAGCACTGCCACAATATCATTGTCAACAAAAGAAGCAATATGAAATTTATTAAACAACATTAAAGCTATTGCAGCCCAGGCCATTAATTGCGCAAACGGATGAAAAGCAACTTTGAAAAAGAGTCTATGCTGGTTATAGAAGAAAACTGCTCCCAATGCACCAATTGCCATACATTCAAAGCGGCATACATCGATTATGGTATAGGGCCATAATATTCCTGTTTTTATATGCAATAAGCGAAGACCTGTTTTGAGCAATATAAAAACTCCGATAAAAATTATCAGCACTTTTATAAGGTTTGCCGATTTCTTCACTACCCACGGCCAGAAAAGATAAAACTGCTCTTCCACACCTAGCGACCAGAAATGTCCTATTAAAGGTATTTCAGCTCCTGTAATAAATGGAATATTGGCACATAAGGCGATATAGTAAAAAAGAGAGCCTGTTGCAAATTCCACTTTATAAAGTAACAATACTATTATCACCAGCAACAGGTAAAAATAATAGAGTGGCCATATTCTTAGCATCCGCCTGATATAAAAACTCCGGATATGAATTGTTCCTGTTTTCTTTTTCTCCAGCAATAATAAATAAGTGATAAGAAACCCACTCAAGGAAAAAAACATGGTAACTCCATATCCTGCCAGGTCGATACCGGTATTATTGGGTAATCCTATCTGTACACTGAAAAGTAAAGTATGAGAAATGACTACTGCAATAGCAGCAATTGCCCTTATGCCATTCAACCCTTTTAAATGTACACCCCGTACTTCGCTCATTTGTTGGCGTACTGATGTTGATAATATTGCTGGTAATCCCCCGAAGTAACATGCTTCAGCCAATCGGCATTATTAAAGTACCAATCAATAGTTAATGCTAATCCTTCTTCAAAAGTAACAGAGGGCTTCCATCCCAGTTCTGTATTAATTTTTGTGGCATCAATAGCGTAGCGTCTGTCATGTCCCGGTCTGTCCTTTATATAGGTAATTAAATTCTCGCTGGTACCCGGTGCATTTTTCAATCGTTCATCCATTAATTTACAAAGCAATTTTACCAGGTCTATATTTTTCCATTCGTTAAAACCACCAATATTATAAGTATCTCCTTTTTTCCCTTTGTGAAAAACCAGATCGATAGCGGCTGCATGATCTTTTACAAACAGCCAATCTCGTGTGTATAAGCCATCACCATAAACCGGTAATGATTTTTTAGTAATAATGTTATTTATGAATAACGGTATTAATTTTTCCGGGAAATGGTTTGGCCCATAATTATTCGAACAATTGGTTATAACTACCGGCAAACCATACGTATCATGATAAGCTCTTACAAAATGATCGCTGGAAGCTTTGGATGCGCTATAAGGTGAATGTGGATCGTAAGCTGTTTTTTCAGTAAAGAATCCGGTATCACCTAACGCCCCGTATACTTCATCCGTAGAAACATGATAAAATAATTTATCGGTAAAATTGCCTGCCCATTGCTTTTTTGCTGCATTCAGGAGGTTTACAGTTCCTATTACATTAGTATACACAAAATCAAGCGGGGATAGTATGGAACGATCTACATGGCTTTCTGCAGCAAGATGAATGACACCATCAGGTTGATGTTTTGCAAAAACTGCTTCAATTTCATTTACATTCAGAATATCAGCTTTTTCAAACACATAATTCGGTAATTGATCTATATCTGAAAGATTCTCAAGATTGCCTGCATAGGTAAGTGCATCCAGATTTACAATTTTATAGTCCGGGTATTTTGTAACAAAAAGTCGTACAACATGTGAGCCGATAAATCCGGCACCACCGGTAATGATAATTGTCTTTTTCATGAGTTAATTAATAACAGTTATACTTATTGTCCCTTTTCTTTAGAGGGCACAATTATTTATTTAAATTATTTTTATACCAGGCAAAGGTTTTAACAAGACCATCCTGTACAGAAACAGAAGGATTATAGTGAAGCAGTTTTTTTGCTTTGGAAATATCAGCAAGACTATGTTTTACGTCACCTCTTCTATCCGGACCATGTACCGGCTCAAGTGATGTGCCTGCCTGTTGCTTCAAGCCGTTAAATAATTCTAACAACGATGTTTGTTCACCACAGGCAATATTGTACACCTGATTAACCGCTTCTTTATGCGTTGTAAACAAGGATAGAATATTTGCCTGTACAGCATTGTCTACAAAAGTAAAATCACGACTGTGGCTGCCATCTCCATTTATAACAGGGGCTATATTTTTAAGCAATGCTTCAGCAAAAAGTGGAATCACCGCAGCATAAGGACCATTGGGATTTTGTTTTGGCCCGAAAATATTGAAATAACGCAGGCCTATTATTTCCATTCCGAACAGATTGCCATATACCCTGGCATATAACTCATTTACATATTTTGTAACAGCATAGGGTGATAATGGATTTCCAATTACATCTTCCACTTTCGGTAAACCGGGATGATCGCCATAGGTAGAAGAACTGGCTGCATATACTATTCTTTTGCAATTGTTCTCTTTTGCTGCATTGAAAATATTCAGCGTGCCTGTTACATTCACTTCGTTGGAAGTAAGCGGATCAGCGATAGAGCGGGGTACAGATCCAAGTGCTGCCTGATGGGTTATTAAATCTATCCCTGTGCAGGCATGCATACAGGTAGCATAATCTCTTATATCCCCTTCGGTAAATTCAAATTTTTTGTTAGGGAAAAAATCATTGATATTCTTCAGTGATCCCGTTGCAAGATTATCCAGCACACGCACCAGGCTTACTCTTTCGTCTTTCAACAAAGCTTCCACCAGGTTAGAACCGATAAATCCAGCCCCTCCTGTTATTAGTATTCGCATGAATAATTTTTACTTATCTTTTTTTGATTTACTAAATAACTTGCGGACATCTAGCCAACCGAGTATTTTTTCCAGAAGATTTTTCGGAGGATGCTCTTCTTCATAATAACTGCCATAACCATAACCGTAGCCATAGCCATAACGGCCATAACCATAGTAACCATAACCAGCCTTCATTTTTACATCGTTCAGGATAATCGAAACTTTTGGTAATTTCTTTTCCTGGTAAAACTCATCAATCAGTACCACCTGCTTTTTAAAGGTATGCCCCTGGCGAACCATGTATAACGTTGCATCAGCATACTTACTCAGTGTTTGTGCATCACTTACCATGCCAACGGGGGCGGTATCAATAATGATAATATCGAAGCGTTCCCTTAACCACACAAATAAATCTTCCACCTTCGCTGTCAGCAATAGTTCAGAAGGGTTTGGCGGTACAGGTCCGCAACCCAATACAAAAAGATTCTCTGTATCCGGCACCGGCTGAATAAGTTCTTGCAGGTTGTCTATTTTTCCAACAAGATAGTTGGTGATACCTGGTCCTTTTAGCATATTCAGTCCCGACAAAACTTTAGGCTTACGGATATCAAACTCAAGTATAATTGTTTTCTTTCCGGCAAGTGCCAGCACTGCTCCTACATTGGTGCTGAGAAAGGATTTACCTTCCCCGCTAAACGAGGAGGTGACCAGCAACGTAAACTTTTCTGCTTTACCAATCACGTACTGCAAATTCGATCGCACAATCCTGAACTGCTCTGCCACCATACTGCGGGTAGTTTTGTTTACCATGAGTACATTGTCAGAATAGGAATGTCCTATTTCTCCAAGTATAGGAGCCGAAGTGATTTTTTCAATATCATAGCGGGTACTTACTTTATCATTCAACACCTCACTTCCGAAAACAATAAGTGCAGGTAAAGCAAGCCCGATAAGAATAGCCATTATCTGGATAGATCGCCTGTTTGGTTTCACAGGTGTATAAGAAACATAGGCTTTTTCTACAATCTGTGTATTCGCAATGGTGGAAGCCCTTGAAATTGCTGTCTCTTCTCTTTTCTCTACCAATAAATTGTAAATACCCTGTTTATAATCCACCTGCCTTTTTATTTCCAGGAATCCTTTCTCTTTATAAGGCAATATTTTTAACTGGGATTCAGAAAGACTGCTGTTTCCCTGGTAAGTATTAATAGCTTTTGAATAAGATTTTTTTATGTTGGAAAGGTTCTCAATAATACTTTGACGCAATTTTTCAATCTGCTGTTTATTCTCCAGCAAAATAGGATTTCCCTCTGGTACATTTCCATCCATTAACTGCTGACGGGCTAATTGCAATTGATTATAATTGCCCACCAAAGCGTTTAATGTACCATCGTCCAACCCGAGAGAAGTTGGTACCACCAGTTGACTGTTTCTATTCTTACTGTCTTTCAGGTAACCATCTATCATTTCCACCATGTCCATCTGCATACGTTGCTGGTTAATGGATTTATCTGCATCGCCAATGGTTTCAAAATATTTTGAAGATTGCCTGTCTATATCAATGATATTATTTTCCTGCGAATACCTCAGCAACTTTTCCTGTGCACTATCCAGTTCATGTCCTATCACACTTAACCTGTTATCAATAAAGTTGATCATCTGATCTGCCGTACGGTTTTTCAATTCTTTGGTAAAGTCTCCGTATTCATTCATCAATTGGTTAATGACATCAGCTCCCATTGCAGGGTTGGTACTTTCCAAACTTAAACTCAGAATACCAGTACCTGAGGATTTGGGAGCTACCATAACGGCACCTGCAAAAGCAGCAGCTGCCGTCTCAGTTGGCTGGTATTCTATTCTATACTCTTTCCCGATACCTGTTTGTGACTGGCGTATAAGCCGGAATGTTCCATATCCATTTTTGAAATATTGTCCGAATGGAATTGCAGCTGCATCAGCATTTACTTTAAATTCAAGGTCATTTATAAATTTTATTTTCAGGATAAAAGGGCGAAGCGAATCAGTCAGCTGTATCACATCAAGAACAAATGGTCCATATTTATAAATATTAATGGTCTTGAATTTTCCGATAGCATAATAGCTTATCTGAAGATTTTTACTTCTTACCACCCGGGTCATTAAATCTTTAGATCGCAACACTTCTATTTCACTCTGCACACTCGAAGATTTACCACTTCCAAAAATATCATCAAACTTATCTCCCTTACCACTTGATTTATCTGAATTAATAACCAATGTGGCACTGGTTCTGTAAATAGAAGTAGCATAGCGCAGGTATAAATAAGAGCAAAAAAGACCTGCAGCAACTGATAAAACAAATATGGGCAGAAAGCGTACATATTTGTAAAAAAGGTCACGCAGGCTCAGGCTGAATAATTCGCTTTTTGTATTTTTTACCTCTTCTTCCATCTGCTGAAATAATAATTTTTATAGGAAAGCTTAGTTCTTAATAAATATATTGGCAAGTGTAGCAGCTACTGTTACAAGCGTAAATGCAAATGATATTTTTTGTGTTATTCTTGCCTGCTCTGCATCATTTCTTTTTTGCTTAGTGGGCTCTACCACAATTAAATCATTCTGCTGCAGGTTGTAGTAAGGTGATTCAAAGATATTTTTATCCGTTAAGTTAACTATAGCAGTCTCCCGTTTACCATCTACTTCTCTTACTATTTTTATATTATCTTTTTTACCATAATCATTTATTCCACCCGCCAATGCTACTGCTTCCAGTATAGTAAGTCTTTCGCCGGGAATATTATAAAAACCACTTGAACCTACTTCTCCCAAAACGGTAACTCTGAAATTCAGGTAACGTATGGTAACTGTAGGATCTTTTAATAATTCAACCGGTTCCGTCAATCTTTTTATTATTTGTGCAGCCAATTCATCTTTGGTTAATCCTTCTGCATGAAATGAACCAAGACGATGATGTTGTATATTCCCATGCAAATCCACGATATATCCCGTGGAAGTTGCACTTTGAATACCCACAGCAATTGGTTGATTATATATTTCTTCTGCTTTAGGATCCGTAGCGAGGCTTGCTATCTGTATAGAAATCTGATCGTTCTTCTGAAACCGCAATTCAGGAATTTTTACTTCGCCTTTACCTGTTGAATCATTTACATGTTCAAGATAATAGGGCAATTTTTGCTGTGTGCGGCAGGAAAGCAGGTAAAGAGGTAAAGCAAACAATAAAAGAATCCGGTAGAACTTCATCGATACTTCGTTTTTGTAAAGGGCAGACGAGGCTGCTTATAATAAGGTTTGTTTTATTTAGGCAGAACCGAAGTTAATTTACTTCGGTCAATATGTGCTATCAAAATATAGCCGAGACTATCAATAGCAACACGGGCTGTTTTATGCCGCACATCCAATACTTTTCCTTCCTGATCCATCAGGCTTCCATTGGTAATACGTACTCGTTGATTTATTTTTAAATCGGCAGATGATCTTGCTTCCACATTTTCATACTCATCAAGAAAACGCTTTATTGCCAGTATCTCTTTTTCTTTGATCACTGCAGGCTTTCCTTCCCAATACACAAAGTTGATTGCACCGGGTGTCATTCTTACTGCTGTGCGATCTTCATCGCTGACTTTTACAAATACATACGATTTAAACAATGGCTCTTCTACCAACTTCACTCTGTCGCTCCACTTTCGTCTTACTTTATTTAATGGGCAATAGCTCTCCAACCCCTTTTCTGAAAGGAGCAGGTTCACCTTTTTTTCCCATCTTGGCCGGGTGTATACTGCCAGCCATTTTTTTGTAAGTACCATGATTTTTTTAATGGCTTCGCCATTTCAATCACATATAGAAAAAATATATGATTGATTTTCAATACATTATACTGCCGTATTTTTTGTACGGCCACACTATCCCTAATTTGCGTGCAAATATAGTGGAAGATGTGAGTGGAAAGAGAATAAAATGCACGGGTTTTGAAGGATTTACCCCCACAAGTTGATAACTACTTGAGTAAAACTACGATATGATTTTATACCTTATCCGGCATCGTTTTTAATCAGAAAATGATGCGAAAAAAAATGTTTTTTTAGCCAGCTGCAGCTATTCAGCAAATACATTCAACACAACTTGTCCCGCCTTAGCGGGAGAGATATAGAGAAATAAAGGAACACAGAGAACATCTCTGTGAAACCCGCTAACTCATCTACTCAGTATTAACTGTATTTACAAAAGCCAGTTTCCCTCTTTTACACATTTCATGCCTCAATCAGTACCCCTAAGTCGCTATCTGATAACTATGAGGTTGCTTTGATTATCTTTTTTACGACACGATCAATGTTTTTATTTCTTAATATGTTGCTATCACTACGGTTGTAAACAGAATAATTCATATAATTCTCCCGCAACAATTTCAACTTTCAACTATCTTTCATATCCTAAACCGATTGTTTTGAACCAACGTTTCTACTCCCTCGATGTTTTCCGTGGTGCTACTGTTTGCCTGATGATCCTGGTAAATAATCCCGGAAGTTGGGGACATATTTACGCACCATTGGAACATGCACCCTGGCATGGTCTTACACCAACTGATCTTGTTTTCCCATTTTTTCTTTTTGCTGTTGGTAATGCTATGGCTTTTGTAATGCCTAAACTGGAAGCGGGTGGTGATGCTTTTTTCTGGAAAAAAGTATTGAAAAGAAGCTTGCTCATTTTTGGAATCGGCCTCTTTCTTACCTGGTGGCCATTTGTAAAATGGTCAGACGGTGTTTTAGTTTTTAAACAATGGTCTTATCTTGATGATAAAGGAAATCCGCAAGGGGTTCGCATTCTTGGTGTATTGGCAAGAATTGCCATTTGTTATTTTCTGGCTTCCATCATCATTTATTACCTGAAACCAAGGGCTGCTTTTTTTGCAGGGCTGGTTATACTACTACTTTATTGGGTATTGTGTTTCGCATTGGGCAATGCGGCAGACCCGTATAGCATGACGGGCTGGTTTGGAAATGATATTGATAAAAAAATTCTTGGTGTGGCGCACATGTATAAAGGCGAGGGAATGCCTTTTGATCCCGAAGGGCTGGCGAGCACTATGTGTGCCATAGTGCAGGTAATTTTCGGCTTTATGGTGGGAGATTATATTCAGAAAAAAGGCAAAAACTTTGAAATGGTGAGTGGATTATTTGTGGCGGGTGTAGCAATGCTGGTAACTGGTTTTTGCTGGGATATGCTGTTTCCGATCAATAAAAAAATATGGACAAGTTCCTACACAGTATATACCACCGGGCTTGCCACCATTACCATTGCTACTATGATTTACATGATAGAATTTAAAAATGTAAAGGGTGCACTCACTAAATTTTTCGATGTATTTGGGAAAAATGCTTTGTTTGTTTTTTCTCTGAGTGCTTTTTTACCAAAAGGTCTGGCACTTATCCGCATACCCGACCACCTGAATGATAAAGGAGTAATGACATATACCAACCCATGGAACTGGCTTTATCAGAAAGTGCTAATCAATATTCCGGGTGACCCTAAAATTGGTTCGCTGCTATATGCTCTCTGTGTAATTACGCTAATGTGGGCTATCTGCTATTGGATGGATAAGAAGAAAATTTATGTAAAAGTGTAATTGATTACCCTGCTACTTCCCGTTTGTATACTTTTTTCCCCCACCTTTATTTTGGCTGTTACCCAGCCCTTATAAAAACTACAACAATTGCTATGAATTGATTTTCAATTGAGTAGCAAATGTCTACACGTACTTCCTTATTATTACTACATTCTCTTCCACGCTCAGCTACGTGATGGCATGGAAATTGAAAATACATTTAGCGTATAAAATGAATGTATTATGAAGAAAATTACCATTACCAAATTCATCAACGAATCCATAAAGAAAATAAAGCAACGTAAAGAGCTTATAAAGAAATTCCGGTTTTCTAATCACCAGGAAGATTTTGTGATTACAGAGCAAGAAGAAAGAGAAGGTGGATACTTTGGAAGTTTAAACTTTAAGGCATCAGCATAAAAAATATTATTCAAATTTTTTCTCATAAGCAGTTAGTTTTGGTTCCGACCTCTGTTTCCACAGAGGTTTTTTTTATGTCCGTATGTCTTAACATTTTATTGGTTATTACATCACAAAATTGCTATGTAACAGAAACTGCAATTGCATCTGTACAATGAATTTTAAAACAAACAATTATGAAACTAATTACATTATTAAGTGCGGGAGTTTTAATGCTGATTTCGGCTTGTGCAGGCACTAACAAAATAACTACACCTGCTACTCCATTATTTGATACAAAATGGTTGTTGAAGAAAATACGTTCTGAAACAGGAGTTGAAGAAGTTGCCACAAAAGCTTTTATTAAATTTAATGAGCTTAAAAAAAGTGGCGGTGGCAACGGTAGCTGCAATACTTTTGGCAGCAGCACTACTATCAACAACAATGAGATAAGCTTTAAGAATATATTTTCTACTAAAATGTATTGTGAAGATGTGCAGAAAACAGAGGATGCTTACTTAAAACAATTAGGAAAAGTAAACAGGTTTGAGATAAAGGGGAATATACTGTTGTTGTATACTGACAATGATGTATTGCTGGAGTTTCTAGCAGAGTAACCCTTTTGAAAACTATTTCATTTTCCTTTTTTAAACTTTTCTACTATAAAAGCAATTTCATCCGGAGATATATCAAGTTCATCAATATTTATTTCCAGGTGTTGGAACTCATCCTTAGTTTCATCATAATAGTGAATAACCAGATAATGATATTTAGTGTCGTCGTCAATAGTTATTTTAATATAGGATGATAAAACATATTGCCATTCTATGTTTGCAAACTTTTTATAATACCAAAACTCATCTTTAGTGACTCTTAGTCTCTCCTTTGATTTTAATGCATTGGGTAAAAGGATTATCCCAAGAACAAATCCACTACCTGCAAGAATATAAAACCATCGCCTGTCATCCGTTGTAAAATAAACGAATGTAAGTATTATTAAAAAAAAGACGCAAATTATGATTGGCAACTTAATGCTATTGTAAACAATTACCTTATCGCCAACATAAAAGGAACGGCTGTTTTGTTCTGCATATTCTTCCGTCAATATATATTCCAAAGGGTTTGGCTGCCACCTGTTTTTTCTTTTTTGAGGAGCATACTCATCAACAATGCTTTCCAGATAGCGCCGCTTTCGGTACTCAAAATTCAAATCCATACATAAAATTAAAAATAAACTCCCGGCTTTTACCGGGAGTTTAAAACTATTCACCAACCACTTCCTCTTTCCCTTTCTTTCCCTTTCTTTCCCCAACTCCTATGCTTCGCCCCATCCATCTTTACGATTTTCGGAGTGAACTTTCCAACCACATCCACCAATTGTTTTTGCGATTGCATTACCACTTCAATATCCTTGTAAGCAAAAGGCGATTCATCCAATCCTCCACCCAACAATTTAACACCGAACTTTTTTAATTCATCTTTAAACTGTTTATCAGTTACAGAAGCGATAGCTCTTGTACGGCTCATCTTTCTTCCTGCACCATGCGATGCAGAATTAACAGCAGCTGATTCTCCTTTTCCTTTTACAATAAATCCATCAGCAGTCATAGAGCCCGGAATAATTCCCAACACATCTTTACCTGCAGGAGTTGCTCCCTTGCGATGAACAATAACTTCTTTTCCTTCCCATTTTTCTTTCCATGCAAAGTTGTGATGGTTCTCTACCATTGTTAATGGTTTACGTCCCAACTGCTTTGCAATCTTTGCATGAATAATATGGTGACAGGCAGAAGCATAATCACCCGCAAGGTTCATGGCAATCCAGTATTCCATTCCTTCTTCTTCATCCAGGTTTAGCCACGCAAGGTTCTTCGCATCGTGTGGTAAACGCCTTTTGCTGATAGCAATTTTTGTATAGTGATTGGCAATATTGGCACCCAATGCTCTTGAACCAGAGTGAGACAATAATCCCACATAGTTACCAGCATCAACTCCTAACACTTCATCCTTGGCTGCAATTTCCACTACACCAAATTCCACAAAGTGATTACCCGAACCAGATGAGCCTAATTGCTTCCATGCACGGCCGTGCAAATTCTTCAGCAATGGCATTTCATAAAAGGCTTTGTTCTCCATCACTTCATGATCGGCGGCACGGTCGAACTGGCCACCGCTTCCAAACAAAGTGGCTTCGTTAATCTCTCTTGCGAAATATGATTCTCTTTGCGTTAATTCTTTTGGATCAATATCAAAAATGCTCAAACACATTCTGCACCCAATGTCAACACCTACTCCATAAGGAATAACAGCATTCTCTGTTGCCAGCACTCCACCAATCGGCAAACCATAACCGCTATGTGCATCGGGCATTAATGCCCCGGCAACAGCAATTGGTAATTTAGCGGCTGTGTACATCTGGTGCATGGCCCCTTCTTCAATATGTTCCTGCCCGAATACATTGAATTGTATTCCTGATTGATTCAACGAAACCTCTGCTCCATCTGTTGATGGCTTTGGTATCAATTGTTCTGCTATTAATGCCAGCACTGCATCGTCTTTATATTCTATCGGGCTTGCCAATACTTTCTTCAATAATTCCATCACTTCCTCCTTTCCGTGATGCTTGTAATTTTTCTGCATCACATTCATGGCTACGCTAATCACCGGTCCTTCCGGATAGCCGATAGCCCTTAATTCTTTTCCTGTTATTTTTAATTTGCTCATCTTAATTAATTTAAAAGTCAGGCCATAGCAGGTATATGACCTGACATTATTAGTTCATCGCTACTTCCTGCCTTCTGAAACCAACCACTTCTTTTCTTTTGGCTTCATACTCTTTATCATCCTGGTTGGCTATCTCAGCAATAGTCATGGATTGATCAATCACTGATTTAAAACCAAGTTGTTGAGAAAGAACTTGTGCCTTTGCTTTCTCCAGCTTGCCAAATTCATACCGTGCAATCAATCTTCCTTTCCGCATCAATGCTGAGTCAATCATATTCAGCGAGCTATTGAATGTACAAATGATTTGTACACTCAGGCAATCACTCAATAAACCATCACTAAGGTTTAAAAGATTAGATACTGATGAATCACTGTTATACTTTCTATCCATCATTATATTCTCTGCATCTTCTATTATTACCACAGCATTCGGATTATCAATCAGCAAATCAATAAACTCCGGGTTCATCAGGTTGCCTGCTACAGATGGAGATACAAAAAGAACTCTCTTCTTCAAGCTACCAATCAGGTGGCGCAGGTAAGTTGTCTTACCTGTTCCGGGTAAACCGTGCAACAATATAATACCTTTATCATTTTGCTGGTTAAGCCTGTTTCGTATAACTGCATCCACATCTTTAAAATCATCATTATAATACAATCCAATATCAAGTGTTGTCGGCTTTATCTCCAGTTGTTTCAACTCAAGGCCATCTCTTGAAAGCGTAATGATGTTTATCTCAAAATCTTCTTTCTTTTCCGGCATTTTAAATTCGCTAAGCACTTTCAGCAACCTGTCTGCAACACCATAATTATGACCAGGATACAAGATCCGCACATAGCAACTCGCCAGTTCAATTATTACTTTGTTGTTTAATACAAAGACTGTTTTATTAAACTCTTGCTTATTATTCTGCCTGTTATAATAACATGACTGATAAATATCCTGTATGCTATTGCCATAATTCTGCTGAATATATTGAAATGCTTTTGTCACATCAACATCATCAACAATCGTTGCACAAGGAACTGTTTTAAACCTATACAGGTAGAATGCCCTGCTATCAAGATAATTATGCTCGAATATGTTAGCCGTACGTTTACCTGTTAAGTTTCTGTACTTTCTCTTTATATATGCTTTTATCGATGGATTCACTACTATGAAAATCCATCCTAAAAACATTAATACTAAAATCGCTGCCATTGTTTTTTATTTAAAAAATTATTTACTGTTTTTTACTGAACTATTTTATTCGCACAACTGGAACTTGCAAAAGCTTCGGGTTTTGCCTTAAATACAAAACCCATTCCCATGATATAGCCCATAGCTTCTTTCAACGCATCATTACTCTTGAATGATGGATTTGTGTTGATGTCAGCATGTACTTCCATATCCACACTATAGCGGGAAAAAATATTGCACAATGCATAAGCAATGTCGATACTCTTTGCAACTTCTGTCAGCATCCGTTCTTTAATGCTCATTTTTTGTTTAGTGGTTTCATTGTGTATGTACATAAAACCACCTTTCCCTTTCCGGATAAAAACAATTACGGTTGCGAATTCAGTGATCCTGCCTTTTACCTGGCTATCCGTACCAATGCATACTTTCACTTCATGTCCCAATTCCTTTTCCCGCATCAATACTTCTTTCACTTCGTTTTCAATTGATTGTTGAATCCGTTGTTCGTTTAATTTTCTCCATTGCTGTTGTTCCTGTTCCATTGTTTTCCCTTACGGGTATTTAAAAATCTTTCATGGACGAAACAGGATTCGAACCTGTACGGTTGCGGCTTCAACGCAGTGCTCTACCATTGGAGCTATTCGTCCGTTTTGTTTGTGACAAGTATTGACTGATCTATATTTCCTCATTATCGAATTCACTTATCAGCAAACATTCTGAGGATGAAGAAAGATTCGAACTTTCAACCCGCAGCCTAACAAACCGCCGCTCTGCCATTGAGCTATTCATCCTTTTGTAGTCCCGGTGAGATTCGAACTCACAACCTCCTGATTAAAAGTCAGGAACATCTATCCGGTTGAGCTACGAGACTATTTGTGATGACTGATAGATTCGAACTATCAACCTTTACGGTATCAGCGTAATGCTCTTAACCATTGAGCTAAGTCATCTTCTGTTGCGGCCATCGGATTCGAACCAACATCTTCCGGCTGGCACCTGTCCCGATGGAAATCGGGAAGACCAGTGTTACCATTAAACCAAACCACAATTCATTGTACGACTTTCAGAATTGAACTGAATACATTCATCTTCTATTTTCCTTTCAGAAAGAAAGGGAGATGAATATGTTACCGTTACACCCAGTCGTATTTTCTTTCGTGGTTGACTCCGGGGCTCGAACCCTGTTCTCCACATTCACAGTGTGATACTTTACCTGATAAGCTAAAGCCAACATTTATATTTTGTCGCCGGACTCAGATTCGAACTGAGAACATCACATTCAAAGTGTGATATGTTAACCGTTACACTATCCAGCAATAAAGCGGTTCGTATGAGAATCGAACTCATAGCATCTGACAGACAATCAGAAATGTTAGCCGTTACACCAACGAACCATTTTGTAACCCGTACGAGATTCGAACTCGTATCACCACATCGAAAGTGTGGTATCCTGAACCCTTAGACGAACGAGCCATCAAAGTATAGCAGGCAGGATTCGAACCTACAGCCTCTTCATTCCAGGTGAAGTATCCGACCAGTCGGAATGCTACTATATCTTTTTGCAAAGAACCTTTTAGAAAAAGTGTCCCTGCTGCATCTCGTACCGATTTCCATCGGCACAAGCAGGGAGCACTTATTTCCTCCTTTCTGCATCTAATCTCTTACCGTGTTAAATATTCTGCCGGATGTATTACCCGGCCATTATCATTTGTTTCTTCTTCTGTATTTTCTTCCGGCACTTTATCCAGCAAGCTGAACAAAAACCGGATTATCATTATTGCCAATAAAAATTTCATCACATACCTTCCTTTGTTTTGAACGGTGGGCATAAAAAAGCCCGGTCGTTTGTTGCGACCGGGCTTCCTTTGTAAAAACACATTCGTGTTGTTACGTATGGATACAATCCGGTCGTAAATATTTATCATCAATGCTATTCTCATTCCCAACGGGCACACTTCTTCTTATCAATTGCGCATACCAATGGCACATGGATGATAACATCGCATTATTGAGTTTAGTAAATCGTGTATGTCGTTCTTGTTTCAGCAATTTTTTATTTTTAGTTATTGTTAGATTCTGTTTGCTTCGAATTACACAAATATTTTAAAAAAAATTCAAGATAATACCCGGCCATCCCTAAGGAGAGGCGAAACAAAAAACCCCGCAATCTCTTGCGGGGGCTGTATTCTATCGAATTCGTTTTTCAACTTTTCAATGCAGCAATACTTGCCCCGCTATCAGATAATCCCCAACAGGACTAAACCAATTTATTGTTTCAATATGTGATAGTTTGCGTTGCATATTTTTGTTTTGCTGCTGCAAAGATTGAACTAATTTTCTGTTGTTGCCAAATTTTTCTTGAATAATTTTTAAAATAAATTTTTAAAACAATCTTCCCTGTTCTCCCGGCCTTCTGAAAATACTTGTATCTAAACTCCATTCTTCCGCATTCATGTTATAGAGTTTTCCATACTTTCTATACTGCTGTGCTACCATGTCGGCAATATTTCCTTCGCCACGCATACGTACACCCCAGCGGGTATCATTTACTTTTCCATCATGGCTTTGCTCTATCAGGTGCCATACTTTATCTGCACGGTCGGGAAAGTTTTTGTACAACCAATCATGAAATAAAAATTTGATGGCTCCATTTAACCGGATGAAAGTATAGGCTGTAAAGGTTGCACCGTTATCTGCTGCTTCTTTCATGATGCGTTGCATTTCATGTTCGTTCAGGCCAGGTATCATTGGCCCCATCATAATACCCATTCTTACTCCTGCACTGCTTAGTTCATTGATAACTTTTAGTTTTTGTTTGGCAGTAGTTGTTCTTGGTTCCATTATCCGGCGCAGGTCTTCATTGAAAGAAGTGATGGATACCATGGCTGAAACAATTTTCTTCTTTGCCATTTCCTGCAGCACATCTTTGTCTTTTAGTATCCAGGAGTTTTTGGTGAGTATGCCAACGGGTTGGTTAAATTCATTGCACACTTCCAGTAAACCTCTTGTTAAACGATATTTTTGCTCAGCAGGCTGATAGCAATCGGTGTTACCACTAAGCATTATGGGTGTGGCGTCCCATTTTTTATGCATGAGAAATTTTCGCAGCAGTTGTGGTGCATTTTTCTTGACGATTATTTTTCTTTCAAAATCGAGACCGGCACTATAGCCCCAGTACTCATGCACATTTCTTGCATAGCAATAAATACAGCCATGCTCGCAACCGGCATAGGGGTTCATACTGTAGCTCATACCTACATCTTTACTCTCTACTTTGTTGACAATGGTTTTTGATTCCTGCTCCATGTAAATAGTTGGCACATTGGATTCTTCCCAATCATCAATGCCTTCTATATGTTCTCTTGTTATTTCATTTTTCAGGAAACGGTTTTTGGTATTGAACTGTGCGCCCCTGCCTGCGAGATAGGTTGGATTTTCAGGATCTTCTTTTTTGGGTGCTACTTTGAAATGATCCTGTTGCAATTTTTTTGCTGGCTCACTTACCGTTGGTTTTATTTCGTTGCTCATTGTATGTTGGTTTTGCTTTGAAGGTTACTGGTTGCTGGTTTCTGGTTACTGGTTAGCGTGACGAATTACAGACTCTATACCAGTAGCAGGAGACTTTACAAAATGCCGAATAGAATTACTACAGTACAAGAGTGCGACGCAAGGGACGATGATAGTAGTAATGCAGTTTGTTACATAATTTTTAATATCGTATGGACATAAAAAAGGAGAACAAAGAGTTTTTCTCTGCATAATCAATCTCACAATTTTCTTTACTCTTTATTCTCCTTTAATCTCACTTTCCCGTTCTCACTTATTTTGTTACTGTCAGAACACTCTATTAAAATAATTCTCCCTGCTTCGTTGTTACAGGCAGATTTTGAAAATCAAACTTTGCCGCTATATGATATTTCATTTCATCAACTGGTCTTTTTAATAAGGTCATTCCATTTGCAATAAAGCGACCGGTGAAATGGCTGTTACTATATTCCAGCCATGCTTTTTCATATTGCCATGGTTTTAATTTCCGGCCAATAGTTAAGTGTGGTTCCATAATGAAATGTGGTTTGTTATCATCATTCAATTTCATTATGCGCTGGCCTTCTGTGCGGATGTCTTTAATTAAATTCTGGATAGGCAACTTGCTCGTAACATTTATATAGATAGTATGCGATGGAAAACTGCCAAAATCTTTTAGCTCCACTTTAAATGGAGTAAATCCCATTGCTAAGGTTCGCAGGCGGTTTATAATCCGCTCTTCCGTCATTGAGTATTGTACAAAGTTGACCAATGTAATATGTGGCTTACCCCATCTTGCAAAGTCTGACTTATATTCTGTTGCAAAATTTTCTTTGACTTTCATTATGCGGTTCCACAATTCTTCGTGCGGACTCAGCACCAATAAGTACTCATACACCCGGTAGCCGGGGATTGTGTTGATGATTGTTTGCATAACCCATTCATTTTTAAGTTGTAGAAAATGCTTACCCATTTTCTTAGCACTAATTTACTAATTTATTTAGTTTTTACAAATTATTTTTATCACCTTTATACCAGCAAAACTTAATTATATGGAAGGAGATGAAATTTATAGTGCCGCTTACAAAGGCTCTAAACAATTTAAGCAGCAGGAAGTGAAGACAGCAAACGCTACCGGTTTTGGGGCTGCGGCTGATGATTATATGGAACGGGGCATCGACCTGAATGAACAATTGATCCGCAACAAACCGGCTACTTATTTTTTTCGCATGAAAGGTGATGCGATGCAGGAAGCGGGCATTTTTGATAATGATGTGCTGATAGTGGACCGCTCTATAAAGTTGACGAATGGAAAAGTTATTGTAGCTGTATTAAACGGCGAACTACTGGTGCGCCGTTATCATAAAAATTTTACTTCTACTTTTTTAATTCCGGAAAACAACCGCTACAAAACCATTAACCTGGCAGAGTTTAGTGATTTTGTGATGTGGGGTGTGGTGGTGTATTGTATTCATCCATTGTAGTTATGAAAGCAATTGTAGACTGTAACAATTTCTATTGCTCCTGCGAACGGTTATTTAAACCGCACCTGGAGAGTAAGCCTGTTGTTGTATTAAGCAATAACGATGGCTGTATTATTTCCCGCAGCAACGAAGCAAAAAAACTGGGAGTGGAAATGGCAGGCCCATATTTCCTGGCAAAGCCACTGATAGAAAAATATGATGTAGCCGTTTTTTCTTCTAACTATAATTTATACGGCGACCTGAGCTGGAGAGTAATGGAAACGCTGCGTATAATGCTGGGTAAAAACAATGTGGAAGTGTATTCGGTAGATGAAGCATTTCTCGATTTGAGTATTTTCCCTGAAAATGAATTACAAAAAGTAGCTGAAGAAATAAAAAAAACGGTGGAAACATGGACAGGCATTAAAGTATCTGTTGGTGTTGCTCCAACAAAAGTGCTGGCTAAAGTGGCGAACCGTTTGTCCAAAAAATATGTTTCAAAATATAAGGGGGTAATGGTATTGGATAATGAAGAAAAAATTGCTTCCGCTTTACAACAAACAGAAATTGGTGATGTGTGGGGCGTGGGTTATCAATATGCACAAAAACTAAAAGACCACTATTGCATTTATGATGCCTTGCAATTAAGTAAGATGAGTGAAGAATTTGGAAAAGCACATCTGGGAGGTGTAACAGGCAGCCGTTTGCTCCGTGAGCTAAAAGGTATTCCTTCAAAAGATATGGAAGATGAGCTGGTGACTAAAAGAATGATTGCTACAACAAGAATGTTTGGCAGCCCGGTGGGAGATATTAATTCTATTAAAGAAGCAGTGGCCACTTATACATCAAGGGCGGCGGAAAAATTGAGGCGGCAACATAGTGCAGCTAAAATTATAAGTGTATTTGTGGTAACAAAAGATCAGGATCATTCGCTGAACTTTAATAAATATGGAACCATCAGCACTTATGCTACGTTACCTGCTGCAACGTCTTTCACCAATGAGTTGATAAAACCTGCAGTGCAATTAGTAGATAAACTTTATGAGAAAGGACAGTTTTATAAAAAGGCCGGTGTAATGTTAAGCGGCATTGTACCCGACAATTCTATACAAGGAAATTTATTTGTGTCAGAAACAAAAAACTGCGAACGTAAACTGATGGATATGATTGACAACGTAAATTTCAGTCAGCGGGATGATGTACTGAAATTTGCTGCATCAGGTACTACCCGTAACTGGAAGATGCAACAGAATTTTATCAGTGACCGGTATACGACAAGATGGGATGAATTATTTGAAGTGAGATGAGAAAATTAAACCGCAGAGATGGGGAGGCGCAGTATATAATTTCATCTGTGTTGCTTTAAACCTATATGGTTTAAATTCTAATCAAACAATCCTTTCGGCTTGGGTTTTGATTTCGGATAATCATCAGGGTTTATAAATGTTGGCTTTATCAAATTCAATCCACACTCCTTGTTCATTTTATCAACTAAATAAATAGTGAGCTCCGGCGAAGTAGCTTCATCGTGCATGTGCATGAAAAAGTAAAGCTCTTCCATTCCTTTATCCAGCCAGTATTTCATTCGTTTTACCCATGCATCAATTCTTGTATAATCAGAAGCATGTAAACTGTTGCCAACATAACGGATAAATGTTTTAGGAAGCGTAAGGTGCATGTGGGCACAATCTCTTCTGCCAGCAGTATCAGTTATTACCGCACCCATATTATTTTCCTTCAAAAATTCAAACATCTCTTCCTGTATTTTTTCTTTGGCAAACCAATCGGGGTGGCGAACTTCTAAAAAGAATTGCAAATCTGTTGGCAATGATTTTAAAAACTTAAACAATTCTTCTTTTCTCTTTGGCGAAAAACTATCGCTTACCTGTACGAAGATGGGGCCGAGGTGTTCCTTGAATGCTACTATGCCCCGAAAAAATTCGCCTGTTACAAATTCCTTTCCTTTTAAACTACCCCGATGCGTTACTCCCTGGTACATTTTAGGACAGAATTTAAAATCCATTCCTTTTGCTTTCTCTGCCCATTTGCTTATGCCGGCTTCGCCCCAGATTCTGTAGTGTGTGGCATTTAATTCTATAGAGTTGTAATGCTTTACATAATGTTGTAAGAAATCTTTTTCTTTTGTCTTTGGCGGATAAATTTTTCCTACCCATTCCGGCCGGCCCCATTTGGCACAGCCCACATATACTTTGGCTTTTTTAAATGGCTTGCCTTTCAATATTGTTTTATTAAAAGCAGGCTCTTTTGGTAATGAGAAATCAACACTGTTTAATTCATCTTCCGGTACTCTGCCAAATTCCATAGACAATTATTTTTACTTGAATAAAGTTACAATATGCTGGTTGAATTATTTTTTTATGATACCAGCGGCATTAACACAGTTTGCCCCGTACCTATGGTCGGGGGATGATCGTCCTTTGCGCCTGTCCCGCCTCATGCGGGGTCGCTCCGTTCATCGTCCCGTTCGCTATTCAGCAAATACATCTCAATGCAGAGATAACCTTCGTGTAACTCCTTAACTCATTAACTCTGTGTTGAGGTAATTGATAATTATGATGAAACGGTTCAGGCCGCTTCAGCGTCCCGACCCGTTTCATCGCAATAAATTTAGTACCTTGTCTGCAATAAGTTTTGCCATGCGGTTATTTATAGCTTTATTACTTCTGTCAGTTAATTCTTTTGCACAGCAGCGTCCGAATATTATTTATATTATGAGCGATGATCATGATAACGATGCTATCAGTGCCTATAATAAACAGTTTATTAAAACTCCTAATATTGACCGACTGGCGAAAGAAGGAATGAAGTTTAATAAAGCATTTGTTGGTAATTCGATCTGCTCGCCATCCAGGGCAACACTGCTTACAGGACAACACTCGCATAAGAATGGAGTGAAAGATAATTTTACAAGATTTGATTCTTCTAAAACAAATGTGGGTGGTTTATTATCACAAGCAGGCTACACCAGTGCGGTAATTGGTAAATGGCATTTACATTCCTACCCAACCGGTTTTGATTATTGGAGAATACTACCGGGCATGGGGCAATATTTTGATACCCGCATGATAACCATGGGCGGCGATACCATTACAGAAAAAGGTTATGCTACTGATGCCATTACTGATGATGCGCTGAACTGGATTGATGGGGTTGATAAGAAGAAACCATTTGCCCTGTTGCTACATCATAAAGCACCGCATAGAAATTTTGTTCCTTCCTTAAAATATTTAGAGGAGTATCATACCAAAACTTTCCCTGAGCCATCTACCTTATATATTGATACTACGGGTCAGCCTGCGGCATGGAGAATACAAACAATGAACATATCAACTATAATGAAGCTGTCGGGTGATTTAAAAGTAGACCCGAAATATTTAGCAGATATACCCGAATTAAAAGCAAGCGCAGAAGATATTGCTACCTACAATGCCATTATGAAAAGAATGCCTGTCAATGAAAGGGCAAGATTTGAAGAAATATACGCAGAACGTGGCAAGCTAATCCGTGATAAAAAGCTTTCAGGAAAAGAATTACTTAAATACAAATATCAATGGTACATGCAGGATTATCTTGCCTGCATTGCTTCAATTGATGAAAGCGTTGGCCGTGTGCTGAACTACCTGGATAAAAACAAAATGACTAACAACACCATTGTTATTTACACCAGCGACCAGGGATTTTATTTAGGGGAGAATGGTTGGTTTGATAAACGATTTGCTTACGATGTTTCTATGGGAACACCATTACTTGTCCGCTGGCCAGGCCATATTGCTCCGGGATCTGTAAACAATACATTGGTACAAAATATTGACTTCGCCCCTACCTTGTTAGATTTTGCTGTTGCAAAAGTTCCCTCATCAATGCAAGGTGTAAGCCTGAAGCCATTAATGACGGGCAAGGTAAAAACATTGTCCAGGAAATATCTTTATTATCATTATTATGAATTTGGAAAAGATCATACAGTAATTCCACATGTGGCGGTAAGGGGTGACAGGTATAAACTTATTTATTTTTACACAGCAAATGAATGGGAATTGTATGATTTGAATACTGATCCGAAAGAATTAAAAAATCTTATTCATTCTCCGACACATCAAAGAATATTACTACAAATGAAAAAGGAGTTGATAAATCTCCGCAATCAATACGATGACCATGAGCCTGCAGGAGAACTTAATTAATAGCTGTCATGAAAAAAGTATTGTTTGGCATTGACGTTTTATTATCAGAGAAAAACAAATTTAAAAGTCTGCGCATCGGATTAGTAACAAATAATGCCGCTACTACTTCGTGGGGCGAATCTTCGAGGGTTGCATTGCTGAAAGCTGGTTTTACTATTACCAAATTGTTTTCCCCCGAACATGGTTTAGCGGCCAAAGGTGAAGATGGCGCATATCAAAGCAGCGGTATTGATTCATTGACTCAATTGCCAATCGTTAGTTTGTACGGCGATTACCTGAAGCCGTCTGAAAAAGATTTTTCTGATATTGATATACTGCTATTCGATATTCCTGATGTGGGTTGCCAGTTCTATACTTATCTATTGACGATGACGTATGTAATGGAAGCTTGTGCATTGTATCATAAGTCTTTGATAATACTCGACAGACCAAATCCTGTTGGTGGAAATATTGATAAAGCCGAAGGGCCAATGCTGGATGAAGTAAATTGTTCTTCCTTTATCGGCAGATGGAATGTTCCTGTTCGCCATAGTTGTACATTGGGAGAACTGGCGAATTATTTTAGCGCAACAAGAATAAAAAATCTGCAGCTGGAAATAATCAACGTACAAAACTGGAATAGAAATCATACTGCTGACGAAGCGGGTTGGAAATTTACTCCCACATCACCTGCTATCCGAAATGTAGAAACCGCATTACTATATCCGGGGATGGGAATGCTGGAGGGTATTAACGTAAATGAAGGCCGCGGTACTGATAATGATTTTAAAATAATGGGTGCGCCGTGGATTGATGCAAGACAGATCAATAAAGCATTTACTGATTTACAATTACCGGGAATCAAAGCCACACCAGTAAGTTATACTCCTGCATGGGGCATGTATGCGAATGAAGAATGTAATGGCTTACAATTTTCTATAAGTGACGTTAACAAATTTCAACCAGTACAAACTGGTTTGCAATTATTGCATTTACTTATTTCTTTATATCCAGTTCACTGTAGAGAAAGATTATATCCTACTGTGGCCAATCCAACTGGTGCGGGGCATTTGAATAAACTTACAGGAGTTCATTATTCTTTTGATAGAATAAAACAAGGAGAATTAATCTCTACTGAATTATTGACAAAGGATTGGAAAGAAATAATTGAGTCTTATCTGATTTATTGAAATCACATTTAAATACACATCGCCCAGAGAAGAAAGAGAGAAAGAGGAATGCTGCGCATTCTTTTGCAGAAGCAATACTCCCGACTAACGACTATCGACTCCAGGCTCTCCCCTATCTCCATATTCACTAATCAATTCTGCTACCAATGCTGTCCATCCTGTTTGATGACTGGCACCGATGCCTTTGCCTGTATCTCCATTAAAATATTCGTAGAATAAAACAAGATCTTCGTTGCCGGGCTGATTGTAAAACCAACTATACTCACCATTAAAACGACGCTTGCCTGTTGCATCTTTTTCAAATAAACTGATTACACGTTTGGTGAGTTCAATAGCAACTTGCGATAAATTTATTTTATTACCAGAACCTGTTGGATATTCTATTAGCAATGTATCGCCATAAAATTCTCCATAGCTGCGAATGGATTGTATAATCAAAAAATTAATCGGCATCCACACAGGGCCACGCCAGTTGGAATTGCCGCCAAATAAATCTGATGTTGAATCGCCGGGGTCGTATTGAATGGTATAAGTAGAGCCATCCATACTTACTGAGTAGGGATGTTTTTCATGATACTTGGACAAAGCCCTGATGCCGCCATCTGATAAAAACCCTTCTTCATCCAGCAATCTTCCCAATAAAGAGATCAACCTGTCTTTTTGTATGAGCGACAACAACACTTCTCCATCTTTACTTCTTTCTTCGTTGGGCCAGAATTTATTATTCTTGATACGGTAGTTTTCAAACCATGTCATCCGCTTTTTAAAATCGGTGAGATGATCTAATTCTTTTTTACTGATAGCAGAAACTGCATAAAGCGGTGTAATGCCAACAATAGATTGAATACGCAATGGAATAGGCGCAGCACCACTTACACAAAGTACATCATAGAAGAAACGATCTTCTTCATTCCATAATCCGTGCTCGTTTAATGATTCAGCTATCAATACAAAATGCTCGAAGAACTTGGTAGCGGTATCTTCAAATGATTCATCGTGCATGGCAATTTCTACGGCTATGTCCATCATGTCCAATGCATAGGTACCCATCCAACTGGTGCCATCGGCTTGTTCCAACTGTATTTCTCCTGTAAAATGCTGGCTTCTGTTGAAGACCCCGATATTATCCAGGCCAAGAAATCCTCCTTCAAAAATATTGTTACCGTTTACATCTTTACGATTTATCCACCATGTAAAATTGATAAGCAGCTTTTGAAATACTTTTTTCAAGAAGTTTATATCGCCTATACCACTTCTTCTTTTTTCAATATTGTACACCTGCATGGCAGCCCATGCCTGTACGGGTGGGTTTACATCGCTAAAGTTCCATTCGTAAGAAGGTAATTGCCCGTCGGGTTTCATATACCATTCCCGCATCATCAGCAGCAACTGATGTTTTGCAAAAGTGGGATCTACCACTGCCATGGAGATACATTGAAAAGCTAAATCCCATGCCGCATACCATGGATATTCCCATTTGTCGGGCATCATTATTATATCCTGGTTCTTCAGGTGCTTCCAATCATGGTTGCGACCATTTCTCTTTCCATCATTGGGTGGAGTAATACCATCACCTTTGGATAGCCAGCGTTCTACATCGAAATGATAAAACTGTTTGCTCCACAATACGCCGGCAAGTGCCTGTCTTTGTATGCGGGCCATATCATCACTCATTCCTTTTGGCAAGATAGCTGCGTAAAAATCATCTGCTTCCTGCTTGCGGATATCAAAAACTTTTTTCAATGAAGGAGAAAAAGGAATGTCAACTAAATCTTTACTCAGGCGGCAATAAATAGTTTTTGTAGCACCGCCATTTATTTTAAGATTATAAACCGGCGAACACTTGGTTCCTGTTTTTCTTTTGGAAAGCTCTTTTACATTCTTCTTGTTAATTATAGCGTCGTGAAAAGCATCTTTTACAAAGATGTCTTCATTTGGTAAGCTGAGTATTTTTTCTTTGTTCGTTTTGTTATCGGTAAAAAGGCAATCGTCGGCAGGTTGAAAATAAAAATAATAATCGCCCATTTTTTCATGCTCCGCTTTCACCGTACTCTTATCTAAAAATTCGATAGCCGGCATTTTCTTATAGCCTTTATAACTTTCACGGTTATAAAACCATAAGGTGGGCAACACCGTTATTTCTGCTGCTTTGGTATAGCGGTTGGTAATATCAATTTTTATGAAAATATCCTGGGCACTTTGTTTGGCATAGGTAACTTTTACATCGAAATATTCGCTATTATCAAATACGCCGGTGTCCAATATTTCATATTCTGATTCGAGACGGTTCCGCTTTTTATTTTCTGTTCTTAATTTTTCGTAGGGAAATTCCTGCTGCGGGTATTTGTACAGGTATTCCATATAATAGTGAGTAGGAAGGTTGTCGAGGTAGTAATACAACTCTTTTACATCTTCGCCGTGGTTTCCCTCAGGATTGCTGAGCCCGAATAAACGTTCTTTGAGAATTTTATCTTTCCCATTCCATAATGCAACAGCAAAACAAAGGTTGCCGAAAAAATCGCTGATGCCTGCCAGGCCATCTTCACCCCAGAGATAGGTGCGACTATGTGAGTGATCGAAAGAAAAATAATTCCAGGCATCGCCCCATGGGCCATAGTCTTCCCGCACGGTGCCCCATTGCCGTTCACTTAAATAAGGCCCCCATTGTGCCAATGGAATTTCTTTTGTAGCATTTACTGCCAGTCGCTGATGTTCTGCTGTCATTTTAAAATTTTACCGGCAAGCAGTTCTTCGTTAGTAGAGTGAAATTAAAAAATACAACGCAATAAATGGCAGATTATTCCTTATTGGTACTTCTTGCTCAATTGGTATAACACTTTCAGTTGCTCTGCACTCAAGCCTTTAGTTGTATCCTGTAACCAATGACGTTTAAATCCTATAATGGCTGCATTGGTATCTTTCATATCAAAACCTACTACACGTAATGCCTGCAGTTTATTAAAGTCGGCTGGCAACACGGTATTCGTTGCATCATCAAACCAATTACCAAAACCTTTTTCAGCCAACATCTTCCAGGGAAAACGCCAGTTGGGGTCATTCTTTCTTGTTGGTGCTATATCGCCATGGCCAATAAAGTTGCTGGTTGGAATGCTATATGCTTTTTTCAACCTATCGAGCAGCAGTACCAAACTATTCATCTGTGCTTCCGAAAAAGTTTCAAATCCATTATTATCTAATTCAATTCCTATACTGGAAGAATTTAAGTCGGTGGTGTTTCCCCATTTACTTACTCCTGCATGATGGGCTCTCAGTAAATCATTCAGCATGTGATGCACCGTACCATCTTTACAAATAACATAATGGGCACTTACCTGTGTGCGGGGCAGTGTAAATGTTTGCAATGTTTGCTCGCAACTGTTTTGCGCCGTATGATGGATGATGACAAAATTGGGACGACGCATAGAAAGATTAGTAGTGCCTGCAAAATCTGTAGCATATGATAATCCTGCAGAATCTTTAACTGGGTATTCGGCTAATAGTTTTGCATAAGCTTTTACCTGTTTCTTATAAACTTTATTTGTAGCGGCGTATTTGCCCTGTGTGCAACCATACAAAATAATAACAGCTGAAAAAATAATTGCTAAACGATATTTCATACGAATAAAAAATATTGCTGTGAAGAATGCTTGAATCTGTTGTGAGGAGTCGTTATCTTCTCTTCGGTGCGCCTCTGTAAAATTTTTTCTTGAATCCACCGCCTCGGTCTCCACGTCTTTCGCCATTGCCGCCACGATGTCTTGGATGATAAGCAGGTGCATCGCCAAATTCTTTCGGCACTATTGCTTTTTCTACTTCTTTCTCCAGCAGCTGCTCAATTGCAGCAAATTTATTTTGTTCCTTTTCTCCAATCAACGTGAATGCTGCACCATCAGCTTCGGCCCTGGCAGTACGGCCAATGCGATGCACATAATCTTCACCATCGCCGGGCACATCATAATTAATTACCAAATCGATGGTATCAATATCTATACCGCGGCTTAAAATATCTGTAGCTACCAGCACGGGTATGCGACCGGCAGTAAATGCACTGAGTACAGATTCTCTTTCATTCTGTTCAAGGTCGCTATGAATTTCTGCAATGGTAAAGCCAGCCTGTTTTAAATCTCTCGTTAGTTGTTTCACCGTTTGCTTACGGCTGCAAAAAATCAAAGCATTTTTATATGGTGTTGTTTTTAGCAGCATTTTTATCAATGGAATTTTTTGCGGCTCGTACACCACATAGGCTTTCTGTACAATTTTTTCCGGTGGTTTGGAAATGGCAATATTTATTTCTACCGGCTCGTGCAAGATTTTTTTTGCCAGCAATCTAATTTTTTGGGGCATGGTAGCCGAGAACAATAAATTTTGTCGTTTGGCAGGAAGTGCCTGAATTATTTTATTGATGTCGTCCTGGAAACCCATGTCGAGCATTCTGTCTGCTTCATCCAATACTAAATATTGCAGCCCTTTCATATTTACATAGCCCATGTTCAGGTGTGCAATCATACGGCCGGGTGTGCAAACAATTATATCTGCGCCCATCTGCAATGCTTTTTTCTCTGCCACAAAACTTTGCGCATCGTTGCCACCATAAATGGCGATGGAACTAAGATGAGAAAAGTAAGATAGCCCTTCCATGTGTTGCGAAATCTGGATGGCCAGCTCACGGGTAGGAACAATTATCAGCGCACCCACTTTACCATCCACATGGTTGGTGAGGAGGCCATTCATTACGGGCAATAAAAAAGCAGCTGTTTTGCCGGTGCCGGTTTGTGCGGATGCAATTACATCTTTGCCCGCCATTATGGGTGGTATTACCTGTTCCTGTACGGGTGTAGCATTTTCGTAATTGGAAGCTTCTATTCCTTCGAGCAGGTTAGCGTGAAAATTAAACTCTGTAAAACGCAAAATGAAAAATAGTTAAATCAATGACGCAGGCCTTCCTGCAATTTTTTTGTGGTCGTGAAGATACTGAAAATACAGGTGTGGCAGCCAGCGGCATTGCTACCAGCTTCGTGCCTTCCGCCGATCGGCGGACACTTCAGTTGCATAACTTGTCCCGACATTTTCGGGATCGCTATTGGGCATTTGCGAATAGTACTTTCTGTTGAAGCTTTCACAATTGTTTGGGTGGCTTTACACAATAATTCTCGCTGTCATCCGTATCAAAGAACATCACACAAAGCCCATGAAATTTTTTTTATCAACCAGCTTGGCTATTAGCCTTTTAGTTTTTGTTTCGTTTATTCCTGCCAGGGAACCAGCTACTCCTGTTTCGCCGCTATCCGATTTTTCCCCCGCATGGAATGATGCCAAATACCTGGCCTGCAATACAGCTGCCAATGCCAGCTATCTTACCGCAGAAGAAAAGAAAACGATTTTCATTCTTAATATGGCACGGATGAACCCGGTACTCTTTGCCAATACGGTAATAAAACAATACCCGGATAAAAGTGTGGGTTTTGTAAGTCGTAATTCCAGGTACTACAAATCGCTGCTGGAGACGATGCTGAAATTAAAACCAATGAACCTGCTGTATCCCGATTCTCTTTGTTTCAGAAGTGCTTTATGTCATGCACAAACTACAGGTAAGGCCGGAACAGTAACACATAGCCGCACTACCAATGAATGTAAGAAGCTGGAATATTATAGTGGTGAATGTTGCCACTATGGTTTCAATACTGCGCTGGATATTTTAATGTCATTATTAATAGACGAGGGTGTAGAATCATTAGGTCACCGGGAGCTTTGCCTGGGAGAAATGAATAAAGTGGGAGTTTCGATTCAATCGCATAAGGCTTACAGATATACTGCGGTGCTGGATTTTAAGTATTAAGTAAAGTCGGGAGTAGATAAATCAAGTCAAAATTAAAAATTCAAAAGGGTATTCTGAATTGCAGGGTTTTTATTTTTTTCTTTTGAATTTTGAATTAGCTCAGGGCAGTAATACAGCCCGTTTCATAAATAAATAATGCCGGTGATTACTCACCGGCATTTATTTTACCACTGCCAATAAAACTTAGTTTATAATTATTTTTTCTTTTTATGATTCTTCAATTGCAGGTAATCGAGGAAGTAAATAACTTTCATTGAGAAGTTATTGATTTGTTCGGTTTCCAGTGTATTCGACAGGTTTTTGAAATAGCTGTTCTCAACCTGATTTTGAAAATCATCTGCTGAATTTTTCCATACCAAATTCAGGAAACTACCAGGCGCAAACTGCCAGGTATATACCATGTCGATATTAAAGTAGTTTTGATTAAAATCTACATTACGGTTGAAAGTACTATTCGATGCTAACTTTCCTTCTGTGCCAAGCGTAAAGAACTCTTTATATTTTACTGAGCTTACATAATGTCTTGCCCTGAAGGTAATTCCCATCTTATTGGTAAAGTTGTATTTGGCACTTAGTATATCCTCTACTGTGTTTATTTTACGTCTGCCAAATATGATATTTTTAATAGCACCTGTAATGGCATCTCTTTCAAAAGTAGCAAAGCCCATGCTATTAAAACGGGGATAAAGGTTTAACCGGTGAGAAATAGAAAACTTGCTATTGAAGCGGTAAGTCTGGCTGATATTAAGATCTGCAGCAACTGCATTGTAGAAATTGAAATATTTTCTTACAGCATTTTCCGTGTAAAATGAATATTTTTTTGCTGAATTACTTTCATACCAGAGATCCATAATTACACTTGAACCCCGGGTGAAATAATAGCCTTCAATTCTTGGTTCATAAAAATCATTCTGGTGCGGATTATAAGCGGTATATAATCCAAGCCAGGATAATTTTTTAGTTTGGATATTACCATTAACGTTAATTTCTGAGCGCTGATATTTTGTTTTAATATTTCCTATCTGAGACAAAAGATTACTGACGCTCATATTAAAATTCAGGAATATTCTATTGTACCATTTTTTGGGTTCTGTCCATCTATAACCCACCCATAAATTATGATTCAGGTAATTGCTATTGGTAAAATATCCCAGGTCTGCATGGGTATATTTGGTATCTGCTAATGAATGATTTAAATTGAAATTAAAACGTCCACTGGTTTTGCCAAAATATAGGCTTTGACTATAACCGCTTGTTGTTTTCCCTACTGCTTCATATCCTATAAGATTACTTACGGCCGCTTTACCACCTACATTCCATGTATTCTTTTTATCGTTGAAATCAAACAATCCTGCTGTTACGTTTGCATCATAAGCAGAACCGCTTCTCATAACACTGGTATTTACCAGCGATACACTTGAGTTGTGCTTTAGTGTTTGATCCAAAACAAAGACATTGAAATTCGTCAGTGGTTCTGTTTGTGCTTTTCGTTGTGCTTCTGTAGCATTATCCTCTATAGTTGCATAACGTGGTTTGGTAATAGCGTTAAGCATAGCTATACCCAATCCTTTTTGTGTTCTGCCCGAAATTTTTGTGGCGTTTATAAGTTTTGCTTCAGCCGGATCTTTTATAACAGTTTCGCCGGCACCAACTGAATAGCCATCTGAATAAACAGATTGCACACCAATTCTTCTTGAATAGAATAAACCTCCTTTACTGAATAATTCTGTTCCTTCTGTAAAGAAACTCCTGTTTTCATTAAACTGAACATCAAAAGGTGTAAGGTTTAATATCTTATTATCGCTTTGCACCTGGCCAAAATCGGGTATTAATGTTGCATCCAATGTAAATGCAGGTGTAATACCATACTTTACATCCATACCTCCATTTACCTGGCTTGTCCAATTCTTTACACCCGGTGTATTAGCCGGATAGTGGTTAGCATATACAGAAAAATAAGGAGAGAATTGAAGACGAAGTGGTGGTTTTATTTTTGTAACCCCTGTCCAGAAGCCTTCTTGTGTAAGAAAACCGTTTACATTCGGGTCGATGGGGTTCCACATGTATTGCTGTCCTGTCTTTTGTCTGCGGCGGGTAATATTAAGTCCCCAGTTTTGTACATCGGCTTTTCCAAACCGGATGGCAGAAAAAGGAATAAACATTTCAAACGACCAGCCATCGGCATTGATAACAGCCCCGCTTTTCCATACGGCATTCCAGCTAAAATCTTCACCGCCGTTATCATTATTACCCGGAGAAACTTTTGCATCCATTTGCTCGTTCAGGGGAGTAATAAAATATTCAAAGCCGTTAAGCTTGTCATTATAGGTATCAAAAATAATCCCGATAAAATCGTTATTACCAAAGCCATCCCGCCCTCTTAATTCAGCAGAAATACTGTCTTTGGTACGCTCATACAGATAGCCGCCGAAATAAATCCCTTCGTCATCGTACATCAGGTAAGTTTCTGATTTGGTGGCAGCGTTTTCAGGTGCGCCCACTTTAGGGCGAAATTCTATCAGACCGTTGGCATTGGCAGCATCTTTCCAGGCTGCCTCATCCGGTTTACCGTCTATAATTACTTTTTGGGTAGTTCTTTTTGCCGCCAGTTGCTTGGGGGTCGGGGGCGTAGTTTGCGCAGTACTAAGCAGAGAATAGCATACAGCTATCCCAAGAGATGCAATGGTTTTGATTTTCATGACTATACTTTAACAGCGGTTATGACGTACCAGTAGCTAAATAGTTACTGGTTGATTCGGGTTTACTTCGCACAAGTACAAATAAATTCGTAGGCGAAGATATAAGGCTAACGCCTCGTGTGGGAGGTGTATTATCTAATCGGTGACAATTTGCTGACGAATGGTTAAAATAGAGGGATGTTAACTTTTTGTTGGGAGAAAAAGGGGCACCTGTAACTTAAGTTCTTCTTCAATAATGCCGGAGAAATTGTCAGGGGTGAAAACACCCTATTAAAAAAGCTAAATAACTGTTTTAATAAAGGCTTGACATTATGAGTTTTGAGTGGTATTTTAATTTCTTCTTTCACCTAAAAAAAAAATTATGGCACAACTAAAACCAAAACCCGCACACCTAAAACCAAAAGCTGAAATAGAAAGGGACATTATACAGTATCGAACCGGACTTGGTAAACAACGTTTACTAAGCCAGGTAATTGGAAAAGAAGAAACTAAATCTATATGGTTTAGTTTTGAACAAATGCAGGAATTGTGGGAAGAAATCATTTTTCAAACTGTGAACAATAAAAAAAATGTATCGGGAACCAGGGTTTATCTTACCAGCTACCAGAATGGATCACGATTTGAAAAACAGATGGGGCTTGTATTTGTGCTAACTGAAAACATTGGTACCGAAGCCTCCCCTAAACATAAAGATTTTTTTATAGAAGAGCAAAGCGGATTTGAAAACCGTCCGAATCCAACTGGTGCTGACGGTAAATCTATAAAAATACTTGGACTTGATCATGGCACCCCCTGTCCTCCTGATTGCGATGGAGAGCAGGATCCTGAATGGCCATAAGGTTTAATCAATACTATTTGAAATGAAACTGAAGGACATTTATTTAATATTTGGAACAATATGCTGGTTAGTTAGTTTAACCAGCATATTGTTTAAGAGGCCAAAATATTTGCAATTTTTTTCTCTTTTTCTTTTTGTATCAATTTTGGTCGAATGGATTAGCTGGTATATGGCAAGGAAACTTCATGTAAATAACTTATGGCTTTATAATATCTATATATTGATAGAAATTATATTCCTTTCTTTTTTTTACTCGTTGCATATTCGTTCTGTAAGTATACAAAAGTTAATAAAAATATTTTTTGTCATCTACCCTGTTTTGTTCTTAATCAATTTCTTTTTTATTCAAGGCTTATATACTTTTAATACATACAGTTACCTTTTAGGAGTTTCCTTTATTTTATTCCTAATTGTAAATTGCTTCCGTGAAATATTAATGTCTGCGGATAGGATTATACTTACAAGAGAACCGGTATTTTACATCAGTGTGGCTTTTTTCTTGTTCTTTGTTATTGAAATTCCTTACACCATCTTGCTGCCTTACTTTGTAAAGAATGATCTGCATGTAGCTATGGCATTGATTTGGGTAATCAAAATCCTTAATGTCATTTTGTATGTATTACTAACTATTGCATATTTATGTCAACCCAAAGTGCTCAAATAATAACTTACGTAATCATTATCTGTGTAATAGTTTTCTCCATATTAGCTGTTGCATTGGTGTTTTTTGTTACCCTTTTTCAAAAAAGAAAACTTAAACAACAGAGTGAAGTAATAAAAATGAAAGAAAATTTTACACAAGAACTTCTTCAAGCCCAACTCGAAATCCAGGAACAAACCCTCAAAAACATTTCGCAGGAAATTCATGACAACATCGGGCAGGTGCTTAGCCTTACCAAGCTAAACCTCAACAGGATGGATGTAGATAAAACGGAAGACCTGAAAGAGAAAATAAAAGATTCGAAAGACCTGGTAAGTAAAGCTATTCACGATTTAAGGGATCTTTCCAAAAGTCTGAACACCGATAATATAGCCGCTATGGGCTTACTCCGTGCAATCAGTTACGAGCTGGAAATGATCCGCAAAACAGGATTTCAAACATTGCTGGAAGTAAGCGGTAATGAAATAAAAATGGAACCACAAAAAGAACTTATTCTTTTCCGCATTGTGCAGGAAACGTTGAACAACATCATCAAACATGCAGAAGCAAAAACTATAACCGTTATCATGGCTTACAATCCGGATAAGTTAGAATTGCAGGTAAAAGATGATGGCCGTGGCGTAGATCTTTCACCACTAAATGAAAAAGCAGAAGGAGATTTTGGCCTCGGCATCCGCAATATGCACAACAGGGCCAAATTAATTGGTGCCGATTTCAATATGAACAGTCGCATTGGTTTTGGCACTACCATATCCTTGACAGTTCCCATTAATAATCATAATTTGTAGTATATGCAGCAGAACCCCACTATAGCATTGGCAGATGATCATGTATTGTTAAGAAAAGGATTGGCTTCTCTTGTAAGCGATCTTGATTACACTGTTTTGTTCCAGGCCGATAATGGCGAGGAATTAATTGAAAAATTAAAAACAAATCCAGATCCGGATGTGGTACTGCTCGACATTAATATGCCGAAAAAGGATGGATATGAAACTGCCCTGTGGTTAAAAAGAAATAAACCCGGCATAAAAGTACTGGCACTAAGTATGTATGATGACGAAAATGCTATCATTCGCATGCTGAAAAATGGAGCAAGAGGTTATATTTTAAAAGATGCTGAACCGGCTGATTTAAAAGCAGCTATTGAATCGTTGCTGCACAAGGGATTTTATTATTCCGAAATGGTAACTGGTAAACTTATCCATACCATCAATGCCATGGATGAAGAAGATGACAGTACTAAAAATACACTTGGTCTAAATGAGAAGGAACTGAAATTCATGAAACTTATAGCCACCGAACTTACTTATAAAGAAATAGCGGAGCAAATGAACCTTAGCCCCCGCACTATCGATGGCTACCGGGATGCACTTTTTGAAAAATTAAATATCAAAAGCCGGGTAGGCCTTGTTTTGTTTTCGATTAAAAACGGGCTTGTCAACCTATCCTGAAGAGTTTCTTTTTTTTAACACCTGCAGGCATACTGTGTTTCTTTTATATTTCCTACTTTAGCAGCGCAAGAAATTATTAAACCTAATTCATTCTGTATGTCTTCAGCAACACCCGCTATATTCTGGCCGCATAGCGAACACTGGTCAGTAAAGATTCCTTTACAAACTCCGCATTACCGTATGCCAAGTATGGATGCAAAAGGATATGTAATTCTTAAAACATTGGATATTGATAATATCCCCTCAGCTGAGTGGGAGAATCTTACTTATATGGATTGGAAGAGCGGTGGCGATACCAACTTTGCCCCACTCGCATCCTGCGATGGTACCAATGAGTGCAAAGGCTTCTGGGAAAATGGCAAAACAGATAAGGATGCCATCTTTACTCCCAATGCAGAATTATGCCCTACGCTGATGGCTTATATCAAATCTATTCCTGCCAATTTCGGACGTGTAAGAATTATTCGTCTCGAACCGCAAACACACGATCAGGCCATCCGCTCTGTGCATCGTGATGATAACAACCGCCTGAATCCCGAAGATGAAGGTTGGGTAGTGCGTATGTGGATTGAATTGACAGACAATCCTGATAGTTACATGTTGTTATACGATAGCGATGAAAATAATTTGCCTATCAAGGAATCGGAAGCAAGAGTGCCCATGCAAAAAGGTTCTCACTTTATTGTAGACTCACAACGCCTGTGGCATGTTGGTGTACACAACGGCACCAAATCAAGATACGCCGCCATCATTAGTGTAGAGAGTTCGCCGGAGTTGGAGAAATGGGTGGAATCACGGATTTAGCAGATTCGAAAAGATTAAACGGATAATACAAGCTGCATGTGCAGCTTTTTTTATTGTCTGAACTTTGCATAAAGAAAGTTGCTATAAAAAGCAGTATGTATGAGCCTCTCTACAAATAAAAAAAGTCATTCAAATTGAATGACTTTAAAATTTTTTATTCCGTTTCATCATGTGTCAGACGCTCTGCAAGACGTCAGACACAATTTCCGAATCATCACGCCTAACCAGCAACTGTCAACCAGTAACTAGTTGAGCAAACTCTTCTCCTTAATAATCTCCACTTTTTCCTGCTCTTTAATTTTTCCCCAACCGCCTAATATATTTCGCAGGTTATGAAAACCTTGTTTCTTTAATATAGAAGAGGCAATTACACTGCGGTAACCACCGGCACAATGCACATAAAGATTTTGTGTATCCTCCAGGTTGGCCATACTTCCGGGATCATTCATTTCATTCAATGGAATATTTACCGATTCAGCAAGATGCCCATCGGCAAATTCTGTGGTGCGGCGTACATCTACCACTACCAGGTTGTTATCGTGTGGTATATCCATCATCAGTTCATCTGCTTCCACATCAATAATCATATCTATTTCTTCACCTGCATTTTTCCATGCTTCATATCCACCTTCTAAATATCCTTTTACTTTATCAAAGCCTACTCTTGCCATACGGATAATAGTTTCTTTTTCTTGTCCCGGTGCTGTTACCAAAAGTATTGGAACATCAAAAGATATTAAGCTACCCACCCATTCGGCAAAGCGACCTTCCAGTCCAATAAATATAGAACCTGGAACAAAACCTTGTGTAAACACATCGGCCCTGCGGGTATCAAGAATTACTGTATCGTCTGTTATTGCTTTTTTAAATTCATCAACGGATAATGCTTTCATACCTTGCAGCAATACATCATCCAGGCTATCGTACCCTTCTTTATTTATCTTGGCATTTATGGGGAAATAAGAAGGCGGGGCTACTATACCTTCCGTTACCTGTTTAATAAAATCTTCTTTGCTGGCCGCTCTCATTGCATAGTTGGATTGCTTTTCTTCACCAATGGTGCTATGCGTTTCAGGTCCCAGGTTTTTTCCGCAAGAGCTTCCGGGGCCGTGTGCAGGATAGATAATCACATCATCAGCCAGCGGAAAAAGTTTTGTATGAATACTTTCATACATCATGCCTGCCAGATCATTCATTGTAATATCCTCTCCTTTCTGCGCCAGATCGGGGCGGCCTACATCTCCTACAAATAAGGTGTCGCCGGTAAACACACAATGATTTTTGCCATTCTCATCTTTCAATAAATAACAGGCAGATTCTAACGTGTGGCCGGGTGTATGTAATACTTCAATAGTAATGTCGCCGATTTTAAATATTTCTCCATCCTTTGCTACATGCACAGGAAATTTTGTGTTGGTGCCCGGACCGTATACAATTGGTGCGCCGGTAACATTGCCCAGGTCAATATGGCCGCTTACAAAATCTGCATGAAAATGGGTCTCAAAAATATATTTGATGCTGGCTTTTCTTTCATTGGCCAGCTGAAGGTATTCATCAATATCACGAAGGGGATCAATAACGGCAGCTTCGCCATTACTTTCAATGTAATAGGCGGCCTCGCTGATACAGCCTGTGTATAATTGTTTAATGTACATAGTCTTAATAATTAAGCACTTCAAAAAGATAGGGCAAAATTACTTTAATAACAATAAAAAAGCCCCGAAGGTTCCGGGGCTTTTGTGAAATTTTATGGCTGATTAGTTGAGTAGTTCTTCAACGAATTTGTTTAACTCCAGCATACGTCCGGCATTTACTGAGTAGTAAATAAACTTACCGTCTCTTGTAGTGGTTACAAACCCTGCTTTGCGCAAAACAGCAAGATGCTGAGAAGCAACAGATTGCTCAAGACGCAGTTTCATATACAATTCAGTTACAGTCACTTTGCCATGCTCATCTATTAATTTCAAAATTTGCTGTCGTAGCTTATGGTTTACGGCCCTGAGAATCAATGCCGCTTTTTTTACATTTAGCAATTCTACTTTCAACGGGGCTCCGTTTTCTGTGGGGGCGTTTAGTGTAAGCGAATAGTTATTCATGCTTTAATCAATTAATTGAGGTAAAAGGGAAGTTTCCCCATGTTTATTTAATTTATCAACTATAGATGCCTTAACAATAACTTATTAAGACGCATTTTTTAGTTCGGCCTTGTGGTGGGAGAGTAAAATTCTTTTATATATAATGGATCTGTATAGGCAAGGTCAGCAAATTCCCTATTTCGAAAACAATTATGGGACAACTGGGCAAGATCGGAGGCTCCGGCAACGATCTCGGAGAATTTTGCATTTGAATTTGAAATAATTTTTTGCAGTTTTTTGCTGCCGTTACCGCAAAAAATTATTTTTTGGGTATGAAGTAATGTTGAAAAACTAGTCTCATCAATGAGCATTGCAGTGGCAGGATTTATCTCCACCAGCACCCTATCATACAAAGCTGTAAATACTTCCATTCGCCGGGCATCTATCATAGGACATATAAAGTCAGCGGGTCCAGCTTCTTTTTGTACAGAAAATGCGATCTGTTTAAGGGTGTTAACGGCAATGAGGGGAATTTTTAACGCGTAGCAAAGACCTTTGGCGGAAGCAAGGCCTACCCGCAGGCCTGTGTAGGAGCCGGGCCCTATGCTTACAGCAATAGCTTCTAAATCTTTGGGAACATATCCTGCATTTTGTAATAATGCGGCAATAGCTGTGTGCAGCCATGCCGCATGGTCTTTTTGATTTTCGTTAATGGATTGCTGCAATATAATATTGTCATTTGCCAGGCAAACAGAAGCAGTATCCAATGCAGTGTCTATGTTTAATATCAGTGCCATTACTATCTTATCTAATCTTTAATGTGGTTGTAATAAAATATTTTCAGATAGCTTCTTTTTTTAATAACGGTGCCGGTTCGTACGAAGGTTTTGTTTTAGCTAATGAGACCAGCAAGTCATAAATATTCTTCAATCCAATTTTATTTGCCCACTCAAATGGGCCATAGGGATAGTTAGTGCCCAATTTCATAGCAATATCAATTTCTTCTTTTGTACTTACCCCTTCTTCCAGCGCAAGCCAAGCCTCATTAATAATCATACTTACCACCCTTGCTGAAATAAAGCCCGTTGTATCCGGTACCCAGGCTGTTGTTCTGTTAAACAAAGTAAAGATGGCAGAAGCTGTTTTTTTTGCAGCCTGATCATTACAACTTGCTTCCATTACAGATCGTTGTAAAAATCCCGGCCACCCATTTATACGTACAAAGTTTTCGGGCACTTCTGAGGATGTAGTAGTTACATCGTTTATAATAATAAGAGCCGGCTGCAATTGTTTTAATAAATTAATTCTTTCAGGGGTTTTTGTAAATAACAGGTCAATATAGCAATCTGCATCTTCAACAGCAGCTATTTCTTCCTGCCAGCTCACCTGCAGGCCATCCTTTAATCCTTGTACCTCAAGCTCTTGCTTTTGAGATATACCTGCTATTACTACCACCCGCATAATACTATTTTTTGCAAAGAAAACGTATAAACCTAAATTCGTCCCATTGAATTTATAAAACCAGGCAATGAGTAAAACTATTATCAATACAGAAAATGCCCCCTCGCCCATAGGTCCTTATAACCAGTCGGTGTTGTACGGCAATATGTTGTTTATTTCTGGTCAGATTTGTATTGATCCTGTTTCGGGTGAGTTGAAAAATAAGGATATACAAGAAGAAACTCACCAGGCTATGCATAACCTCAAAGCAATTTTGCAAAAGGCAGGAATGACTTTTGCCAACGTGCTGAAGACCACAATTTTTATTACGGATATGCACCAGTTTGGCCAGGTGAATGAGGTGTATGGAAAATACTTTGAAAGCGATTTTCCTGCCAGGGAAACAGTGCAGGTGTCTGCGCTTCCCAAATTTGTAAACGTAGAAATCAGTATGATTGCAGGTAAATAGCCCCTGGCATTTGTCTAAATTTACTAATGCATTGATATCTGCTTTTTCATTATTTTTAATTTGGTAAAATGTAATAACAGCCTTTTTGTCCGCCACTATACTACATAAAGACAAGCATAGTTTATCAACCTTATCGCAACCTGATGAAAACGATTTTATAGAAATCTATAAAACTTACTGGTCGAGGTTGTATGCTATAGCCTATAACAGGCTAAACTCTAAAGAAGCTGCGGAAGATGTAGTGCAGGAAGTAATGCTCGGCTTATGGCAACGGAAAAAAGAAGCAGAAATAGATAACCTCGAAGCATGGTTAGCAGCAGCAACAAGGTATTCTGTTTTCAGACAACTAGCCAATTTTGGCTCTCAGAAAATAATCTCCATTTCTTCTCAACCTGAAGCCAGCTACCTGCAGGATTTTGATTCCGCCTTCATCAATCAGCTTCTTAAAGAGCAGGTACACCAGCTACCAGAAAAATGTAAACTGGTATTTGAGTACAGTCGTAACTACGAGATGTCTAATAAAGAAATTGCAGCTAAACTGGATATTTCAGAAAAGTCGGTGGAAAAGCATATCACCAAAGCAATAAAAAAACTCCGCGACAAGCTTACGAAAACGATTGTGCCGGTTTTTTTCTTTCATTTCTGCATTTTCTTTTGATTCGGAGGTAGGGATAGTGCCAAAAACTAACACTTGTTGTTATAGTGCAGCAGCAAGGCTATTTTTATCCTTATGACTGCATTGAGAAGTGTAAAAACAATATTTCTTTTTAACCAAACAACATTATGAGAAAAGAAGATTTTTTTCTGTTAGCACAAAAGTACCTTGATGGAAAAGCTACAGAACAGGAAAAGCAACAGCTTAATGAGTGGTATGACAGTTTTGATGACTCTTTAGTGAGTGTACCAGCTGGCGAAGAACAAAGCGGGAACAGTCTTGAGTTACAAATGCTGAGCCGCTTAAAAGAATCTCTCAAAAAAGACACAAAGCCAAAAACATTTGTGCTGGGTAAAAAACCTAATTGGATAGCGGCTGTAGCTATTTTACTTATTCTTCTGACAGGTGCATGGTTTGCATTTATTAAGAATAGTAAAACTGATAATGATCAGTTAGGCATGTCTGAATACGAAGAAGAAGAGGAAAGAGAAAGAAATAATAAGAATGAATTGCCGGAAGCAATAGCATTTGATATTGAACGTACAAAAAATCCTGCTACAGGCAAGGTTCCCTGGGAAAAACTTCGCATTGCCGTTGAACAAACCGATGTTGCCAAAGCTTTACGCAGGGCTGATGCTGCTACGGACGTTGCCCAACCTTTGACTTGGTTTGAAAGAGGCCCTAATGGTGATTTCTCCCGTTTATCGGGTAACTCACGCCCCAATGATGATCAAACTTCCGGAAGAATCAGGGCTATAATGGTAGATTCCCTTGACCCGACACATAAAACCGTTTTTGCAGGTAGTGTAGCTGGTGGCTTATGGAAAACAACAGATATTACAGTATCTCCTTCCAACTGGACTTCTGTAAATGACTTTTTATCAAACCTTGCCATTGCTGATATTTGCCAGGATCCACGTCCGGGTTTTCAAAATATTATGTACCTGTGTACCGGTGAATCTTTTTTTAATGCAGATGCTGTAAGAGGTGTAGGTGTTTTTAAAAGTACAGATGCGGGTGCTAACTGGAGTTTTCTTCCAAGCACTAATACATTTTTAAATGGTACAAGAATCCTTTGCGATAATTTAGGAAATGTATACCTGGGTACACGTGGTACAGGTTTGCGCCGCTCAACAGATGGAGGTGCAACATGGACGAATATTACTCCCACAGGGCTTACGAATGATATTTGTGATTTGGAAATAAGCTCTACTGCTGTAGCTGGCAGATTGCATGTTACCACAGGTATCAACAGTGCATCAGGATATCGCTTTACAGATATTCCTTCTACAGTAAGTACAGGTATTGGCTGGAACGCTGCCACTACTCCATTCACCTCTTTTACCAATAGAATTGAAATGGCCATAAGTGGTAATGTTCTATATGCTTTACCGGCAGATGGTAACGATCAGGTACCAACAATCTGGAAATCCTCTGATGGTGGTACAAACTGGGCATCTACTGTTGGTCAGCCAACCAGTGGTTGGGCAAGTCAACAAGCATGGTATGCACTTTCTATAGCCATAAATCCTGCCAATACTGATGAATGTATTGTAGGTGGACTTGATTGCCACAAAACAAGTAATGGCGGAAACTCCTGGACAAAAATTTCTACCTGGGCTGCTACAAGCGGACAATATGTACACGCCGATCAACATGATATACAATGGTGGGATGGCGGAACCAAATTGATGTTTGCCTGTGACGGTGGTATACATTTTTCAACCAATGGAGGAACGACTATCCGTGATAGAAATAAAGGCTTGCGGATTAAACAATTTTATTCGGTTGCTATACATCCTACACTACCTAATTTTTTAATAGGAGGTGCACAGGATAATGGTATGCACCGTCTTAATCATCCGGGGCTTGATAGCTCTATAGAATTTTACGGTGGTGATGGTATGTATTGTGCGATAGATCAGAACGAGGCACAGTTCCAGTTTGGATCTTATGTTGGCAATGTTATCAGGAGATCAACAAATGGTGGTGCAAGCTGGGGTAGTGTTAGTTTTTCCGGGGGCCGTTTTGTAAGCCCTTGGGATTATGATAATAATGGCAACGTAATGTACTTATGCAATGCAGCCGGAAGTTATCTGCGCTGGAATAATCCACAAACAGGATCATCATCTGATATTGTTACGGTAACCGGATTTGGCAGTGGAAACGTATCTGCTGTTCATGCATCTCCTTATACAGCCAACAGGGTTTATTTCGGAATGGGTTCGGGAGGAATAATAGCAGTTGATAATGCTAATGCCGGAACTTCTCTTGCTGGTACTGTAATTACTCCAGCCGGATCATCGGGTTATGCCAACTGTGTTGTTACAGGTTCTTCAGATCAAATCCTGATGGCATGCTACTCGAGCTATGGAGTTAATAATGTTTGGGTATCAACAAATGGTGGTACAAACTGGACAGCTTGCGACGGTAATTTACCCGACATGCCTGTTCGTTGGGGACTCTTTCATCCTGATGGTGATGGCAAAGCTTTTATAGCAACAGAAACAGGTGTGTGGGAAACTGATTTATTAAATGGAGCAGCTACAGTCTGGTCTCCTAATACTACTTTCCCGAATGTAAGAACTGATATGATTAAATATCGTGCTTCTGATCGCACTATTGCAGCAGGTACACATGGCAGAGGTATGTGGACCGCATCGGTACCACTTCCTTCTGGCTTCGATCTTGGATCCCCTGCTCCTGCAACTGCCGCTTGCCCGGCACCTGCTTCTATGAGTATTACATTAACAACCACTTCAAACGGAGGTTTCGTTACTCCAATTACATTTACTGCAACCGGCGCACCATCAGGAACTACTATAGCACCTATTGCTTCCGTAGTTCCGGGCAATTCAACTACGGTAACTTTAAATGGTACCAATACACTTAATGCTGGTTCTTATACAATACAGGTTACCGGATCAGCCGCTGGTGCTCCTAATATAATAAGAAACTTAACTTATACTGTAACAGCTGGCGCAGGACCAACTATTACTACACATCCTTTGCCACAAACTTTGTGTGAAGGATCGAATGCAACATTTACAGTGGTAGCAACAGGCACCTATGTATGGCAGGTAAGTACGCCTGCTGTACCGGCATTTACAACTATCAGCGGACAAACAGCGGCTACACTTACGCTTAATGCTGTAACTGCAGCTATGAGTGGTAACCAATACCGTTGTGTAGTAAGCAGCCAGTGTGGAAGCACTACTTCCAATCCGGCATTGCTTACTGTAAATACCGCTCCTGCTATAAGTGCACATCCGCAATCGGTTACTTTATGTGCAGGCAGCAACAATACATTTAGTGTAACGGCTACCGGCACAGGTATCAGCTATCAATGGCAGATAAGTACGGCAGCAGTACCAGCATTTACTAATATTCCATTGGCTACTACATCTACGTACACTGAAAATGCAATCACTGCCGGTATGAATGGCAATCAATACCGTTGTGTAGTAACAGGTACATGTCCATCACCTGCTACTTCCAATCCGGCTACGCTTACGGTAGTTACATCTGTAGGAGTAACTACACAACCTGTTAACACTACCGCATGTGATGCCAGCAGTACCAGCTTTACTGTTGCAGGCAGCGGTGCTGGTGTTATTTATCAGTGGCAGGTAAATACAGGATCTGGTTTTGTAAATATTCCTGCTGGTGCTCCGTATACAGGTATTAATAGCGGTACACTTAACATTAATCCTGTTACCAATGCAATGAACAATTACCAGTATCGTGCATTGTTATCAAATGCAACATGTACAACACCGGGTACATCAAATACTGTAACACTTACCGTAAATGCATTGCCATCCATATCAGCTAATCCGCAAAATGCAACCATTTGTATAGGCGGTAGCAATACATTTAGTGTTACTGCATCCGGTACAGGTATCAGCTACCAATGGCAGGTAAGCACAGATGGTGGGAATAACTGGGCATCTGTAGGGGCTAATGCTGCTACATATACTGTCAGCAATGCAACAGCAATTATGCACGCAAATCAGTACAGGGTAGTAGTAACAGGCACTTGTTCTGCATCTACTGCTACATCTTCTGCGGCTACATTAACAGTAATTACACCAGTTGCAATAACAACGCAACCATCCAATGCTGAAGTTTGCTCCGGTAGTAATGCCACTTTCAGCGTAGTTGGTTCAAGCACACAGCCTATTACTTACCAATGGCAGGTAAGCACAGATGGCGGTGCTAACTGGACTTCTATTACAGGGGCTAATGCTGCAACTTATACAGCTAATAGTACTGTTGTACTGATGAGCAATAACAGGTACAGGGTGCAGTTATCTAATACAACTTGTACTGTTCCAACTGTAAGTAATTCGGTAACACTTATTGTACGCCAGTTGCCAACTATAGGATTAACTGCATCGCAAACCAATTTAACTCCGGGTCAATCTGCAACACTTACAGCTACACCATCAGCAAGTACCGGAGGTGTATTAACTACCAGCTGGACCTTTAATGGAAATCCGTTAACCGTTTCCGGAACTACCTATGTTGCCAATGTAGAAAAAATAGGTACTTACCAGGCACGCATACAGGAAACATGGCTGAGTAATTTGCAATGTGCTACCCTATCGCCGGTAGTAACGCTGGTGGCACCAGCCAGCAGTAAGTTGTTTATTTTCCCAACTCCAAACGATGGCAGGTTTACTGTTTCGTATTATAACAATGGAGGAACAAACACTTCAAGATCTGTAACAATATATGACTCACGCGGTATAAGAGTAGAGTATAAGAACTTTACAGTTACCGGTCCATATACTTTATTGCCGATAGATATTAGACCAGCACAACGCGGTATTTACTATGTAGTAGTAGGCGATGCTGGCGGCCATGTATTGGCGGATGGTAAAGTAATAGTGCATTAAGAAACATACTTTGTCATATGAATTTGAAATCCTGTTCTGCGAAAGCAGGACAGGATTTTTTTTAGCCGGGCTACAGTGTTGTAATCAACACAGAGTTGAGGAGATACAGAGTCTCACCAAGATTCTCTGTGCATCTCCAATCCTCTGTATCTCTCCCGCATATGGCGGGACAAGCTGTGTTGAATGTCGCTGGTAACAAAAAAATATTTATTTAGTGTGTAATGATTAAACTTGTAGTGCAAGACTATGAGAAAACTTCTGCGCATATTATTATTAAGGCCCGTGATGTGGGCAGTGAGCAAATTTTCTTCCAAACCACGGAAGCAAAAAATATTTGATGCCCTTTCCAAATTGTACAAAGAAATAACAGAAGAGCCCGGTAAAAAAGGATTGGTAATACCTTTTGAAGAACAGGCGGGTAAGTTTATTATTTTTTCTGACCAGCATAAAGGAAGAAGAAATGGTGCAGATGATTTTATACAGGCGGAACCCAATTACCTGGCCGCACTTGAACATTACAACAACAATGATTTTTGTTTTATTAATCTTGGTGACAGCGAAGAACTATGGGAAAATACTTTGTGGCAGGTAAGAAAAAAGAACAAAGCCACTTTTGAAGCCGAGAAAAAATTTCTTGCTAAGAATAATTATGTAAAAGTATTTGGTAATCATGATTTGTATTGGAATACAAGCCCGCTTGCTTCGCTTGATTTAAAAGCTATTTATGGCGAGAAGGTAAAAGTGTATGATGCAGTGGTGTTGCAAACGACGGTCGACAGACGACAGACAACAGTAGTATCTCTTACATCGGAGGAACAATTGACTATTCGCTATTCACCATTGACAATTTTTCTTACTCACGGTCACCAGGGAGATGCGCAGAGCGATGGCAACTGGTTTAGTAAATTTTTTGTGGGATGGATATGGGCACCGTTGCAGGCTTTGCTACGGATCAATCCAAACACTGCTGCTTACAATACCGAGAAGAAAACATTGCATAATACAATTATGTATGAATGGTCTTCGGCACAAAAGGATATGCTGCTGATAACAGGACATACACATCAGCCGGTTTTTAAATCGCTTACACACATTGAAAGATTATACAAACAATTTCAACTGGCCACGCAGAAAAAAGATGAAGCACAACTGGCAGCTTTACTGGATGAAATTAAAAAAAGGGAGAAAGAGTTTACTGCTGTAGCTGTTGACTATATGAGTATGAAACCTTCTTACTTCAATAGCGGCTGTTGTTGTTTTGTGGATGGCGATATTACCGGAATTGAAATTGAGAATGGTTGTATACGATTAATTAAATGGACATTGGCAGAAGGTATTCCTGCAAGGCAGGTACTGGAGGAAACGGAATTGAGGGAGTTGCTGAAGGAGTTGTAAAAATGCAAAAGCGAAAACACAAATTTTGTGTTTTCGCTTCGCCAATAATTCTGTCAATTATTTTTTATCAAATAACCGATCTACCATTTGCTGATTAAAATGCTTAACGGGATCGCCATTGATGTTATGATAAACTGCACTTACAAAAATTGTTTGCGCTGCGCTGATGATGGTGATAACTACAAATGCACCAGCCACGGCCAATGCAATACCTGCAATAGGATTAAAAGCACTGCCAATAAAGAATAATGGCAACCCAACAATTATTATCCCGAGAAACTGTATAAGCCCGAAGCTAAAATTAGCGCCAAGACTTTCTCCCCATTTTTGCTTCATCATAGCAGATGATTTTTTAAATGCCTCAATTGGTCCTGCGTTTTCGTAAGCAATAATTGGTACTACAAAAAAAGTAGCAACGGACCATACTATACCAATAATGCCTGTTATTATTTTTCCTACAGTTCCCACATTTTCCTGGATTGTTTTTAATAACAAACCAATAGTAGCTGCGAAGAATGCCCAGGCAAATATTGATCGTACACGGCTCATGCTGAATAATAATCCTTTACGTATCGTTACTTCTTCCTCGCCCTGGAAATATAACCTTGTACAATGAATAAGGGCCATGTTGAAAAAGACAACAATAAAATAATTGATGATATAGAATAAAAAAATCACCATGTAGTAAACAGGCGTTAATCCGTTCTCCTCTGCTTCCAGCTTGTCTATATCCCATCCTGCAAAACCGAGTGCAGCAGTGAAAAAAGAAGCCATCAATAAGAGAATAGAAATACCGGAGAGAACAGGAAAAATAATCAATTGCTTATTCTCTTTCAGCACTTTAAAGCTGTTCATAGCAATTGTCCATCCATTGGAGAGCCGATCAAAAAAATTCATACTCTAAAAGTTTGTTTAGAATATAAATGTAATCTAAAAATGAGGGGTTTGATAATCTATTGACAGTTTTTTTAAAATTTAAAAGCCCCTCGCTTTCACGAAGGGCTTTTAAATTAAAATGCTTTTTTCTTATATGTATTATTATCCCTGTTCCATTCGGGAAGTTTTTTATCAGGATCAAGTATTACTTCTTTTATTTCGCTGGTGGTTGGTACGCCAAATGTCCAGGTGGCACCACGCTGCCATACTTCTACGGGTAAATCAATTCTATGTTCTTTGCCATTGGCTTCTTTCACCAATACTGTTACGGGCATTACCATTTTTTCTAAATTCTCAACAGTAATTTCTGATCCGTTGGCCGGCTTTTCATCTACATACTTTACTTCTTTTACTGTTTGATCGAGTTTCCAGGTGTTTAGTACCCATGCTCTCCAAAACCAACTGAGATCTTCACCTGATACATTTTCAATTGTATGGAAAAAATCCCACGGTGTTGGGTGCTTGAATGCCCAGCGACGAATATATTCCTGGAAAGCCGCATCAAAACGATCTTTACCCAATACCACATCTCTTAATGAATTCAGCATTTGTGATGGCTTAAGATAAGCGGCTATACTCAGATTGGCTTGCTGTATTGCTTCCGGAACAGTATTCAACCCATCCATTTTTTCACCAAAAGTGTATTTCACCATCATGGCAGAATTAGGATCATCGAAGAAACTGGCTTCTTTAAATTCTCCTTTATTAAATGCTTCTGTTGAAAGGCCATTGATGAATGTATTAAAGCCTTCATCCATCCAAGCATATTTTCTTTCATTGCTTCCTACTATCATCGGGAACCATGTATGGCCAAATTCATGATCCGTTACACCCCATAATCCACTGCCAGAATCGCTATGGCTGCAAAACACAATACCGGGATATTCCATACCTCCTACTATACCTGCTACATTGGTAGCAGCTGGATAAGGAAACTCAAACCATTTGTTGGAATAATGTTCGATTGCACCTTTTACCATTTCAGTAGAACGCTGCCATCCATCTTTGGTAATACTTTCTGCAGGATATACACTGATGGCCAGTGATTTTTTACCGCTTGGCAAATTAATTTTCGCTGCATCCTGTACAAATGCTTTGCTCGCTGCCCATGCTACATCTCTTGTATTGGTAATTTTAAATTTCCAGGTACACGTAGGTTGTTTGGGTCTTGAGCTGGCATCCGTTACTTCTTTGCTGCTGCGGATAATTACTGTTTTATCACTTGCTTTTGCAGCAGCCCAACGTGTCATTTGTTCTGCTGTATAGCATTCCTGCGGATTGGTTAATTCGCCGGAGCCAACAACTATTAAATTAGCAGGAGCGGTAACAGTAAAATCAATATCGCCATACTCTAAATAAAACTCACCTGCACCAAGGTAAGGAAGTGTATTCCATCCCTGTATATCATCATATACTGCCAGGCGGGGAAACCATTGTGCTACTTCGTACACCACACCATTTTTTGTATTCAATCTTCCCATGCGGTCGGTGCCATATTCAGGAACAGTAAATTCAAATTTAATAGTGAGTTTTACTTTGCCACCGGCAGATTTTAATGCTTCCTGCAACCATACCTGCATCCTTGTATCGGTAACAATATACTTTGGTGTAAATGTTTTTCCATTGTATTCAACCGCTATGGATTTAATAACATCCCCATCTGTAAATCCTGCATTGGCCCAGCGTCCTCCCGCTTCGGTTGTAGTGGCAGAGCCACGGGAATCTTTTTTATAAATATTCTGATCCAACTGCAGCCACAGAAATTTTAAATTATCGGGGCTGTTATTGGTGTAAGAAATTTCTACCGTTCCGCTTACGCCATGTGTGGCAGTATCCAATGTGCAATTGATTTTGTAATCAGCACGGTTTTGCCAGTATTTTGGTCCTGGTTCGCCGCTGGCACTTCGGTAATCGTTGCCGGTATAAGGATAGAATTGCGGATTAAATGCTTCCTTATTGTCATACACCGATGTTTGCTGGGCAAACAAGCTAATGAACATAAAGAAGCCAACTATGCTCAGAAAGTATTTCTTCATAAATGGCTTTTATTTTAAAGTTGGAAAGGTAGCATAAAAGGCTGCAAGGCCTGCTACCGTTCAAAGGGTATTTGCAATTCTTTATGGAAAAATTGACTCTGCTATGGCAACAGATGCAGGTTTACCCACATCCACAAACTTATCACCGGTATGATCGTAAGCAAGAATTGTATGATCGGCTGCCAGCTTCAGGTACAAATCAATAAGGGAGAATTTGCCGGTGAAACCATTTTCTTCCATCAAACGAAAAACATCGTATTCAAAAATTACAAAGCAGCTATAGGCTTTCTCAATAAAATTATCTTTTGCAATGGAAATCTTTTCTTCACCGGTAGTAGTATTTCTCCAGCCACAAAGCCGGTTGTTTTCATCAAACAACAAATTGCGGGATGTTTGACGATTTGTAACTGCAAAAGAAATTAATGGCTTATGTTTTTCATGAAAAGCGATGAGCTTGCTGATGTCGAGATCAGAAAGTATATCAACATTGCAGGTCATAAATTTCTGCCCCGGTGTAAATAATTCCTTGGCATGCAACAGGCCACCGCCTGTTTCCAATACTTTATCCCTTTCGTCACTCACCAATATATCACTGCCCCATCCATCATTATCAATAATTGCATTTTCAATCTGCTCTGCAAAATGATGAACGTTTACAATCACATTTTTGATATCGTAATGTTGTAAATATTCAATATTCCGTTGTAATAAAGATTTGCCATTCACCAATGCCAATGCCTTGGGATGTTCGTCCGTCCATGGTTTAAAACGTGTCCCTAATCCTGCCGAAAATATCATTGCCTCCATCTTGCTAATCTGAATTATTTAATAAAGTTGTATTGAAATATGTTTTCTGTCTGTATTAATTATGTACCAATCTCTTTCTTCAACATCAGGAATGCAGTCCTTTATGTCAAGGCCTTTTTCATATTTACTTAATGCATTTGTTCCGAATTTAATAGTCATTTGGTATTCATCCTGTCCTGTTTTACCAATGTAAGATTTTGCAAGAACTTGTCTTTTATCGTTTATAGATTTCTTTGAATATTCATTTTCGTTTAACGGTAACACAATCCCATCACACCAAAAGCCCTTTAAGGCTATATCATCAGAATTTTCAAAGGCTGATGTAAGCTGGTATTCTAAAAGATTACAAAAGTCGTCGTCTAGCATGAATTATTTAGTCAGATCTTGAATGAAAAAGCAAACTATTTCTTAACTTCTATAGGATTATGCCAATTCTTTTCATCCTGCACACAATGTTGCAATTCTACTTTTACTTTAAACTTATTTTTCAAATGTCTCGCCATGGCATCAGCCGCATACACACTGCGGTGTTGACCACCGGTGCAACCAAAACTAACCATCAGGCTTTCAAAGCCTCTCTTAATATATTCTTCCACTGAAATATCAACGATATCGAAAATACTATTGAGAAATTCCGGCATCTTGGTTTGTTGTTCCAGGAAATCTTTCACTTCTTTATCACGGCCCGTTTGTGTTTTCATACTATCTACACGACCAGGGTTCAATATACCACGACAATCAAAAATAAATCCACCACCATTACCGCTATCATCAACAGGCAAATTTTTACGGAATGAGAAACTGCAAACTTTCACTACCAACGGTGTTTCTTCAGTAGCCTGTGTAGGAGTAAACTGTTCTATGATTTCATCTGCCACACACATGTCCAGTACTTTCATAAATTCGGGAACAGCAATACCCAGGCTCTGATGTTTGAAAAAGTCTTTAAGGTTATTCAATGCCAGGGGAATGCTTGTTAAAAATTGTGCTTTACGTTCAAACAAACCACGGAAACCATAAGCACCCAGTACCTGCAAAATGCGTATCAGCACATAACCATTATACTGGCTTTTAAAAACTTCTCTTTCAATGCTGTGCCCCAGTATATTTTCCAGCGCATTCATATAATCCTGCAGCAAATTATTCTTCCATTCTTCTGTCAGCCCTGCCCGTGCCTGCCAAAGCATAGAGGCTACATCATACTGCGGTGCACCTTTCATACCACCCTGGTAATCTATAAAGTGAACATTATTGTCTTCTGTGATGAATATATTGCGGCTCTGAAAATCACGGAACATAAAATATTTATACTCCGTATGTGTAAGGTAATTGCTTAGTGCGTCAAAGTCAGCAATCAGTTTTTGTTTATCGTATGGTTTGCGTAATGCATCTAAAAAATAATATTTGAAATAAAGTAAATCGGCCATGATTGCTTCTTTACCAAACTCGGTACTGGTAAGGCAATAGGTTTTATAATCCAGTTTGTAATCGCCTTTTACCTGCAACCTTGCCAGTTCTTCCAAGCTTTTTTTAAACAGTGCATATACATTATCTGTAAAACCATCTTTTTCCAAATGATGCAACAAAGAAACAGTTCCAAAATCTTCCTGCAGGTAAAACATCCTGTCATCGCTAACTGCTAAAATTTCAGGAACAGCAAGACCCTTTTTCTTGAATTGGTTGGAGAAATAAATGAAGGTTTCATTCTCCGGTATGTTGGCACCGTAAGCACCAATTACCGATTCATCTTTCCCATGCAGGCGAAAGTAGCGGCGTTCGCTACCACTTTGCGGCAGCAAATCTATCGACACGGCATCAACGCCTTTCCATTGTTTGTATAAGGAGGATATAGATTTTGTCAGGTTTTGCATGTGGCAAATGTAATAAAGAATAGTGCCATTTTGTTACCAGCTGCAATACTACTATCAGCTGTGGTTGCGTCGCACACTTCAACGACAGTAACACGGATGAGCATTTGCAACTACCCCGATAAATTATTAGCATTTCTGCTCCACAAGGCTTGTCCCTTGTGCCTTGAATCTTGTTCCTTTTTCTTAGCTAACACTCATTAGTTTTTGTTTAAATTTGCCCTTTCTTATATTTTATGAGTTACACCCCTTCCAATAAAGTCAGAATAGTTACCGCAGCCAGTCTTTTCGATGGCCACGACGCTGCTATCAATATTATGCGCCGCATTATGCAAAGCAAAGGCGCAGAAATTATCCATCTCGGTCATAACCGTTCGGTAAAAGAAATAGTAGAAACCGCTATTGAAGAAGATGTGCAGGGTATTGCCATTACCAGTTACCAGGGCGGGCATGTGGAGTTTTTTAAATACATGAAGGATTTACTGGCAGAAAATGGTTGCGGACATATAAAAATATTCGGCGGCGGCGGTGGTACTATTTTGCCCGATGAAATAGAAGAACTGCATCAATATGGCATTACCAGAATTTATAGTCCTGACGATGGCCGGCACATGGGCCTGGAAGGAATGATTGAAGATGTAATAAAGCAATGCGATGTTTCGCTGAATGGAACAGGTGACTACAAAACACCAATGCAGCTTGGGGAAGTGAAAGATGTAAGGAAGATAGCGAGGCAGATAACGAATGTTGAAAATGGTGGTGAGTCCACAGTCTACAGCCCACAGTCCACAGCCGTTATTCCGGTTTTGGGAATTACTGGCACTGGTGGGGCGGGGAAATCCTCTGTCACCGATGAAATCGTTCGCCGCTTTCTCAACAACTTTACTGATAAAACAATTGCTGTTATTTCTGTAGACCCCTCCAAGAAAAAAACAGGCGGAGCCTTGCTGGGTGATAGAATAAGAATGAATGCCATCTCTCACCCCCGTGCATATATGCGCAGCCTCGCTACAAGAGATGATAATACTGCACTAAGCAGTGCCGTACAGGATGCGATTGATATTTGCAAAACAGCCGGCTTTGATTTTATTATTTTAGAATCGGCAGGAGTAGGACAAAGCGATGCATCTATACTCGACTTTTGCGACGTGAGCATGTATGTAATGACACCTGAATACGGCGCCGCATCGCAACTGGAAAAAATAAATATGCTCGACTTTGCTGATTTAGTTTGTGTAAACAAATTTGACAAAGCCGGCGCACTGGATGCTTTTGCAGATGTAAAAAAACAATACAAAAGAAACCACCAGTTATTTTCTGCCAAAGACGAAGACCTGCCCATCATCGGAACCATGGCCAGCAAATTCAACGATGAAGGTGTGAACCATTTGTTTGAGTTGCTGCTGAAAAAAATTGCCACAAAAACAAAAACAACTTTTGGTGAATATCATTTTGCTGAAACAGCTAAAGTTGGACAGGCTGTTATTCCAGCTAACAGAGTACGCTACCTGTCAGAAATTTCGGAAGGCAACAGGAGTTACGACCAACTGGTAAAAGATCAATCGGCTATTGCAACTAAGCTATACCAACTGCATGGTGTAAAAGAAACACTTGCTGCGGCTAAAGCCCCGCAAGCAGTTGTTGACGAAATAGAAAAACAAATTACTTTCTACACCGAACAACTTACTCCCGTAGCCCGTAAACTAATTACCAACTGGCCGAATAAAATAGCAGAATACCAAAAAGATTTTTATGAATATACTGTGCGTGATAAAGTGATTAAGCAATCAATGGTAACGCAGAGCTTAAGCGGAACAAGAATTCCGAAAGTGGTTTTGCCTAAATACAAAGACTGGGGCGACATATTAAAATGGCAGGCCCAGGAAAATGTACCGGGGCATTTTCCATTTACCGCAGGTGTGTTTCCATTGAAAAGAGAAGGCGAAGACCCGACAAGAATGTTTGCCGGCGAAGGCGGACCAGAAAGAACGAACAGGAGATTTCACTATGTAAGTGTGGAGCAACCAGCCAAACGTTTATCTACTGCATTTGATAGTGTAACATTATATGGAGAAGATCCTGATCCAAGACCAGATATATATGGAAAGGTGGGAAACAGCGGCGTAAGTATTGCTACTGTAGATGATGCAAAAAAATTATACAGCGGTTTCGATTTGTGCGATCCCAAAACTTCTGTTTCCATGACCATTAATGGCCCTGCGCCGATGTTGCTTGCATTTTTTATGAATGCAGCCATTGATCAGCAATGCGAAAAGTATATTATCACCAATAATTTAAAGGATGAAGTAAATAAACTTATCGAAGCAAAATACAAGGCTGGCGAATTGCCCACTTATATTGGTACAGATGGCAAACCTGTAATTCCCAAAAACGGAGAATTGATTGGCGCATTACCCGCAGGAAATGATGGCTTAGGTTTACGGCTACTCGGCTTATCCGGCGCAGATGTGCTGCCAAAAGATGTGTATGAAAAAATAAAATCAAATGCTTTGTCGCAGGTGCGTGGTACCGTACAAGCAGATATTTTAAAAGAAGACCAGGCACAGAACACTTGTATATTTTCTACCGAGTTTGCATTGAAACTGATGGGCGATGTACAGGAATATTTTATCAACCAGAAAGTAAGAAATTTTTATTCGGTATCTATCAGTGGTTATCATATTGCAGAAGCAGGTGCTAATCCTATTACTCAATTGGCATTCACTTTATCCAATGGCTTTACGTATGTAGAGTACTACCTGAGCCGCGGCATGAACATTGATGATTTTGCTGCTAACCTCTCCTTCTTTTTCAGCAATGGCATGGACCCGGAATACAGTGTAATAGGAAGAGTGGCAAGGCGCATCTGGGCAAAAGCTATGAAATACAAATACAAGGCAAACAAAAGAAGCCAGATGTTGAAATATCATATTCAGACATCGGGAAGAAGTTTGCATGCACAGGAAATTGATTTTAATGATATAAGAACTACGTTGCAAGCATTGTATGCCATTTATGATAATTGCAATTCGCTTCACACCAATGCATACGATGAAGCCATAACTACACCAACAGAAGAAAGTGTGAGGCGGGCAATGGCTATTCAATTAATTATTAATAGGGAATTAGGAACGGCAAAAAATGAAAATCCTAACCAGGGATCTTTTTTAATTGAAGAATTGACGGACCTTGTTGAAGAAGCTGTATTAAAAGAATTTGATCGCTTAACTGATAGAGGTGGTGTGTTGGGTGCTATGGAAAGAATGTACCAGCGGAATAAAATACAGGAAGAAAGTTTGTTTTATGAGCACCAGAAACATTCCGGCGAACTACCATTGATTGGCGTAAACACATTTCTCAATAAAAAAGGCAGTCCTACAATTTTACCTACCGAAGTTATCCGCAGCACAGAAGAAGAAAAGCAACAGCAAATACAAACGCTTCAGGCTTTCTGGAAAAGGAATGAAGGAAAAGCTGCCGAAATGCTGCAACGGTTAAAATCAGTTGCTATCAACAACGGAAACCTTTTTGAAGAATTGATGGAAACTGTGAAGCATTGTTCGCTGGGACAGATAACCCGTGCTTTATATGAGGTTGGTGGGCAATACCGCAGGAATATGTAATACCACGGTCTAAATTGTTGTTAAACTATAAATAGGCTTGTTTTATATTACTTTATGCCGTAGTTTTTATTTTCATAACTGTTACATACTGTGAGAAAAATTACCGGCCTGCTTTACATCTTTTTTTTTTCAAGTGTTCCTGTTTTCGCACAAGGCATTGACTCTGCAATATTGAAATATGAGAAAGAGTTCAATCCTGAACGTACTTACCTGCATTATGATAAAACAAGCTATACACCGGGAGAAACGATCTGGTTTAAGGCATATCTGATGGAAGGCATAGCTCCAGCTATGCGAAGCAAAACACTTTATGTTGACTGGTCAGATAATAATGGCAATTTATTATTCCGAACTGTAAGCTTATTACATGATGCAACTGCTAATGGACAGTTTGATATCCCCATTGGTTATTCCGGAGATTATATTCATGTAAAAGCATATACAAAATGGATGCTCAACTTTGACTCTGCTTTTCTATACGAAAAAAATATTCGTATCCTATCCAAACAAAATCCATTATCCATCGAAGAGATTAAAAACCCGATAATTTCCTTTTTTCCGGAAGGTGGAGATTTAGTTGAAGGCGTAAATAATAAAATTGCTTTTAAAGCAAATGATCAGTGGGGAAGGCCGGTTAAATTAAAGGGCGTCATTACTGATAATGAAAATAAACTGATAGACAGCCTGCGTGTGTTACATGATGGAATGGGTTATTTTTTTCTATTTCCAAAACCAGGCGACAGCTTTAGTGCAAAATGGGAAGATGAAAAAGGAGCAGCCCATACTACCTTTTTACCCCCTGTAAAATCAACTGGCGTTTCATTGCAGTTATCTGTAACCGGAAGCAAAAGAAAATTTAGCATTAATGTGCCTCAGGATTTGGCCCTATCGCTTGGGAAGATTCATTTGCTGGGTACGATTAATCAGCATCAGGTTTTCAAAACGACAAAAGATATATCGAAAGCATCTGTACAAGGTATTATCCCTACAGAGCATCTGCCTTCCGGAATTCTAACGATTACTGTATTCGATAATCACTGGAACCCACTTGCCGAACGGATTACTTTTATTAATAATGAAGAGTTTCGGATTGATCCTAAAGTAAATATTCTGCAATCAAATCTGAATAAACGAGGTTTCAATGAAATCGAAATAGCTGTACCAGATAGTTTAGATGCAAGTTTTTCAGTTTCTGTAATTGATAGTGATATTGATACTGACACAAGCAATACTATTATATCCAGCTTTTTGCTTACATCAGATTTAAAGGGACAAATAAATAATCCTTCTTATTATTTTTCAGCTAATAATGATCTCGTTGCCCAGCATCTTGACCTGGTAATGCTTACGCATGGCTGGCGTCGTTTTATATGGAAGGACTTATTGGAGGAAAAAATGCCAATAATTAAATTTGCACGAGAAACAAATTACCTCAGCCTTGCTGGAAAAATCCACGGAATTCAGCTATCTCAATTAAAAAGCAAATCATATATTTCATTATTTCTTAGTCAACAAAATAATGGAGGAAATAGACTTCTGACAATCCCTGTGCTGCCAGATGGGAGTTTTGCTGATCCAGGTACAATTCTTTTTGACTCAACAAGAGTATATTTTCAGCCTTCCAAATCAATAAAAAATGCCACTATAGAATTTGCCGAAAATCGTTTTCCTCCATTTCGAAATAGAAAATCTTTTACCAGCTTTTCACCTGGTTATATCACAGATACGATGGGTTATTCCCGCCATATACAACTGTCTGATGAAATGTCAAAATTGCTAAAGGAGTACGAGGGGAAATTGTTACAAAATGTTGTTATAAAAACAAGGATTAAATCAACTCTGCAATTATTGGACGAAAAATATGCATCCGGTGTTTTTGGCGGAGAGATTGACGGTTATCAATTTGATTTATTACATGATCCAAGTGCTGCCATTTCACTGGACATTTGGGCTTATTTGAGAGGAAAAATCGGTCGCAACTTTTTCAGGGGTGCAAATCCTATATATTTTCTTGATGAAATGGATGTTAACGAACAGATTGTTTCAACTCTTAATGTAAATAGCATAGCCTATATAAAAGCTTTCCGACCTCCTTTTTTGGGTAGCATAAAAGGTGGGGGTGGTGCCATAGCAATCTACACCCGCAAATTTGATGACCTGCAAACCCGGCCTGGCAAAGGCACTGTTACTAATTCAATGAATGGCTATTCTTATACACGTCAATTTTATTCACCAGACTATAATAAATTAAACGGTGACGATAAGCCTGATTTACGAACTACTTTATATTGGAACCCTGAAATAATTACAACAGCGGAGAACAGTAAATTAAAATTCAGCTTTTATAATAATGACGTATCTAAATCTTTAAAAGTGATTATTGAGGGCATGTCAAAAGATGGTAAGCTAACGCATATAGAAAAGCTAATTCTCTAAGGAAATCGTTGTTAACCCGTTATTATACGAAACCGTGCCCAATATCGCAGGAATATGTAATATAAAATGGAACGCAGATTTTTAAGATGGTGATGATTACCGCAGCCGTATCTTAAAAAATCATAATAATCTGCTTAATCACCGTTCCGGCTGTTCTGGCTGAAAATAGAACGCAGATCTTTATGATGGTTATGATCACCGCTGATTATCTTAAAAAATCATAGTAATCTGCTTAATCAGGTTCCGGTTGTTCTGGCTGAAAATAGAACGCAGATCTTTATGATGGTTATGATCGTCGCTGATTATCTTAAAAAATCATAATAATCTGCTTAATCAGGTTCCGGTTGTTCTGGCTGAAAATAGAACGCAGATCTTTATGATGGTTATGATCGTCGCTGATTATCTTAAAAAATCATAATAATCTGCTTAATCAGCGTTCCGGCCGTTTTGGCTACGAATCTGCAGCTGCCCAATGAACGGGAAGATGAAGAGTGCGACCCCGCACAATTCTGTGGGGGCAGGCGCATGGAACGATCATCCGTGTTACTGCGGCCGAGTAAAAAATAATTCTGCTTCAAATACTGTTGTCAAACTGTTAATGGCCTTGTTTCATTTATTTTATGCCGTATTTTGCGTACGGCATTTTTTGATCCAAAACGAGTTTGATAATGAGAAGACTTTCCGCAACATTACTGGCAGTTTTTTTTACTTTTTTATATACCGCTGCGCAGGATATTGATAACACCATTACCCGCTATGCAACTGAGTTTGGCCAGGAGCGTACTTATCTGCAATACGATAAAGCCACTTATGTACCCGGAGAAACGATCTGGTTTAAGGCCTATATGATGGAAGGGATTTACCCCGCTGAAGCAAGCAAAACATTTTACACCGACTGGACAGATGATAAAGGGAATCTGCTGGCTCATTTGCTAAGCCCTTTGCAGGGGGCTACTACCAATGGCCAGTTTGATATACCGGCGAACTATACCGGAAAATATATTCATGTAAAAGCATACACCAAATGGATGCTCAATTTCGATTCTGCTTTTGTGTATGAAAAAGATATTCTTGTTCTTTCAAGAAACACCATGGGCACTGGTGCTAAAAATGCTGTAGTTCCTCCAACACTTAGTTTTTTCCCCGAAGGCGGCGATGCCATAGAAGGCGTTAATAATAAAATTGCTTTTAAAGCAAATGATCAGTGGGGCAGGCCTGTAAAAGTAAAAGGTGTAATAAAAAATAATGCAGGCAAAACAATTGACAGCCTTCGTGTATTGCATGATGGCATGGGTTACTTTTTTCTTTTGCCGCAACAGGGAGAATCTTTTACCGCAAAATGGAAAGATGAAAAAGGAACAGAGTACACTACTCCATTGCCGGCAATAAAATCATCGGGCATTTCATTGCAGGTAGCAATAAATGGCAACAAAAGAAATTTTAGCATAACCACTCCACTGGATGAAGCTGCTGCATTGGGAACAGTTACTGTAATCGGCACGTTGAACCAGCAACAGGCTTTTAAAGTAACAAAAGATATGTCGAAAGGATCTGTGCAGGGAACTATTCCTACGCAAGATCTTCCTTCGGGCATATTAACTATTACTGTGTTCGACAGCAAGTGGACGCCATTGGCAGAAAGGATTACTTTTATCAACAATGAAGAGTATCGTTTCAATGCAGAACTGAATGTACAACGCTGGGGATTAAATAAAAGAGCAAAGAACGAAATTGAAATAAGTGTACCGGATAGCATACCGGCCAATTTTGCCATATCAGTTACAGATGCCGATATTGATGCTGATAGCAGCAATAATATTATTTCCCATCTTTTGTTAACCAGCGATTTGAAAGGACAGGTGTACAATCCCTGGTATTATTTTTCTGCCAATACAGATCTTGTAAGTAAACATCTTGACCTGGTAATGCTTACGCATGGCTGGCGCCGCTTTGTATGGGCAGACATGGTGAGTGGTAAAATGCCGAAGATCAGCTATCCTAAAGACACTGCTTATCTTACTCTTTCAGGCAAAGTGTACGGGGCTACACCTTCACAATTGAGAGATAAGCCAAATGTTATACTGGTTATTACCACCAAAGAAAAAGATGCCAATAAAATTTCTTTTGTACCGGTAGAGCCGAATGGCACATTTGAAGATCCTTCTGTAATACTCTTCGACACTGCACATATTTATTACCAGCTTTCAAAAAGTATTAAGAATGCTTCGTTACTATTTATGGAAAACAAATTGCCGCCTTTTGCTAAAAGAGTAACGGCAAGCGGGTATTTCAATAATCAGTTCGGCGATACTACCGGGTATGCATATCATTTCCGTTTATCAGATGAAATGGTAAACCTGCTGAAACAATTTGAAGGAAAAGTATTAGACAATGTAACGATCAAAGCAAAAACAAAAACACCGGTGCAGATACTGGATGAGAAATATGCATCCGGTATGTTTAGCGGCGGCGATGGTTACCAGTTTGATTTGGTGAATGATGATTTAGCTAATACATCGCCCAATATATTTACTTACCTGCAAGGGAAAGTAGCCGGGTTGAATATAAATGCCAACGGAACTACACCTACGCTTGATTGGCGTGGTGGTACGCCATTGCTTTTCCTGGACGAAATGCAGGTGGATGCAACTTTCATTTCATCCCTTAGTGTAAATGATGTGGCTTATATCAAAGTATTGCGGCCACCTTTTATGGGTGCATCTGGTGGTGGCTCCGGTGCTATTGCAATTTACAGCAGAAGAGGAAGTGATGCAAAACCTACACCGGGCAAAGGCCTAAGCAGTAATAGTGTAAGCGGTTACACATTGATACGCCAGTTTTATTCTCCCAACTATGCCAGCTTCAATGCTGCCAATGAAAAAAAGGATTTACGTACTACGCTATACTGGAACCCGCAGGTAACTACTTCAATCTTCAAAAACAAAGTTGTTGTTAGCTTCTTTAATAATGATGTAACCAAGCGTTTCCGTGTAATTATAGAAGGTATGGCCAAAGACGGCCGCCTGATGCATATGGAGCAGATAATGGAGTAATACAATTTTTATTTTACCAGCTGTATTGCTACTATGATCACCTGTTGCGCCTGCCCCGATGAATATCGGGGTCGAGACACACTTCAACGACATTAACACAGATGAGCAAATTGCAAGTAATCCGATAATATTCAAATTTCACTTTATGCTTTTGTTGAATCCGCCGGTTGGCGGATTCAAATACATTCTTCGATTTCTTTTCCACCCCGATAGTTATCGGGGTGGCTATTCAAATTGAACCCCTTCAGGGTTCTAATACATTCTTCGATTTCTCTTCCACGGGTTGCACCCATGGCTATTCATATTTAACCCCTTCGGGGTTTGGAATTCATCTAATATTTTAAATTCATCACGCCAAACCAGCAACTAACAACCAGCAACCAGCATCATCACGCATAACTCGAAACTCGTAACTCAGAACCCGAAACTTACTCAACAATAGGCCCATACTCCGGTTTCCAGTCAAACTTAAATCTTCTATGACTCCATAAATAATTAGAAGGATCCTGGCGGATAATTTTTTCCAACTCATTTTTATAAAGCAATGTCAGTTGCTGTGGTGTAAACTTCGACGCATCTTCTGTTAAAAGATGAGCACTGAAATGATAATAACCCCGCTTCACTTTTTTAAATCCTACCATTACAACAGCAGTATTATTTTTTACGGCACCTTTTGCAGGTCCGGTTACAAACGGTACTGGTTTGCCCATAAAATTCATCCAGTAACCATTGGCCGGGTTACCGGGGTTCTGATCGGCAGCTAATCCCAGTGTATACTGTTTCGAAAAAACATTGTGCATCTTATTCTTGAAATCCTTTGCTGAAATAAGAATAGTTCCATACTGCCCCCGGAAATTATAAAATATTTTATTCAGTATTTTATTACCGATAGGCATATATATACCCACGAAAGGAAGAGTTAAGTTCATCGAATACAAAAGATTGCCATACTCCCAGTTGAACTGGTGGCCCGCCATAATATGAATATTATACCCTTTTGCTGCGAGGTTATTAATCAGTTCAAATTCGCCGGTACTTCTTTTCAGAATCTGTTTTTTGGAAATAGAAATAAATTTCAACGATTCTATAAATGTATCAATCAGGTTGTGATAAAAATCCTTTCCAATCCTTTTTCTTTCTTTCTCAGTTTTTTCGGGAAAAGCAATCAGCAAATTAGCCATTACCACATCTTTGCGATAACCGAAAACGTAATAAACCAGAAAATAAAAGAAATCTGCAATAAGGTATAGAATTGCGAATGGCAATAACGAAAACAAATACAAGAGGCCGTAAACAATATAATACATGCGATAAATTAAAAACTATAAAACAATGTTCTGCACCAAATGGCTCTTACCCGGATAATCCGTATTAAAATGAAGACCACGGCTTTCTTTACGGAAGCTGGCACCTTTTACAATCAGGTAACCAACGGTAATCATATTTCTAAGCTCCAGCAATTGCGGAGAAAGTGTACTGCTTTCATACAATTGCTCTGTTTCTTCCCACAGTAAATCCAAACGACGAAGGGCTCTTTGCAAACGGATATCATTACGCACAATACCAACATAGTCGCTCATCACCAGTTGCAGTTCTTTCAGACTTTGGGTTATCAAAATCATCTCTCTTGGTTCCGATGTTCCTTTTGCATTCCAGTCGGGCATATCTTCATTAAACGAAACTGAAGTTGCTTTCTCCGCAACATCCAAAAAGCAACGATGTGCAAACACCATTGCTTCTAACAAAGAGTTTGATGCAAGTCTGTTAGCTCCATGCAAACCAGTAGATGCACATTCACCACAGGCATATAAATTTTTGATAGAGCTTCTGCCCCACTCATCTGTTTTTATACCACCGCAACTATAATGTGCCGCTGGTGCTACAGGTATCAGGTGTTTGGTAATATCAATACCAATAGACAAACACTTTTCATAAATATTCGGGAAATGCTCCACAAATTTTTCTTTGCTGAAGTGGCGGCAATCCAGCCACACATGTTCGGTACCCGTTCTTTTCATCTCACTATCTATGGCCCTTGCTACAATATCTCTTGGTGCTAAATCTTTTCTTTCATCATATTTTTCCATGAAGGCTTCGCTATTTTTATTACGAAGAATACCACCATCGCCACGTACTGCTTCTGTAATTAGAAATGCCTGCCCTTTTACACCCGGTTCAAATAATGCTGTCGGGTGAAATTGTATAAACTCCATATTCTCCACTCTTCCTTTTGCACGGTACACCATTGCCACCCCATCGCCTGTTGCTATAGAAGGGTTAGTAGTAGTTCTGTACACTTGTCCGTTGCCACCAGTTGCCAGCAACGTAATCTTTGCCAATATTTTTTCAATCTTATTGGTTTCAAGGTTCAGCACATACACACCGTAACATTCTACATCAGGTGTGGCTTTGTTAACGAGATAACCCAGATGGTGCTGCGTCAATATATCCACCACAAAACAATGCTTGATGAATTCAATATTTTTTTGTGCTGCCACTGCATCAATCAATGCCCGTTCCATTTCTTTACCAGTTACATCTTTATGATGCAGTATGCGAAATTCTGAGTGTCCGCCTTCTTTTCCCCTCTTATAGTCACCGTCTTCTTCTTTATCAAATTTTGCACCCCAGTCAATAATGTCCTGCACCCTATCTGGTCCTTCTTTTACCACTATCTCTACCACTTTTTCGTTGCACAATCCATCACCGGCAATCAATGTGTCTTCTATATGTTTTTGGAAACTGTCATTCTCAAGGTCATTCACCACAGCAATACCTCCTTGGGCATATTTGGTATTGGTTTCATCAGCCGTAGCCTTTGTCATTACCAATACCTTCTTATCCGGAAATTGATTGGCTACTTTCAGCGCATAGGTCAACCCTGCTATACCCGAGCCAATTACTAAAAAATCTGTTTTTTGCATATTGTATTTTTTTAACCAGCTGCAGTACTATTCATCGTCCCTTGCGTCTGCCCCCACAGAATTGTGCGGGGTTGCACTCTTCAACTACAGGAATTCTACTGAGCATATCGCAAATATCCCTCTTAATCCTTAAATCCATTCAAATCCTGTAATTTGTGATCTGAATTTATATACCTGGCTGCACCCTTCACAATAAACAACTGCGCCAATCCATACGTAAGCATAATAATAACACCCGCTTCTTTAAATGGTTGATAGAATTTATCGATTGCCAATACGGAATCAGAAATTACAAACAACAAAGCTCCCCACATCATCCATTTGCCGGCTATTTTATTTTTTATTGTCAGCATGTGCATAGCCAGCATAAACATAATGCTGATAACTATACCATAAATACGAACAGGTAATTTCATTTTACCAAGATATGGAGATAACCAGCTTATCAATGCGGCATAATAAATTACCACTATCACCAAAAACCACGGATTACTTTTTACATTCTGGCTCACCCGTACATGATGAAAGAAAATAATGTAGAATATATGAGCCAGGAAAAAAGAGGCTAAACCGAGTAAGAAGTAAATTTCATTTGCAGGAACAAACATCAGCAGCACATCACCCCCCAACGAAAAGAGTAAAGCAAATAATACCCATTTTGCAATACCCTTTGCAATATTTCTTATTTGTGAATAAAAGAAACCAATCAGTACAGGAATAATGAGTGGTTTGAAAATTGTTTGTAATACAGCGTTGTCTAACAAAACTCCGATAATATCCCCGGCAAGAACTGTTACAAAAAAGTATATCCAGTATTTTGGTTTCATTAATTTATTTTGCTTTGACAATAGGCCTTCAATAACCTATCCGCATCGCTTTCTCCCAAACTCTTCGATTTATAAAAAAGGTCACATCCTTTATCAGGCTTTCCTGTTCTAATCCATATTAACCCTTGCCACAAATAACAGTTTGCACCTTCGTACTTCTCATTTATGGCCAGTTGTAAATATCTATTTGAGGAATATAAACTATCAATTTGATACTTTGAAATTCCAATATGATAAAAAATTTCACCTAAAGAAACTTCATGATCTCTCACCTCCTGATTTTCTAATAGATTGACATTTTGTATCGTAACTCCATTATCTTTTACATCAACACCTTTCTTTCGTAGCAAGTATTCATAATAGTCGAGAGCCTTTGTATAATTACTATCCAGGAAATAGCAGTAGCCTTTATTAAAGATAGCATCCTGAAATTTGGAATTTCTCTTGCTAATCTTCGTGTAAACTTCTATTGCTTCCTTATACTTTTTTTGTTCCTGAAATTTTTCTGCTTTTATGTACAGTTCTTCAGTAGTCGGCGAACAGGAGACAAGCAGAAATAAAAAAAATACAGATATGATTTGATTAATTCTCATAAGGCTTATACTTCCACCCACGCATCATTTTCCTTGATCAGATTAATCAATTCTTCTACGGCCACTTCGCTGTTTACATTTCTCTTCATCACTTCTTTTCCTTTGTAGAGCGTAATTTTTCCAGGCCCGCTGCCTACATAGCCAAAATCAGCATCGGCCATTTCGCCGGGACCGTTTACTATGCAACCCATAATGGCAATCTTCACTCCTTTCAGGTGATTGGTTCTTGCTCTTATTTTTCCGGTTGTTTCCTGAAGATCAAATAAAGTGCGGCCGCAACTCGGACAGCTGATATATTCTGTTTTGGAAATTCTTGTTCTGGTAGCTTGTAAAATACTGAAGGCAGTGTTATTGGTAAACTGGTAAATATCTTTTACTTCCAGGTAAGTTCTGCCGGTTGCTTTTATATTTTCCATTCCTGCATTACCACTATAGCCAAGACAAATACCATCACCCATTCCTTCTAAAAACAAAGCACCTGTTTCTGTAGCAAAATGAATTAAATGTTCATCTGGTGTTTGCCATTTGCTGTCGGTGATTAATACAACCGGATTTTTAATATTTCTACTCATCAGTTCAGTAAACATGAGACGAACCGATTGCATGGCATTTGTATTAGTAGAACTCAGACAAATAACCACTGTCGGATCATTAGCCAGTTTATCTAAATAGCTATTTGGCGGTACTCCATCATTGTAACAATCAATCATTACAAAATTCAGGCTATCGTTTTTAAACTCTGCTTCTGCATAGCCGCTATCCCCGTAAATAGGAAAGTATTTTGATTTGTCTTCTGCTAATCTCCATGCGGCGGGATATACAATTACTTTCAACGTACCCGGTAATGCAAAATCCAACACCTGGTTGCCAGTAAAAATATAATCAGCAGCGGCATCACCAATAGTCCACTTATCCGTTGCTGCATCGTAAGTATAACCGATACTTTGCAAATGAGCAGTTGTTATTTTTTCAATTTTACTTAAGTCTGCAATTACCACCGGCACATGCTTGCCTCCAATATTATCTACAGCAAATGTTTCTCTTCTTTTATATTCAAATGGTGAATAAGGCAAGTTGGTCGTTGGCTGTTGACCGTTGGCCGACTTTAGTTCAATTGATTCTTTATGCCGGCCATCGGTCATCGAACCCCGGTCAACCTGGTAACGCTGAACCAAATCCTTACACACCGGTATTTCAAATTCAGGATCTTCTGTTAATGATACACGGATAGTATCGCCAATACCATCTTCTAACAATGTACCAATACCAACAGCAGATTTTATTCTTCCATCTTCCCCATCACCAGCTTCTGTTACCCCTAAATGCAGTGGATAGATTTCTCCAAACTCGTCAAACATGGTTTTAATCAATAAGCGATAGGCCTGTACCATTACCTGCGGATTACTGCTCTTCATACTCAGTATGATGTTGTGATAAGTTTCACCCCTTGCTATCCTTAAAAATTCCATTGCACTTTCCACCATTCCCATTGGTGTATCTCCATAACGGCTCATTATGCGGTCGCTTAGCGAACCATGATTAGTACCAATGCGCATTGCTGTTCCATACTCTTTACAAATCTTCACCAGTGGAGTAAACCGTTCTTTTATCCTATCAATTTCCTCTGCATATTCTGCATCGGTGTATTCAATCTGTTCAAATTTTTTCTTGTCAACATAGTTGCCGGGATTCACTCTTACTTTTTCAATAATACGGGCAGCTATTTCTGCAGCATTGGGGGTAAAATGTATATCAGCAATTATCGGTGTGGTATAACCTCTTTTGCGTAATTCATTTTTTATATTCAGTAAATTCTCTGCTTCTTTTTTAGAGGGGGCTGTAATGCGTATTAACTCCGAACCCGCTTCTATGCAACGGATGCTTTGCTCTACAGTAGCAATAGTATCCATTGTATCGGTGGTCGTCATGGTCTGCACACGAATGGGATGAAAATTCCCAAGCAGCAGATCGCCAATCTTTACTTCTCTTGTTTTGAGCCGCTTGTATTCCGTGAGAGATTCACAATATAGTTGCATGAGAGAGGATATGAAAATTTGCAAATTAGATAATATGCAAATTTAGCTAACTAAGTGAAGCGATTCGCTCTGTAAGGAGTTTTCATTTGCATATCCGCATATCGCCAAAATTTTCACATTCCCTACCAGTCTTTGGTCTGCGAGCCGCCGGCTTTCGACTTTTCTTTTTGCAGGCGTTGCTGCACTTCCTTCTCTTTTTGTTCCAGCAATTTCAGCCGTTGTTCCGCTTCATTGCGGTCCATTTTGGGAGGGGGTTGTTTATTCTTCTGATCCTTTTTCTTTTTATCGTCCTGCTTTTTAGGTGGTGGCGTTTTCTTTTTTAATTCAAGCAGGGCTTTTTGCAGGTTCTCACGGGCATCTTTATCCTGCGGGTTTTGACGCAAGGCATTTTTGTATAATTCGATGCTTTCTTCCAGTCTTTTCTGCTGGCTCAGTATCACACCTTTATTATAGAAAGCACTTGATTTTAATTCCGCCTCTTTAGTATTATCGGCTATTTCTGTGTACGACCGCATGGCTTCTCCTTGTTTGCCCTGCTTTGTCAATGTATTAGCGAGATTAAATTTTGCCTTTGCATTTCCCGGTTCAACAGTCAGTGCTTTTTTATATTCATCGATTGCTTTATCGTATTGCTGTTGTTTGTAAAAATCATTACCAGCTTGTATATTCTTTTCTGCTTCCGGCGACTGTGCCAGCAGGTAAACGGGCATAAGAAAAAATAATATCGTTACAATCTTCTTCATGCAGCAACAACTTTTTTTCTTTCAGGAATAAAATTTTCTACCAGCAATAAAATCAACATCGCTGCAGCCAGCCACATATAAAATGTTTTAAAATTCATTTGCGATACATCGTTGTATGCTTTTGTTTCTATTTGTGATAACTGTGCTTTCAATGCGGCTACTGCTTCATCGCTGCTTTGCAAACGAATGTAAAGCCCGTTTGTTTCATTTGCCATTTGCTTCAGCACTTCTTCATTCAGTTTTGAAATAACGGTATTACCGGTTTCATCTTTCTTTACATCTCCTGTTGATGCATCGGGAATAGTAGTGCCTTCCGGCGAACCGATACCAACGGTATTAATCATTACGCCCTGCTCTGCCAAATCCTTTGCTGTTTTCACTGCTTCTTCATCATGATCTTCGCCATCCGAAATAAGTACGATGGCTTTATATCTTTTTTCCTCGCTGTTAAAAACCCTTGCACTCATATTCAATGCATCGCTGATAACAGTACCCTGCTGCGGTACCGCATCCGGACTTGCAGATGATACAAATAACTGCGCTGCTCCATGATCTATAGTTAATGGCATTTGCAAATATGCTTTGCCTGCAAACAGTACCAATGCAATTCTATCGTCGGGCATTTCGTTCATCAGCTTGCCGATAAATTGTTTGGCCCTTTCTAACCTGTCGGGTGCTAAATCTGTTGCCAGCATACTCTTGCTTACATCCAATGCAATAGCTACATCTATTCCTTTGCGGGTACTGCTATCATCACCTTCACCGGGCTTACGGGGATTCATTACAGCCAGTATGCCAACTGCCATTGCTATTGCAAGCAGTACAAATTTTATAGCAAATAATTCAGGAGAATAATTACTGGTAAGTGCTTTTACTAAACTCTTATCACCTATTCTTTTGGTTACTTTTTTCTTCCATGCAAGTACCCCCACGAAAAGAAGTGCTGCTACAGCAATAGACAGGAACAGCCAGAGGAATTCTTTATGTTGAAACTGAAAATTCAAATGTGAAAATGTGTGAATATGAAATTAAATACATTCAACAACATACAAAAACCAAACCAAGGATAACTACTTAATTAAAAGAGATTTGTATTTCATCTGCTCACCTGCAAATTTGCATACCTGCACATCAGTACTACATCTTTCCTTCAAAAAAGCCCAGCTGCTTTAAAATATCTTTCAGCATTTTCATCCGCACGGTGTACATATCGTAGTTTTTGTCGGGAGATTCTATATTCAGCACAAAGAAGTAAGGATGATTATTTTCTTCTATCCAGCCCACTATCCAGCCGATAGCATGGTCTTTTTCTGTAAAGCCCCAACCGGTTTTATAACCCATTCTGTAATTGGCATTATTTTCAAAAAGCATTGCCCTTTTTACCGATTCCTGGTAAGTTTTAAAAAACGGAAGCTGGTCAAAGTACAATTGTTTTACTACACCCAGTTCCTGGTCGGGAGTAACTTTCAATGAATTATCCAACCAAAAGGAATCAACTGCTGATTTGATGACGATTTTATCGGTATCACTTTTCGCTCCATACTTTACTACATTCAACCAACGCTGCATCGTGTCTTTTCCTATGCGCCGGGCTACTTCCTGGTAATAGTTTACTGCCGATACACGGAAGGCTTCATACATCGTCAGGTCTTTGTTCCAATCTTCTACCCGTCGTTTTATACCATCCCATTTTATGGTCATGGTATCGCTGCTTATTTTGCCGGTTTGTAAGCCAATAAGTGAGTTAATTATCTTGAAAGTAGAAGCTGGTAAATAAGCACTATCCCGGTAACGGCTAAGATTATGTACGGTAAATTTTCCCGTAGCATTATTCATCAGGGCAAAACAGCCTTCCACTTTATTTTCATCAAAATATTTTTTCAGGGATTTGTCCTGCTTCACATTGTTTTGAGAACAGGAAAAAAGAGTAAGGGAAAGAATAACCAGGCTGCCCGCAAATAATTTCATCGTGTAGTTGAATTTTGGGCAAAGATACAGGGTAGAAGGCACAAGGGGCAAGAGACAAGTAACAAGTCGTGCTATACGGAAGTCTAAAAAAAATCCCGGCAAATAGCCAGGATAATAAGTTTAGATGCTCTGCGGTAATTTATGCTTAAAGGTAAAATCCACCTTTTTGTTTGTAGTGTTTATTTCCCTGGCAATCTCTTTTAGTGGCTGCACAAGAGGAAAACGCAAAGGCTACGAAAGCAACAACGGCTAAATACAGAAAAAATTTTTTCATACTTTTTGTTATAAAAGTTGGGTCAACAAATTGATTAAGGAAATTCAGAGGTAGGGGATTCTGTAGAGTTAGACCATATGTGGGTCTGTTAAAACGAAAATAATGCCGGAAAATTATATTTCATAATTTACGGTAATGTTTTTCTTTTTTACTATGGGAAAACTACGATTTCAGGCTGTTTTATCGTAAAACCACGGATTGGTTTACTTTTATACCCGTATAATATTTGTAATAGGTCAATGTTCGCTTCGCTCTATGGTATAACTTTCTAACTTAGATAACTATGAAAAAAACATTATCAGTTCTGTTTGTCATTGCTATTGTAATAGCTGCCTGTAATAATAAGAAACCGAAGGATGGTATAACCATTACGGATAAAGATGGTAAAGAACAAGTAACTATTGATCCGGAGAAGATGAAAGATGCCGCTGCCGATATGGAAAAAATAAAAGAAGAACTTGGCAATCTCACCCCTCTTTCAGCAGATAAATTAAAAGCGATGGTGCCGGAGCAATTAATGGGTGCCGCCGTTAGCAATGCAGATGTATCGGATGCAGCAGGTGCTTCTGTTGCCAGTGGTGATTATAAAATAAATGATAGTACAGATGTGAAGCTAACTATAATTGATTGTGCCGGACCCGGTGGTGCTGGTATTTATGGATTACAATACCTCGGCATGCTGAATGTGCAACAGGAAGATGGCAATGAAATGAATAAGACTATTGACTTTAAAGGTGCTAAAGCTTTTGAACATTGCGATAAAGAAGCTAATGAGTGCAGCTTTACCTACTTTGCAGGCGGCCGCTTTTTAGTTACGCTGGAAGGTGAGAATGTAAGTATCGATGGATTGAAGCAGGCGGCGAAGGGGTTGGATATAAAATAATTTTTTAAGCTAATAAGTAAATAACAAGATTAGGGAATCCGATTGCAACGGCTACACCATAAATCAAGTCCAGCCAGAAAAAACTACCCAATGAGCCTAAATAAATTAATCCCACAATCGGGTAGCCCAAAACTTTTATCCAGAAAGAAGTTTTTTTATCCTTGATGTGTTGCCAGATAGCATCTGCATCCCCGGTGCTTGGAAAAGCATGCATAGCAATTGAAACACCGAGATAAATAAGAAGGTAGTCTAGTGGGCCTGCGGTATTAAATTCAAATACGGGCAAGGCTGCCGGAAAAGCTATGATACCGCCTAAAATGGTATTAATAATAAATGGTCCGATACTTATAGCAATACTTTGCCATTTTTTTTCGGGAATTTCGTGCAATACATAACCAACAGGGTTTTCCAGTTGAAAATAAACTACTTTAAAAACAGGCACTTTGCACCAACGGCAGAACAATTGATGAGCCAGTTCGTGAACAATTACACCTGGAAATGTTATAAGACTTATTAAAAAACCGGGGATTAACATACTGCTTTATTAAATTGATGCTTTAGTCTCTAATCTTTTCTTTACCAGAAATTATGTCGTTCACATATTGCATATATGTGGCTGTAAGGGAATCATTTTTGAAGGCATTCATTAATTTATCTCTCTCGCTTATATTATTATTCAGATGATATGCCATGGCCAATGTTGCTATTGAATAAGGGTCTTTTCTATCCACATCATAACTTTTTAATGCCAGCTGAAGTCCTTCCTTATCTTTCTCCTGCCTGAAGAGTGTTCTGGCTTTTGACGACATGCCAAATGTTGATTCCTTATTTAATTTAAGTAACTGGTCACAATAATACATGGAAGAATCATACTGATGAAGCTCCCTTTTTAAACTGGTTTTAAGAGAAAAAATCGTAGTATGAAAAGGAGCAGATTGCAAACCAATATTTAGCAGGCTATCGCAGTAACTATAATTTTTCTTATCAAATTCTATTGATGCATAGCTCAGAATAGGATATATTTCCGTTGGCGTTGAACTTATATACTTCTTATATACTCCAGCGGGTATACTGTCAGAAGAGTGATACTTTTCCATTAAGGCATTAAAAGAATCAGAAGGAAAATAATCGTTAACAGATTGCATAACCGCACTCATATTGCTATAAAGGCTTTGGTCTTCAATTAGTTTACCTTCTATATCCTTACTGGTATTTAAAAGTGTCCGGAAATCCATATTGCGGAAAGAAGCAACCAATAAATGGCATTTTGCTTCAAACAAATCAGGGATTAACTCTACCGTTTTTTCGTATTCTTTTTGAGCTGTAAGATAATTAGCTTCTGTCTCTGCATCTTTCCCCCTTTTCAAATGAATTGCTGCAGAAATGTTTTTTGGCAGCTTCACCATAGATATTATCATAACTACCGCTACAGCAATTGCAAAAATTTTAATTGCTAAAGGAATAGGATATTTAATAAACCGCTCCCGGCATTCTTTACATAAAGGATTTTTGAACCCTGTTTCTATATTGTGGCTGCCGCAATTAAGACAAGCTGGTTGTGGCGCAACGTTTTCTGAAACTTCAACTTCTTCCATAATTCAATAATACGTTTTTTTTCTTCACTTCAACACGCCCAGCTCCTTCCCAATTTTTGTAAATGCAGCAATCGCTTTATCCAGGTGTTCTTGCTCATGCCCTGCACTTAATTGCACACGTATACGGGCCTGGCCTTTTGCCACCACCGGGAAGAAGAAACCAATAACATAAATACCTTCTTCCAATAATTTAGCTGCCATGGTTTGTGCAAGTACTGCATCGTACAGCATTATCGGAACAATAGGATGATCGCCGGGCTTAATGTCGAAACCAGCTTCTGTCATTTTAGTGCGAAAGTATCTGGTGTTATATTCCAGTTTATCACGCAGTGCTGTTGATTCGCTGAGCATATCCAATACGGCAATGGATGCTCCTACAATAGATGGAGCAACGGTATTGCTGAATAAATAAGGCCTCGATTTCTGACGCAGCATTTCTATTATTCTTTTCTGCCGGAAGTAAATCCGCCGGAGGCACCACCCAATGCTTTGCCCAATGTTCCGGTAATGATATCAATCTTACCCATTACACCTCGATATTCATGGGTACCTCTTCCTGTTTTACCGAGAAAGCCGGAAGAGTGACATTCATCTATCATTATTATTGCATCGTACTGTTCGGCCAGTGCAACAATTTTATCGAGCTGTGCTATGGTGCCATCCATGCTAAACGATCCGTCGGTAACAATAATACGGCTGCGAAGCTGAGCAGTTTCTTTCAGTTTAGCTTCCAGGTCGGCCATATTATTATGTTCGTAGCGGTAGCGTTGTGCTTTGCATAAACGTACTCCATCAATAATAGAAGCATGGTTCAGCGTGTCAGAAATAATGGCGTCTTCTTCATTAAACAACGGTTCAAACACACCGCCATTCGCATCGAAGGCGGCAGCATACAATATGGTATCTTCTGTACCGAGAAAAGTAGAAATTTTTTGTTCCAGTTCTTTATGAATATCCTGTGTGCCGCAGATAAAACGTACACTGCTCATGCCATAACCACGATCATCTATTGCTTTATGTGCTGCTTCTATTACTTTGGGATGGCTTGAAAGGCCGAGGTAATTATTGGCGCAAAAGTTCAGTACTGTTTTTCCATTCACTGTTATTTCGGCACCTTGGGTGCTGGCAATAATTCTTTCTTTTTTGTACAGGCCGGCAGCTTCTATATCGGCTACTTCTTTGGCAATTCGTTGAACCAGTTTTTCGTTCATGTTGGGTTGGTTTTAAGAAAGGCAAATATAATCAGGGATTGGGTGGATTAAGGCGGATGAAACGGATTTTGAATGTGCTAACGATTGAATTATTTTTTGTTTACCATAGTCAACACAGAGATACAGAGAATTTGAGAAACACAGAGAAATCCTCGGTGAAACTCCTTAACTCATAAACTCTGTGTTGAAGTGTATTTTTGTTGAGCAGCGAACGGAATGATGATAGTCCCGGACGTCCGGGACAGCTGGCTACGTAATTTTTACCTTTTGCTGTCCAAAAACAACCTTTTGCGAAAAAATAGTAAAACTGTAACATTTTCCTGTCTACTTTCGTCAAACGATGAAACCAACCATCATGCAGACTAGAAACTGGATATATTCAATACTTTTTGCCGCTTTGCTGGTAACCAGTTTTGTGCTGCTCAATTCTTCTGCCCCGGCGAAAAAAGCTCCGGTAAGGGTGGAAGCTCCTGTTTGCTGCAAGCAAAAAATGGGAACTTGTACCCCATCTGCCAAACCTCAGAACTCTACCGGCGAAATGATTATTGAAAATCTTTCCCGCCAGTTTATTTCTGCTACCCCGCTGATTAATTGATTGTCAGCCTTTTCTGGCTTTTTTATCTGTTAAAATAATTCCGGTTTTTCTGTAACTTAATAGCTCCTTACCCGTTTTACTACTCAAACAGGTTCTATTAATTACTTTTACTCCTGTTATCCCGGCTGTTTATGACTGAAAGAGAATACAATGATTGTGTGAAAACGTACGCAGATAATGTGTACCGCTTCATCCTGAAGAATCTTCGCCACGAGGAAGATGCCCGGGATGTGGTGCAGACAGCCTTTGAAAAAATGTGGCGCAACAAGGAAAGTGTGGATGCGGAAAAATGTAAATCGTACCTGTTTACCGTAGCGTATCACCAGATGATAGATCATATAAGGAAAGTGAAAAGGATAACATTACGGGAAGAATTTAGTGATGAAGCAAAAGTGCAGGACAGGCCGATAAATAATTTGAAGAAAGTACTGGACGAAGCATTGAACAGGTTAAGTGAAACACAAAAGTCGCTGGTACTGCTGAAAGATTATGAAGGATACAGCTACGAAGAAATTGGCCAGATTATGAACCTTAACCCGAGCCAGGTAAAAGTGTACCTGCATAGAGCAAGGGTGCAATTGAAAGAGTATTTGGTGAAAATGGAAAACGTAATATAGTTGACTGATGATAGATGGCCGATGGCCGTCTGCCGGACAACGAACAACTGACAACGAACAACAATGATAATTAACCGCCATAATTACGAAGAGTATTTTATCCTGTATATGGATAATGAGCTTAGCAGCGAAGATCGCCGCATGGTGGAATTGTTTATTGCCAACAACGCCGATCTTAAAGATGAACTGGATATATTGCTGCAATACAAAATGGAGCCGGATGCCGCTATTGTTTTTGAAGGCAAAGAAGATTTACTGAAAGTGAGTGGAGAAACTCCGATCAATCTTTCAAATTATGAAGAATGGCTGGTGCTGTATATGGATAATGAAATGTCGTTAGCACAACGCAACTCCATGGAGCAGTTTATGGCAGCCAATCCATCTATACAAAAAGAAGTGGACCTGATGTTGCGTACTCAATTGCAACCTGAAACAATTGTATTTGCTAATAAAGAGGTATTATATAGAAAAGAAGAGAAGGAAAAAGTGCGCCCGATACTCTGGTGGAGAGTAGCAGCGGCTGTATTGGTTTTACTGCTTGGCACTACTGCGGTTATTATGCTGAATAAAAAAGGTGCAGGTAAAGATGATATTGCAAAAGCACCAACTGTTGAACAACCAGCGAATAAAGAAAATGTAGTTGCAAATAACGATACAAAAGATAATGTGCCGGTAAAAGAAGAAGAGGTTAAGCAAGACCAGCAACCTGTAATTACAGATAATATTCCGAATGAAGTAGCGACTGCAACAAACAAAACTACTCCAAAGAATGATAACCCTGATAAGAATGTAAAGCTGAATGAAGTTGTACAGGCTCCGGTAAAGAAGGTTGAAGAAGCACTTGTTGATAATAAGAATAAACCAAGCAATAATCTTCCACAGCCATTGAACAATCGCAATGTGAATGTTAATGATGTGCCTGAAAAAGCTTTAGCTACGAATAGTGCTCCTCAAGAAAATAATGCTAAGAACTCTTTAACAACTCCAAATGTAACACCACAAGACCCTCAACCGTCAGACCCTTATATAAACACAGGGTATATTGAACAGCCTGGTAAAAAAGGAAAACTGCGTGGCTTCTTCCGGAAAGTAACACGTACGTTTGAAAAAAGAACCAATATAGACCCGACAGAAGATGATGAAAGATTATTGTTGGGTGGGCTGGCCATCAGACTAAAATAAAACCTGCTGCGTATTACAAGCAACAAAAATTAAAAACTATTTTAAACTTTAAGAAATGAAAAGGATATTTACCCTATGCATCGCTTTGTGCACACTCGCTACCAGCTTTGCACAAACAGATACTACCGGACAAAAGACTACTGTTCCGGAAAGCGATACAATCAAAATCGGAGGAATGGTCATCATCCGTAAAAAAGGCAGCACCGAAGAAACTTCTAACAAAGAGTATAAATTTAAAACCCGCCGCGATGGTAAACCATCTAACCTGAGTACTAACTGGTGGATATTCGATTTCGGTTTTTCTAACTATACTGATAATTCTAATTATGTTACTGCTGCTGCAACAGGTTTTGTTGCACCGGGCATTACTGCAGACGATCTGGAATTAAGAGCCGGCAAATCAAGAAATGTAAACGTGTGGTTCTTTATGCAAAAGCTCAACATTGCGAAGCATGTATTAAACCTGAAATATGGTATGGGACTGGAGTTGAACAACTACAGTTTTGAAAACACCAAACTTGCTTTTGCAAAAAATCCAACGCTAATTTCAGAAGGTACTACCGATTATAGAAAAGTAAAATTGGCAGCAGACTATCTTACTGTACCTATTATGCTGAATATTAATTTTACTCCTCGCCGTAAAAATGGTTTTGGAATAAGCGGAGGTGTAAGTGCGGGATACAACTATTCCACCCGCTACAAAACCAAAGATGGTGGTGATGTAAAGAAAATTAAAAATGATTTCGACCTGGAAAGTTTTAAACTATCCTATATAGGCGAAATATCTCTTGGCCCGGTTCGGCTGTATGGCAGCATGGCTATGAAGAATATGTGGGAGAAAGGATTGGATATGAAGCCTTACAACTTTGGTTTCCGTTTCAGCAATTGGTAAGAAAATAAAAAGATATTGAATCCCACAGAAGCGAAGGCTTTTGTGGGATTTTTTTATGGCAACAGATGAATACAGGTTAGCCACAGATGAACACGGATTGAATACAATTGCCTGCGGCAATGAATACATGATTTTCACGCAAACCTGCCTGCCGGTAGGCAGGGGAGCAAAGGGATAGAGAACCGGGTTTTCTTTTTTTGTTTGTCGGCTGTCGTGCTACTGGCATCGTCCCTTCCGCCAATCGGCGGACACTTGTACCATATTAACAGAGATGAGCATTTGCGATGACCATGATAGTTATCAACATTTTCGCATAGCCGACTTGTACCTTGTGCCTTGTCCCTTGCGCCTTGTCCCTTGCGCCTTGCATTTTATACTTCACCTTTTCCTAACTTCACCGGTAGTTATACACAGTATCTTTTCTAAAAAGCAAGTTAAAACGTATCCACACTATGAAATAAAAGATTATGGCATTACGTTTGTCATCATGGACGGTCTCTGATTTTAGCCATGAAGTAAATGCTCCCCACCTAAGCAAATTTCCACTGGCGGTAATTGAAAACAAATTATACCTGATGAAAAACATTGTTGTTTTTACCTCTCTTTTTTTGGGAAGCAGTTTGCTGGCGTCATCTGATGTTCACACAAATTTTCGCAGCAAATCGACGAAGCGTTTTAGCTGGGGTGCTAATGCCGGACCGGTGGGTGCAGTATCTATCATCATCGACAAATCGGATTATGAGCTAAATGTGTATGATTCAAAAGGGTGGTATGCTACCTACCCTGTTGTATTTGGCAATAACAGCCTGGCAGATAAAAAAATGGAAGGGGATAAAAATACCCCTGAAGGAGAATTTCATATTGCCAATAAAAGAGTACATGAAAAATGGTGCCGCTATATGGGCATCGATTATCCTACAGCAGCCGACCGGGAAAAATTTAATGCGAGAAAGAAACGTGGCGAAATACCTGCCAATGCCAGCATTGGTGGTGGTGTAGGTATACATGGTGTATGGCCTCACGAAGATTTTGTTGTAGACCGCTATAAAAACTGGACACTTGGCTGTGTGTCTATGAAGAATGATGACGTGAAAGAAGTTTTTGGTTTTACAAATACAGGGACTAAAGTAACGATACGTAAGTAAGGTACAAGGTGCAAGATTCAAGGTACAAGTCTTGCTGGGATGAAACTCTTTTATCAATTGGGGAAGCGTTGTATATGCCCATCTGTGTTAATGTTGCTGGTTACATCCTTCAACAAGCTCAGGCCTTATTATTTTATTGTACTTGTAAGAAATCTTCCTACTTCAATTTTCCATTTTAAAGGATCGTTCTGTACCAGCGACTCATGATTAGCATGATCGTAAATCACCAATTTTTTATCGGGTGCGGTAATGGCATTGTATATTTTGTCGGTTTCACTTTTTAAAACATACACATCGAGGGCACCCCATTGCAATAGTACCGGGCATTTAATATCATCTACGTAGTTGATGGTTTTATGCCTGAAGCCATTGAAGCCTTTTTCAATTCCCATCCAGGCTGTAACAAAAAAGGCAAAAGGTTTTTCCGGAAATCCTCCAAAGCCAATCATCCTTGCCCTTGCTCTCAGGTGTGTTTGAAGTGAAGCAAACGGCATTTCTAAAATTACTCCCGCCGGGGTAATGGAATAATCACTTATGGCTTTAGCAATGGTTACAGCACCCATTGAGCTGCCCCATAGAATTATTTTCTTTTCGCCAAGTTTCGTTACATAATCATAAGCCAGTTTTACCTCCTCGCTTTCCCGTATTCCTATAGTAGTAGTATTGCCACCACTGTTTCCATGTGCACGAAAATCGACCAGCATTACATTATAACCCATGTACCGGAATTCTTCTGCTTCGGCCAGCACTTTTCCTTTATTAATGGTAAGTCCATGAAATAAAATAACTGTGCCGCGGGATGCAGAATCTGCTTTTGCATACCAGGCATCTATATAAATACCATTCTCCGTTTTTAGGGTAACTGTATCGCAGGCAAAAGCGGGGCTGTTTTCAATTATCGATTTCGGTAATTTTGGGCCACTAAAAAGCCGCCAGGTTTTGGCAAAAACATTTTCGCTGGGGGTAGCAGTAAGAAGAGACGGGTCGTTGTAAAAATGGCTGAACTTATAGGCATACAGCGATGCACTTATATTAAACAATATAAACTGTGCCAGCAGCACCCATAATATCCAGCGAAAAATAGAAGGCAGCTTTCGTTTGAAAGATTTTTTCTCCATATCAAAATGTATCCCCCGGTGGGAGGGCAGTTCGGTCAAAAGTAATTTTTACAGGCCAGACCAGCTATTTTTTGTGCATAATTATTGCCAGAGTATGAATAATTATCCGGCCCTGAATACGCAAGGGTGCAATTTTTGTTCGATGTTTGCCCGTCGCTACTCTGAAAAACATTAGAAAAACCTGTTAAAGCAGCTCATCCGTGCTGCTTTAACTTTTTTATCAAAGCTTTCCATTCTTTATTTCTTCTACCACACCCGGATCCAACAGTGTAGATATATCACCCAGGTTTTCCGTTTCGCCTTCAGCAATCTTTCTTAAAATGCGGCGCATAATTTTTCCGCTCCTTGTTTTTGGCAGGCCCGATACAAACTGAATTTTATCCGGCTTGGCAATAGCACCTATTATTCTTGTTACTGTTTGCAGAATATCTTTTCTTTTAAGATCATCATCCATTTTATCAGAAGCCTTGGATGCATCGGAAACCACATACGCATAAATGCCCTGTCCTTTTATGTCATGCGGGTAACCTACCACGGCGCTTTCTACTACACCTGCATGCATATTAATGGCATTTTCCACTTCGGCAGTACCAATGCGATGACCGCTTACATTCAACACATCATCTACCCTTCCGGTTATCCTGTAATTACCCTGCTGATCTTTCAATGCTCCATCACCGGTGAAATATAAATTTTCGTAAGTCGCAAAATAGTTTGTGCGGCAACGTTCATGATCGCCGTAGGTTGTTCTTAATATTCCCGGCCATGGTGCTTTTATGCAAAGGTTTCCTTTCAGCATTCCATGTTCATCTTTTTCTGTTACTTCTTTTCCATTTTCATCTACCAGCAGTGGCTGCACACCGGGCATAGGCAGTGTGGCCCAGCTTGGTTTGGATGGTGTAATGCCTGCCATATTGGAAATTAAGGTGCCTCCTGTTTCTGTCTGCCACCATGTATCTATGATGGGGCATTTTTTCTTCCCTACATTTTCATCGTACCAATGCCATGCTTCTTCATTGATTGGTTCGCCAACGGTACCTAATACCTTTAAGGAGGATAAATCTTTTCCTTTTAATGGATCCAATCCAAAACCCATTAAGCTGCGGATAGCTGTAGGTGCAGTATAAAGAATATTTACGTTGTGTTTGTCAACAATGTTCCAGAACCTTCCTGCATCGGGATAGGTGGGAATGCCTTCAAACATTAATGAAGTACCACCAGCACTCAGCGGGCCATATACGATATAACTATGCCCTGTTATCCATCCAATATCTGCTGTGCAAAAATGTATATCGCCGGGATTGTATTGAAAAATATTTACGAAAGTGTAAGTAGTCCATACCATATAGCCAGCTATTGTGTGTACCACACCTTTGGGTTTGCCGGTGCTGCCAGATGTATATAATATAAACAATGGATCTTCTGCATCCATCTCCGCTGCGGGAAATGATACGACTCCATCTTTCTCTACCTGTGTTTCGGCATATTCCATTTCATCTTCCCACCATACATCACGGCCTTTTATCATCGATACAGGGGTTCTTGTTCTTGTATAAACAATTACTCTCTTCACGGTTTTATTGCCAATCAGTGCATCATCAATTACACTTTTCAGTGGAATGTCTTTTGCGCCGCGGTAAGCACCATCGCAGGTAACAATAAATTCTGCTTTCGCATCGTCCAGTCTGTCGGCAATACTTTGTGCAGAAAATCCACCGAAGATTACAGAATGTATGGCACCAATTCTTGCGCAGCCCAACACTGCATAGGCGAGTTCCGGTACCATGCCCATATAAATACATACACGGTCGCCTTTCTTCACCCCATTATTAATTAATACCTGTGCAAACTGGCAAACTCTTTTATGCAACCGGTTATAGGTAACTATTCTTGTTCTTTCTTCGGGGTTATTCGGTTCCCAGATGATGGCGGGCTTATCGCCCATTGTTTCCAGGTGACGGTCAATGCAATTTTCTGTGATGTTCAGCTTACCCCCTTTGAACCATTCCACTTTTGGCTCTTTAAAATTCCACTCCAGCACTTTGTCCCATTTCTTTCTCCACAAAAAATTTCCGGCCACACTGCCCCAAAACCCTTCCGGGTCGTTGACACTTTTCTGGTAATCTTTATTATACTGCTCCTGCGATTTTATCTGGAAAGGATATGACATACTATTGAAATTAAAAGCCTGTGTAATATGAAAGGATAAATTTATCACGGATTTTTCGGATTAAAATGGATTTCGCAGATTGTTTTCCATTAATAATTAAAGACATTATTTTATCAGCTGATCGCTAATCCAACAATCCATTTTAATCCAATAATCCGCGATCCCCTTTAACTCTTAGCAATTTCTTCTTATCTTGACTGCATGATTCAACCTAGCTCAGCCAAAACCATTCGTTCTGTCATTACCGCATCATCGTTAGGTACTATGATTGAGTGGTATGATTTTTATATTTTCGGGATGCTTGCCAAAACCATCTCCACACAATTTTTTCCGGAAGGAAATCCGACTGCGGCATTATTAAGTACACTGGCCATTTTTGCAGCGGGTTTTATTGTTCGTCCTTTTGGTGCATTGGTGTTTGGACGATTAGGTGATTTAATTGGCAGAAAATATACTTTCCTGCTCACGTTGATTTTAATGGGCGGATCAACTTTCCTGATTGGTTGTGTGCCCAGCTATGCAAGCATTGGTATTGCAGCACCAATTCTCGTTTTATTATTACGTTTATTACAAGGGCTTGCCCTTGGTGGTGAGTATGGAGGAGCGGCTACTTATGTTGCCGAACATTCACCAGCAGGCAAAAGAGGTTATTATACCAGCTGGATACAAACTACAGCAACCTTAGGATTATTTGTTGCATTGGGTGTAATACTTTTAGTAAAATCGAATATGAGTGATGCTGCCTTCAATGCACATTGGGGTGGCTGGAGATACCCATTCTGGATTTCGATTTTATTGGTAGGTGTGTCTATATATATAAGGATGAAGATGGCAGAGTCGCCTGTCTTTACGAAACTAAAATCAGAAGGCAAAACATCAACCAATCCGTTAAAAGAAAGCTTCCGGCATAAGGCGAATTTTAAAATGGTGTTGCTGGCATTGTTTGGTGCAGTAATGGGACAAGGAGTGGTTTGGTACACCGGCCAGTTTTATGCGCAAAGCTTTTTGGAAACAAAATGTTTTTTAGAATTTGAACAGAGCCGTATCATAATGTTATGGGCTATTGCATTTGCTACGCCTTTCTTTTTATTGTTTGGCTGGCTGAGTGATAAGATTGGAAGAAAATGGATAATGATGGCCGGAATGGCGCTGGCTATTTTTACGTACAGGCCAATATTTGAAACGTTCTTAAAAGATACCAATTTCCAGCCCGATGACAAAACATCGTATGTCTCAGTAATTCCGATTTCTACTGATTCTACTATCAAAGAAAATAATATTGAAATAAAAAAACAATCCAGGTACACTTTACAGGATGGAACTGCATTTACGGCAACAGTTCAATCAGTAGTACCTCTAGTCAAATCAGAAAATTTCAATGCGTCGGAAGTAATTGCTGAGCATGTACGGGCTACTGTTACCAACAAAAAACTTCCTGCTGCCACTTACTGGAAATTCATTGGCCTCGTTTTTTTATTGATTTTATACGTAACGATGGTGTACGGCCCAATCGCAGCTTTCCTTGTAGAAATGTTCCCGACAAAGATTCGTTATACATCTATGAGTTTGCCTTATCATATCGGCAATGGTGTGTTTGGTGGATTGGTTCCATTTATCGGTTTATTGTTAACGACAACTTATCCGGCCGATCCGCTTGTAGGATTGTGGTATCCGATTGGTGTAGCGGCGTTGTGTTTGATAATTGGTGTAATGTATTTGAGTAATAAGATTGATAGGAACATCAAGGATTAGTCGTGAGTCTGGAGTCGTGAGCCGGAGACTTCAACATCAGAAAATGTTGATATTTTTTTGATAGTCGCATATGCTGAATAGAATTACTACTGTTGAAGTGTGCGACGCAAGGGACGATGATAGTAGTAATGCAGCTGACAAAATAATTTTAAAAACGAATTCAAATAGAAGAAATGAACATATTTAAAAGATACCTCGGCATTTTAATATTATTGATTGCGCCTTTTGTTATTTATGAATTGATTAATGGTGCTATTCAGAATATTGATACAGCCGGTAAAAAAGATATCAATAACCCTGTTATCTGGGTTATCATTATTACCATCTTCACGCCCATTGCTGTCGGGCTGGTTATTTTTGGCTGGTATGCTTTCCGAGGGGAGTATGACAAATTACCTCACAACTCCAAAGAATTGAACGAAGATAATTTTCACCTTTAAGAAGATCGGAACGCTACGGGATGATTTAATTTTTTATGCAAGCCTAAGAAGATGCGCAGGTAAATGCGTATAGCTGCCAGCTCAATAAACAAAAAGCATAATGCCGTTAAGGTTATCAAAGGAATTTGATGGGGATCGATATGCGTAAAAAATACATCGATACCAATAAAAGCTGCCGTAACAGGAAAGCCTAATAAACCTATGGCTGATAATAAAAATACCAATGCTGTTCCTTTTTGCTCGTACACATACCCGTGATACTGATCAAGGTTAATGTTTTTATCGATGTTGAATATTTTTTTCAAACAAATGAACCCGATGATTCCGGCTGTTATTACACCTGTAAGATACATAATTACCTGCTCCTCTTCGATATACTCCATATTTTCAACAATGCCTGCTAAAATAAATAAATGCGCAAGCATTAAATACCACCACGCATTGCCGGCCGATTTGCGGCTTGAAAATGAATAAAGAATAAGTAAGAGTGCAATTGCAAGACTGGCTACCGGTAGTATTTCTTTAATAAACTGAAGCGAGGAAAAATTGTTGGTAAGCACAACGCCTGCAAATACAACCGGCAGTGCAGAAAATAATATTACTGGTTTCTTTTCGAGAAAACGAAATTTACGTCCAACCCATTTAAAGGGTATCCACAAATTATTGTGAAGGAAGCCATCAATGTTCCATTCTTTTATACTGAGTGTATATAGGGTGTTCAGCAATTTATTATTGGGTGCTGCTATATGTTTTTTGTAATGAAAAATCTGGTGATGCACTAAATAATTTAATACTGATGGCGAAACAAGCAATTGGTAGGTTCTTAAAAAGGCATTGCCTGCAAAATGAATTAACGCCAATACGTGAAAACCAAGGGCTACTTCGATAAATATAATTCCTATCTGCGCTGCAGAGGCATAGGCGATTTGCGTTTTTACTGTTGGCTGTACCCTTGCAATTAAGGTGGCGATAATACCGGTAGCAGCACCAATAGCAATGATGGCGATTTTAATACCCGGCATATCCTGCCAGAAAGGATAAGTACGTAGCAATACAAACACACCAATATGTACCGATAATGAGCCATAGAAAATAGCGCTGGATGAAGTAGGACCTTCCATTGCCCTGGGCAACCACGATGTGAAAGGCAGTTGTGCAGACTTCGCTACTGCTGCTATCATAATCATGATGGCAATAAACAATGCCATGCCATAATTATCTGTTTGTATGGCGGTGTTTTTTGCATCTGCCAATTGTGTAAAGCTGATATTCTGGTGTGTTAGATGGTGCATCATCCACATAGCGAGTATCAATGCTATATCGCTGATGCGATAAATGGATAATGTTTTAAATGCATTCTTTACAGGGAGATAACGGTTACGATAAAAAGCAATTAATAAGAAAGAAGCTAACCCGATAAATTCCCAGCCGATAAACAGTGTTTCAAAATTGCCGGAGAAGATAATGAGATTGTAACCGGTTAAGAAAAACAACAATGTATTAAAAAACCGCCTGAACCCTTCATCCCTGTGCATATAAAACCGGCTGAAGGTTGCTACTAAGAAAAATACCAATGCCCCTACGATGCTATATACTGCTGTTACCTGGTCGTAATAAAACTGTATAATAAAAACGAAATGTTCTGTTTTGTATAGTGTAATTAATTTCTCGTTGATTGCATTAAAACCATTTACGCCCCACCCTATTGCAAAAGCAATGGCTGAAAGAATATACAGTGCTGTAACAAACTGTGCAATAAATGAAATGCTTTTCTCTTCTTTGTTTTTAAAAAATAAAGACACTAAAAAGGCAAGCAGCGGCAACAATATAAAAGCAGGAAGTAACTGGTTCATGAAAATTATTTGTTTAACAGGTAAACGGGCAGGTTTTCTTTAGTAGCATGGGCTATATGATTTGTTTCCATTTCTTTGGCACTTTCAAAAAACTCATGCAGATCTTCTATAAAATCGATATGCCCGGTAATGGGTTCATACTTTTGGAATGCCCCATTTTTAAAGTAATAAAAACAATGCTCTTCAGGATGCAGTGCTGCAATATGCACCCATTCATTATTATACCATTCAAATACTTCGGGTGAAGATTGAATGGCCTTCAGCACAATCTCCGGGCGATGCTCTACTATTACCAGCAGGCGTACCGGATCATGTACTTCAATCATTTGCCAGGGCAGGCCGGGACGTAAATCACCATCGCTGCTGTTGGCAACACCAAACAAGCCCATTACATTGTGTGGCAATTTTGTACCAGCACCCATTTTAATATTATCTACTCTTGAAAAATAATATTCCAGGTTGATACCACCACAAACCAACCCGATTGGCTTCATTACATTGGTCAATACATTTCCTTCAGGGTCTGTCTGGTAGTTATAGGAATTCAGGAAAGCTCTTCTATCGAGAAATAATCCTTTCGTCACATCTCTTCTTCCAACCACGCACAAGGTATTAGTGCCGTGTCCCAGTTCTGGTCTTGGCTCAAACAAAGAAACGCTGCGGCTAAGAATATCTTTCCTTACCTGTTCTATTGCCTGTTTTGTATCAATAGAAGCAAATCTTCTGCTGCGTTCTTTTGCATTCAGGTTTAAGGCTGTTTCAAAAGATTGTTTGTTCGCTATGTGTCGTTCTGCATTTTCAGTAAGCAAATGCTGTTCGTCGTCATAGTAACCAATTACATCTGCTGCTGTATCATGCATAGCACCAACAAATTGTGTTTGTGCAGGTATCACAATATTTTTTTCAGCCAGCTTTTCTCTTACTGCCGGGTGATTTAAAATATGTGCCATCACTCTCGCATTGGTGGCACCTGGTCTTCCGCTACAGGCTCCACAATCATGTGCCCCGTGATGGGGATTGTTTGCGCTGCTGCTGCCATGTGCCACGATATATATAATAGGACTGAAGGTTTGTATTAATCCGATTCCACGCAAAAAGTTTTCGGCCCTTACACTCATTTCATCAAGTGTATAACCTATCTGTAAGCCATTCTCTCTGTCGTCTTTATTTTTATTTTCAATACTCAGTACAGATGTTTTCGTCATGTGAGAGTAAGCATCAGAAATAGCGGGGCTCATTTTTGGCCGGAACATCAATTGTGCTTTTTTAACCAATGCCCAGAAACCGAAAGAAAGACTTAATGCAAAACCAGTAAATAAACCGAGTGTATGCTTGGTATAAATTATCTCTTCTTTTCGTCGATCATTTGCTTCAGACTCTTTAATTAAAAACTGCGGTGTTACGGGTGCGGGACAAAGCTTGTCATAAAACTGGCTGCCCTGTTGCTGAAAGAAAAATTCCACGCCAAAAAAACCGGGGGCACCAAATGTTTCGCAATTTTTATCTGTTGCTTCTATATGGCGACGGATAGAACATTCTCTTTCGTCGATACAGAAGATGGCCTGGAAGGAAGCCCCCCCGCCCCCCGATGGGGGGATATTAGCTCCTGAAATTTTAGAAGTCGTTTTTGAATTATCGGATGATAAAAGGATACCTGCCAGAACGGAATCATAATAACTCCACTCAAAGGCGTCCTGCCATAGTTCTATTACTTCTGCAAATTCTGTTTTGGCAACGTCTTCAAATAAATTCACTGGCAATTGCATTAACCGTGTAGTTATAGGTTGCCAGTTATTGCCTAGTTTATGCGTAAGTATATCTAACTCGAGGAACAATTCAAAAACAACCAGCTCATGAAGTGTTACACTCTTTCTATCCAGCAATGTTTGTGGATTATCTTCTACTGCTGAAACAAAACCACTCCACCCATGGTGGGCAAACTGCTGATCAAATAAATATTGTTCAAAATAATCACTGTCTCCTACTATCAGCTTCAACAAGCCTTCTATAGAGTAATTGCCGCTTAAAAAAAGTTGTCTTACTTTTTTAGTTTTAAAAAAACTGGCAAAACTATTTTGCTCAATGTCTTTAATACTTTCAAGAAAAGATTTATTGGAAACAGGAAACTTCTCAATAGCAATTCCCTGGTCCAAAAAGCTGCATAGAATACGGAATAACAACGGGTGTACTAAATTATCAAGGTCAATGGCATAGTCTTCCTTCCAATGGCGGCGGAGCTGGCCTATGCGTGGGCTATTGATGGTTTTATATTTTGTATGGATTAATTTTTGCTTCCAGTCATCAACAACGTCTTTCCCTTTTTTATTTGCAATTATACTATCAAGGATATCTTCTCTTATTCTGCCATTGCTATATAGTTCCCTGTATTCGGGTAATTGCAAACTAACCTGGAAACCAAAAATTTTGGACGCTTTAAAAATGCCATCATAAAATTTCATATGCTGAAAGGCGTGCAAAGAATTATGATGAATAAAATCTTTTAGTGCCTGTTGCGAAGGCAGGAAATGTTTTAATTCATGCAGCACATGCTTTTCATCGAAATGTGAAGTACTCATTCAGTAATATTTTTAATGGCTTGATTGTACAAATAAACTACTGTCAATCTTGTATGCCTCTTTAAAGCCCAATAAGGTTAATTTGATTTTCTTTAAGGGTGCTTTAATATCCCTGAACTCTTTAATTATTTCCAGCACATCATAGTCTATATATGTTGTATTGCTGGCATCTAAAACCACTGAAGTATTTTCCGGTAAATGATCCAGGGTTTGCCGGATGGCGGCTTTGTTTAAAAACGAAACTTCCTCTGAAAACCGGATTTTTATTTCATCGCCTTCCTGGTGTTTTTCTTTATGGAAGTAGTAAGAATTTTTCAGGTTGCCATGCAGGATAGCTCCCGCAGCTGCCATTATTCCTGCAAATACGCCAATTAATAAACCCTTTCCGCTTAATATTGGAAATACTGCAAACAGGTCAATAGCAATAATAACCACTACTGTAACAATAAATGGTATAAACTGGTATTTACCGGCTTTCCAGAAATTGGTGAACACAGCAGGCTTTGCCAGTTTGTAACCCGTAAGTAATAAAATAGCAGCTAAAGCCGATAAAGGAATTTTATTCAATAACACAGGTATCAGCACAATCGAAAGCAGTAGCATAGAACCATGCAGAATGGTAGAAAGTTTTGATTTTGCTCCCGCATTTACGTTGGCACTGCTTCTTACTATTACGCTGGTTACAGGCAAACCACCCACTAACCCTGCAATAGAGTTGCCTACACCTTGTGCAAATAATTCTTTGTTGGTATTAGTTACCCTGCGTTCAGGATCAAGGTTGTCAATAGCTTCTATACTTAACAACGTTTCTAATGATGCGATAAGGGCAATAACAACACCGTACACGATAACAGTGCCATTAACAAATCCATTAAAATCCGGCAACGTAAAAAAGCTAAAAAACTCACTGGCACTGCCCGCTACTTTTATCTGTACCAGATGCTCGTTCTGTACAGCCAGTTTACTGCCGGTTTTAATCCAGATCTCATTTACAATTACTGCAACAATAACTGCAACTAATGCCCCCGGTACAAATTTGAATCTTTTCTTTATAAATGGCTTGTCCCACACAAGCATAATGATAATTGATAGAATGCAAAGAAGAAGAACCCCCACTTCTATATGCTGAAGCGGTTGTAGTAGCTCATGCATATCTTCCATACCATAAGGAAGCAATTCTGTGATGTTGCCCTTTTCATCTTTATCATAGCCAAATACATGCGGTATTTGTTTGGCAATAATCAGTATACCAATACTTGTAAGCATACCTTTAATTACACTGCCGGGAATATAATTGGCAATACCACCCAGCTTAGCCAATCCCAGTAACATTTGTAAAACACCGGCTATTAACACGGCGCATAAAAACATTCTGAAATCGCCAATGGTTAAAATAGCACCGGCTACCAATGTAGCCAACCCTGCTGCGGGGCCGCTTACACTCAACGGAGAGTTGCTCAACATACCTATTACAATTCCACCTATAATACCAGAAATAATTCCGCTAAAAAAAGGTGCGCCAGAGGCAAGCGAAATACCAAGGCATAGTGGCAATGCCACCAGGAAAACAACCAGTCCTGATGGAAAGTCTGCTTTTAAAAACTTTGTATTCAGTTTCATCTGTATTTTCTTGCTTTTAATAAGTGCCATCCCGGATTTTAAGGGATGGCACATTGGGTTATCGATTTTTATTCAAGAGCTTTTTTGTTTACAATCCTTAATGTGTCAGACGCTCTACGAGACGTCAGACACAATCCGGCATCATCACGCCAACCAGTAACTAATAACCAGCAACTGTATTAAGCATTCGTCAACTCTTTATTCACTTCCTTTTTCTTCTTAGTTAAATTCTTAAAGAAATCAACTTTGCCATTGTCAACATTATACACGCCGCCCACAAGACCTATTTCACCTTTCTGAAACATTTCTTTTATGATACTGCTGCGTGTTAATATTTCTTCCAGGCTATTTTCTACATTGGTGTACGCTACTTTATCACCAAACAGGTAATCATCATCTTCCTGCAGCATGGATTTGCTGATAGAAGGTTTTATACGCTTCAGTAGTTCTGTAATGTGTCCATCTTCTACGCCGGCTTTTGCACTTTTAATAGCACCACATTGTGTGTGTCCGAGTACCATCAATACTTTTGAACCAATGTATTTAACTGCGTATTCGATACTTGCAAGAATATCATTGTTAACGATGTTTCCCGCTATACGTATACTGAATAAATCGCCAAGCCCCTGGTCAAAAACCAATTCTGCCGAAGCACGGGAATCCATACAACTCAGTATTACTGCAAAGGGATATTGACCTTCCCTTGTCTGGTTGATCAGTTCTAAATGATCGTGGTCTTTGTTAAGATTATTAATAAATCTTTTGTTTCCTTCCTGTAGAAGTTCGAAGCCCTGGTAGGGCGTAAGGTTTTCTAAAAACTCTTTAGAATGTTTTCGCATGGTAATAATAATTTAAATGCCTGCCATCAGAAATGACAACACTGCTGTTAATGAAATAAATAAATGGATAATCAGGCTTTTGCAAAAAAGCCATTAGCAAGCAATAGAGAGAAGTAGATTATGAAAAGTTGGGCGGGGGAACGAGGAGTTCGCCGTGATAAGCAACATACTCATCTGCATTCTCACATTTGTGAAATTGCAGGGCAATAGAGAAAAAGAAATCTGTAGTGTGGTGATCATGCAGGTATTCTTCTGAAAAAGAACTACTGCTGGTAGGGGATTTTTCTTCTGTAGTATTCGTTAATGGGTTGGAGGATTCTTCTTCGTTATTATCTGTTGAAGAATTTGTAGTTGCCGACTTTTCGTATTTAGCAAGGTGCTGCTGACTGGCAAATACAAACGGTGCACTGACAGTAAGCCAGAGCAATGCCAATATCATAAAGACGGCCGAAGCCAGTTGAAAAAGATTATATGTTTTCTTGTTTCTCTTCATGAAAGTGCTGCAAAATAATACATTAGGCTTTGCAAACCAAACCATTCGTGTAGCATTCTATAAAACCAGACTAAAATTATAGACTTAATGGTTCAGTTCCAGCACATAACATCAGCATTATCAGATTGTTTAAAATTTGTCATAAAAAAAACGTTGTTGGTTGTTAGTTACTGGTTAGGCGTGATGAGTAAGTTAGGGGTTTCGAGTTTTGAGTTTCGAGTTCGGCGTGTTGAAGTTAGAGTCTCTTAGAGTTTATACGGCCATTTGCGATATGTTCGTTTGTGTTAAGGCAAATGGTAACATTATTTTACTAACAACTGTTTTCCGTTTTCATTCTATTAAACGTTAATTTTGAAGACCAACTGTTTATATATGCAATCATACCAGAAATTATTAAAAGATAATAAAGATTGGGCTGCAGAAAAATTATCGGTAGACCCTGATTATTTTGACCGGCTGGCGCATTTGCAAACGCCTGAGTTTTTATGGATCGGCTGCAGCGATAGTCGTGTGCCTGCCAACGAAATTACCGGTACACAGCCGGGCGAAATTTTTGTACATCGTAATGTTGCCAACCTGGTAATAAATACTGATGTAAACGTATTGAGTGTATTGGACTATGCCGTTAATCATTTAAAAGTAAAACATATTATTGTTTGCGGCCATTACGGTTGCGGTGGTATTAAAGCTGCTAATACCAACAATGATTTTAAACCGGTGCTGAATATGTGGCTGAGAAATATTAAAGATGTTTACCGCATACACCGAGAAGAACTGGATGCAATTAAGAATGAAGACAAACAAAATGACCGGCTTACGGAATTGAATGTGCAGGAGCAGGTTTTTAACCTAGCCAAGACTTCTATTATTCAACGGGCCTGGAAAAATGAACAACGACCCGACCTGCATGGATGGGTGTATGGATTAAATGATGGTTTGATTAAACCTGTTTTTGAAATGAAAGCAGGTACACATATCGATACGATTTACGAATATAATAATCTGTAGTAGAGGTGAAGGCAAAGGGTATAAGGTTTAAAGAATACACTTTATGCGCAGTAGCTTTCAAGCCTTCTACCTTACACCTTTAACCTTATTTTTGTGTTATGTCTATAGAAGTAAAAAATCTTTTAAAAGAATACGGCGAACAAAAAGCTGTAAACAATATTTCTTTTAAGGTAGAAAAGGGAGAGATTGTTGGTTTCCTGGGACCGAATGGTGCCGGCAAATCCACCACCATGAAAATCATTACGGGCTATCTGCAACAAACCACCGGTGAAGCTTTTGTGTGTGGTATTAATGTGGCAGAAAATCCGTTGGAGACAAAAAAGAAAATCGGCTACTTACCAGAGTTGAATGCACTATACTATGATATGTATGTAAAGGAATATCTTGGATTTATAGCTGAGCTGCACGAAGTCAAAAATCAAAAATCAAAAATAGAGGAAGTAATTGCTTTAACGGGTTTAGCTGTAGAAAAGAAAAAAAAGATAGGACAGCTTTCAAAAGGATATAAACAACGTGTGGGCCTTGCTGCTGCATTAATTCACGATCCGGAAGTATTAATATTAGATGAGCCTACAACAGGACTGGACCCAAACCAGATTATTGAAATAAGGGAAGTAATAAAAAAACAGGGGCAGAATAAAACGGTTTTATTTTCCTCTCATATTCTGCAAGAAGTTGAAGCTATCTGCGACCGTGTTATCATCATCAACAAAGGGCAACTGGTAGCAGATGATACGCTGAGTAATTTACAAAAAGGCAAAAAAGACAATCATGTGGTGATCGTTCAGTTTAAAGAAACTATTGCAAAAAATATTTTAGAGAAACTGCATGATGTTACAAAAGCAGAACAGGTGCAACCCACACAGTTCAAATTGCAAACCAGCAATCCCGAAAGTGTGAGAAAACAAATACTGGGAATAGCGTTAGAACACAATCTGAATATCGTTTCGTTGCAAAGTGAAAGCACCAGCCTGGAGGATGTATTCCGTAGCTTAACTGCTACTACCTGATGATTGCTACTGTTCCTTTCAGCACTTCCGTTTTACCATCGCTGCTGGTAATGTTTAATACCCAGATATAAATTCCAACCGGCTGCAATTTTCCTTTGTAGGTTCCATCCCATCCGGCACCATTAGTTTCAGAATAATAAATTAGGTTGCCCCAGCGGTTGTAGATTGAAAAATTTTTCAACGTCTTTATTCCAAAAATAAATGGCTTCACTGTATCATTCAGCCCATCACCATTTGGTGTAAAACCAGAAGGTACATAATTACAGGAGGTGTAAATATTAATAGCTACAGCACGGGTTGAATCTGCACATCCATTCTGCATCACTTGTGCTCTGTAATTTCCTGAAACTAATGGCTGATAGGTAATGGCTGTTGCGCCGCTTACCTGTTTATTATTATTCAGCCATTGCACATTGGTAGCAGCTGCACTTGTTGTTAGTACAGCGCCTAATGGTTCGGTAAAACAAAAATTATTTCTTCCATTGTATGCTAATGAAGTGTCTACAAACCTGGTAGTAAGTATAACTGTATCATAAGAAAAACATTGTGTTATTTTATCCGTTGTTTTTACAATAAATTCTTTGGGGCTGCGGGAAATATTCCAGCCTGATGGATTTGATGCTACCGGGTTAGTTACCTGGTTTACGGGTGTCCATGCATAATCATAAGCCGGGTTTTTTATTGTGCCAAGCTGTACCTGCTGGTATTTACAAACATCCACATCGGCACCAGCCATTGAAATGGGTCTTGGAGAAATAGCAATCTTTGCATACAAGGTGTCTATACAACCGAAGCCGGGGTATGGTGTAATGATTAATGGAAAAATACTTCCGGGAGCAGGTACCGGATTTAGCACAAGTATTTCCGCCGTAGAAATCTGTTGCGAGAAAGTAGGGTCAGAAAACCACTGATACGTTTTATAACCAGGCGGTGGTTTCAGCGAAGTTGTTTTATCTCCTTCGCAAATTATATTGCCATTGAAAGTACCGGTACAGGTTGGGCTTACATCAACATACGCATAGCCAAAATGCGCTTCCAGCACACAGTCACTTGTTATAAATTCAAGTCTTATTGTTTTACCTGCATATACTGCCAAATCCAATATTACCGGTGTCCAATCTTTGTATAGTACAGTTGGATCTGCAGCAGATACTTTAAATCCGGGTAAAGAAGAGGAAGCTGTAAAGTCGAATGATACACAGTCGATAAGTGTATTATCTGTTACGTTAATCACATTCGCTTTAAACCGTGGCTGATCAAAAAAATCATGATTGGGATTCTGTAGTACTACCGCATACTGGTAAGAGATAGAAAAAGTTTGTGTATTGGATGGTATTACATATTCATAAGAAATAGATTCTGCTTCCCTGAACACATTTGCATTACCAAGTTTTACACTGTATCCTTTTGCATTGGCAGGTACCTGCGGAAAGTTTCCATAAAAGTCATTTTTCGCTGTATCTGTTTTAATAATTGTGTGTCTGTCATTCATCTGTCCTGTTGCTAACCAGTCAATAATATTTTCGCTGTTGGATGATGAAACCTTACCCGTACGGCATTGCCAGTTAGTAAAATTGCCCAGTTCAAAATCCAGGTTCACGGGACATAAACCATCCTGCGCATTCATTCTTCCGGGAAGAAGAAGAACCACGACACAAAAAAGTTTTATAATGTTTCTGAAATACATTCAATATCTCCCGATAGTACGACTTGAAACTGTTTCACCTCATTTACTTTCCACACAATCCCCCAAAATACAATAAGGTCTGCTAATAGTTAAGCAGACCTTATTAAAGTTATAAAGAATGGGTCAGGTATTCTTAAAATCCTTTCTTCTCTGTTTTCTCAGGTGTTTTACCTTTTTCAAAATCACCACTGTACACCATTACCAGTTTAGATTTGTCAAAGTACTTACGCAATGCAGCATTAACAGCATCAAGGCTTAACACTTTAACCTTTCCTTCCATATCTGTATATTGGGTCAAATCCCTGTCATTGGTAAGGTAGTTACGGAGCATACCTGCCAGTGTTCCATTATCACCCAATGAACTTTTATTTCCTTCCAGCCAGCTGGAGATAGATTTACTAAGTTCATCCTGTGTAAATCCACCTTTGATGGCTTTATCAACTTCCTGGCGCAATGCAGAATCCAAACGGCCTTTGTAGATTGGATTGAACATAGCATACATTCCCCAGTTACCGGTATTATACTTATACTGCACATTTAAAAAACTTCCGGCACCATAGCTCATGCCTTCATTCTCTCTTAAGCGCTGCGGTATACGGGAAGAAAGAAATGCTCCACCGCCCAATAAATTATCTGCCATCATCACAGCAGGATAGTCTTTATTCTGACGGGATATATTCAGGTTAATTCCTGCCAGCATCATGGCATTTGTTTTATCAGGCGTATTGATAGTTTCAGTTGCTTCTTTTGTTTCAAAATATTGCGGCGCCACTTCTGCAAAAGAAGCTTTGCTGTTCCATTTGCCAAATATGTTCTGTAGAAAATCAGTTATTTGTTTTTTATCCAATTCGCCTACGAAAGCAGAAATAGAATTATTGGCACCATAGAAATCAGCATAATATTTTTTTACATCATCCAGTTTCACTTTTGCCAAATCTTCCAGGCTCTCGTCTGTACTGGATGCATAAAAAGGATGTCCTTTCGGATACTTGCTCAAAAGCTTTCCCAACTTTTCAGAAGCAATAGATTGCGGATCACTTTTACTGGATTCATAATTTGCTTTTGTATCTATCACTATCTTATCAAATTCTGCTGCATCAAATTTTGGGTGCTGAAGCAAATCCTCAAGTATAGCCAATGCAGCCGGCAGGTTTTGTTTGTCTGTACTGATGTTGATAGCTAACTGCCCTGCTCCTCCTGAAAAATTAATATTTGTTTTTATCTTATCCAGTTCATCAGCTATTTGTTTTTTTGAACGGGTTGTAGTTCCTGCTTTCAGCATTTCTGCCAGTATAGCTCCTGCTTCTGCTTTGTCAGTTAAACTTTTTTCATCTCCAAAACGAAGGGTAATAGCCGCAGTAATTTTATCGCCCTTGGTTGGCTTGTTCAGCAATGCATATTTTCCGCCATTTGGTAGTTTACCATACTCGGTATTCTTTTTAATATTGTCAATCGAGTTTTCGAAGTTGGCTTTTTGTGCAGCCACCTCTTTCCCTTTATAGCCATTCAGCAATGCTTTAATGTCTGGTGTTTCAGCTACAATAGTTCTGTCGGGTGCTGCCTCCGGCACAAACACACCTGCTGTACGGTTAGATGGTTTGTAATATTTTTTTGCTGCGGCCTGTACATCTGTAACACTTAATTTTTCCAGTCTGTCGCGGTATAAAAACCAAAGTCTCCAATCGCCTGCACCAATAAACTCTGTTAATGTGATAGCGAGGTCAGTGGTACGGCTCATCATATTTTCAAAATTCTTGGTCATGGTGTTTTTAGCACGGGTCAAATCTTCCTGTGTAAAATTCATGGCGCCTACACCATCCACAGTACTCAACAATGCAGATTTGGCACTATCAATACTTTTATCTTTCGGCACTTCTACCTGGAAATAAGTAAAGCCCGGATCATACAATGTTTGCGCATAGCCATACTCTTTTGTTGCAAGCTTTGTTTCAATTAAGTTTTTATACAAAATACCTGATGGATCATTGGTAATAATTTCAATCAGCGCATCGTTAGCCACATAGTCTTTATCGGCCAGTGATGGTGTGTGGTATCCCAATCCTATGTATTGAATATCACCCGTGCGACGAAGCGATACATTTCTTTCACCATCCTGTGCAGGCTCCATAGTGTAGGTAGGCGCAATTACCCTGGTTGGTTTTGGTATAGGACCAAAAAACTGCTGGCAATATGCTAATGCTTTTTTCTCATCAAATTTTCCTGCAATAATTAATACGGCATTATCCGGTTGATAATATTTTTTATAAAACACTTTCAGGTTCTCAGCTTTTACTCTTTCAATATCTTCTTTACTACCAATGGTTGATTTGCCGTAGTTATGCCACAGGAACATAGTAGAAAGTATTCTCTCCTGCAATACACCACTTGGGTAATTCTCACCTATTTCAAATTCATTTCTAACTACACTGAATTCTTTTTTCAATTCTTCAGGCAGTATTTTTGAATTAACCATACGGTCTGCTTCCATATCCAATGCCCATTTCAGGTTTTCATCAGAGGCAGAAAGAATTTCGTAATAATTAGTACGGTCGTACCAGGTAGTGCCATTGGCCTGCGCACCTTTATCGGCAATTGCTTTTTTAATATCAGTGAATTTCTTGCACTGCTTAAACAGCATGTGTTCCAGCAGGTGGGCCATACCACTTTCGCCATAGCCTTCGTGGCGGGAGCCTACTTTATACACTATGTTTACAGCTATATTGGTTTGCGATTCGTCTGGCATTAATAATATGCGTAAGCCATTGCTTAGTTCATATTCTTTAATTCCTTCTACGGTGGTTATAAGTTTAGGAGCTGGTGCAGTTTGAGCCTGCAGTTGTTTTGCATTCAGCAATAACAAACAAAGAGAAACGATGATAAATCGCATGATATTAATTTTTTTTTAAAGATAAGGAGATTAGTAAAGCTGGCGCAAACAGTTGTTTGTAAACGGTTGAAAAGAGATGTTAATGGATAATAGTTATCATTTGTCAAACGATTCTGTAGTAACACGGTTGAGCAAATTCAGTTTCACGCAGCGGACGCAAAGTAGCAGCGAACGCTGCACCGTGTATTTTTCGCTGCGGCCACTGCGAGAAATGTATATTCTTACCTTATTATAGTGATGGTTCCTTTTTCTAAAATCTTTTTGTCATCCTTATCTGTAAACTCCAGCACCCATACGTACACACCACCGGGTTGATCCTGTCCGTTCATTTTACCATCCCAGCCTGTATTATCTTTTGTAGTATGGAAAACAAGATTGCCCCAACGGTTATAAACTGAAAAACTTTTCAGTTCTTTCATATTTACAATGAATGGTTTTACTACATCATTCAATCCATCGCTGTTAGGTGTAAATGCAGTGGGCAGGTAGTAGCCTGGTTTTCTTAATATCTGCATCAAAACAGAGTCGGTAGTAACGCAGGTATGCTCGTCTGTAATGTCTATACGATAATCAATATCATCGTTGGTAGCAAAGAATTGGGTATAGCGGGTGTTGTAACTGCTTAGTTGCAACTGCGGTCTCCATTTATAAATATTACCGATAGTGTCCCGTACATGCAGGGGATTTGAATATCCTTGTGCAGTAGTGATGCCCCGATAACGGATACCTGCAGCTTGCTTATTAGCCTGTATTTTTTTCACCATTGTCTGTGGATCATTTTCACAACCGAGAGCAATCATGCTAAGTTTTACATCTACACGGCCGGGAGTAGTATAAGTTACCGGTAGTGGGTTTTTCAAATCGGATGCGGGATCGCCGTTATTAAATTCCCAATTGTATTTTACTAATGGTGAATTGTTTTCATTGCCGAGGTTCTGAAATAATACGGGGCGATCTACACACACAGAGTCCCATGTAAAATCAGCCGTTACATTGGGCATTACATACACTTTCATATTGCTACTGTCTTTACAGCCGAATTGGGTAGTGGTTACTAATTCTGCAGTGTGTGTACCTGTGGCAGGAAAAATTTTGCTGGCGTCGGTTGATGATTGTGTAATACCATCGCTGAATTTCCAGAGATTGTCTGCATTGACAGGAGTGGTAGTATTGGTAAATGAAAAGAAGTTTGTATTAATAGTGGTTATGCAGGCAGTATCGCTATTAACAATAAACGTAGCTTTTGGCAACGGATGTACAGTAACAGTAGTAATGGCAGTAGAATCTTTACAACCATTTTGTGTCAGTTCTGCCCAATCTTTCCAGCACATTGGGATCCTAAGCTTAGAATTCCACGTGGACAAGTTGTCGCG
>JADMIO010819904.1_pt1 | contig 101439 bp, 86 predicted proteins | sample 8958161 | NCBI WGS metagenome assembly JADMIO01 (sample SAMN16585339, study PRJNA669376) | soil metagenome | isolation source: Crop rotation soil | place: USA: Cullars Rotation, Alabama | collected 2011 | reverse complement strand
CGCGACTTCAAGTCACGTGAATTCCAAGCTTCGGATCCCACTGTGCTGGAAAGACGAGCCCTGCAACGGGATACGACATACCGTGCGGCAGATGCACCCCCGCGTTGCCAAAGCCGATACCCGCGTACGAGGCAGCCAGCATCATAGCGCCGCGCGCTTCTTCATCGCCTGCATCGGCAAACGCCCGCCGAATATAGCGCGCCGTCAGCTTCAGCGCTTCCAGGCTCCACAGATCGCTGATCGGGTTTGAGCCCTGATACGCCGGGCGCAGAACAGGCTTCTCCGGCCGCGGCCGATCGCCGTACGGCATCGCAGTCCACGATTCGATGGCATGGCACAACACATCGAGGCCTGACGCTGCCGCCACCATCGGTGGCAGCGTTCGCGTATTGTCCGGATCCACGATGCCAAGCAAGGGCCGCAGCCGGCGGTGCGCAATTCCGGTCTTCGCGCGCAGAGGCTTGTAGTCGAAGATCGAGACGCCGGTGGTCTCGCTGCCTGTGCCAGCCGTCGTCGGGATCGCGATCAACGGCTTCACAGGTCCCGGCACCGGCTTGCCCTTGCCGACCGGCGCATTCACGTAGTCGAGGAAGTCCGCGGGCCAGCAGCTGTAGAGATTGGCCGCTTTGGCCGTATCGATCGTCGATCCACCGCCCACCGCGAGAATTGCGTCATGTGGATTCGATGTCGCGAAGCGGATCGCCTCCTGCATCGATTCGTCCGTCGGTTCAGCCCTCACGCGATCGAACAACTGGTACGGCACCTTGTTCGCCTCAAGCGACTCGATAGCGTTCCGCACCGGGGGCAACTTGCTCAGAATGGGATCGGTAAACACCAGCACGTTCTTCGCGCCCATCTCGGAGAAGTCTGCGCCGACCTCCTTCGTGGAACCGGCGCCATAACGGATCGAAGACGTCGCCATCTCGAAGGCGATTTCGTGTTGCATATCAGCAGTGAGTTTATCGCCCACTGGCGCGCGCGAGCTCTTCCTCAAACACCGCAGGCTCCGTGCAGATGCGCATGATGCCTTCAAGCTCCGAAAACCGCCGCACAAACTCCGCCGTCACCTGAATCAGCTTCGATCCCGTCAGCATCGTGACGGTTCGCAGTTGCGCGCGATGCCGCGCCAGCCACAGCGCCCACTCGCCACTCACCGCGATCGTCGCACCACGCACCTCGCGAGCGTCAATGAAAAACTCCACCGGCTCACCATCGGCAAGCCACTGATCCAGTCGCGTCATCGGAGCCTGCCCGAACTCGCCCACATCCGTGCCTGCGATTCGGAGCACAACCACCCCCGCCGCCGGTTGCTCCAGCAGCAGGCTGCAATGAATGCCGTCGTAATGGAGGGGTTCACGCATGGCAATCCAAATTGAGCCACTACCCTGATAGCGGTAGTGGCTCAATTTGAAATCGTACCCTCTTGACACCTGAAACCGCCCTTGTACGCTGGGAACAGTGCCGAACAAATCGACGAATCGCGGGCGCGGAAAGCCGGATTTGAATGTCCGGGCGTTCGAAACGATGCTGATCGCTACCGGTCAGATGGAGAAGCCGAAGCCAGCTCCTAAGAAAGACGTGAAAGCAGTCACGCTGGGGCGATTGGGCGGCTTAAAGGGCGCAAAGCCAGGGCGGATAAACTCACACCAGAGTATCGGAAGGAAATAGCGCAAAAAGCTGCTGAAGCGCGATGGAAGAAGCGGTAGTCTTGGGATAACGGATACATTTAGCTGTCCGAATACCGCTTCCTACTATGAAGGTCATAGGTTTTCGTGCGGAGCCCAACGCCCTCAACTGGGCAGTTGTGGAAGGCACACAGCATGCCGCAGTCCTTGTAGCCGCAGATACGCTGAAAACGCCGATTTCGTATGAGGAGCATGCCTGTTTGGGATGGCTCCGAGATCAGGTGCTTCACCTATACGGCCAGTACAGTCCTCAAATCGCAGCCGTGCGCTATGCCGAAAGCGTAATGGGGAAGGCCAACCAAAACTCTGCAAATCGTAGATGCCGGGTTGAAGGTGTCGTTCTAGAAGTCGCGCACTCCCGAGGAGCGAAGGTGTCAACAGGGGCATTAACCACCATTTCGAAGAATCTCGGGACGAAGGGCGCAAAACGATATCTTGACGAAGAAGAGTTCAGGGACATTCATTGGGCCTCCTATTCAAAAAACTGCCGGGAGGCAATCTTGGTTGCCGTCTCCGCTCTCCCGGACACATAGGCAATGGAAGTCGTCGCAGAGATAAGGTACGACCGACAGCAGCAGATTGGTGCCCTACAAGGGCGGAACTCCAGTGTCTTCAGGGTTACGGACCAACAACTCGGTGGTGAGCTGGTGGCGAAGGAAGTCGATAAGGCGAGGTTCAATGGTGACCCCTCGCGATATTTCGACGAGGCAAGAGCAATGTTTGCCGCTACTCACCAGAATGTCGTGCCTATCCGGTATGCCTGCCAGAATGCGACGCACGTTATCCTGGCGATGCCGCTCTATCGAAATGGATCGCTGGCTTCACGGATTGCAACCAATCCGATAAGCGTAAAAGAAGTCATTCGGCTGTCTCAAGGCGTATTACATGGCATCGGACAAATCCACGCTGCCGGTTTTGTTCATCTGGATATCAAGCCATCGAACATCCTTTTCGACAATGCCGACGTGCCTCTGGTTGCCGATTTCGGGCAATCAATGAAGGCGCTACCAACAGGTGGCGTTTTAGATCCGGAGATGTATACCTGGGCTATTCCGCCCGAGGTCTTCGCCAGCGGGGCCGGGAGTTTCCTGAGTGATATCTACCAGGCTGGCCTTCTGTTTTATAGGGCAGTCAACGGCAATCGACACTACGAGGAACAGTTCAGAACGCTCGATTATGCTGAGATCAAAGAGAAAACTCTTCGCGGGAAGCTTCCAGATCGCAATAGCTTTTTGCCTCACGTGCCGAAGCGAATGAGGACCATCATTCGCAAGGCTCTGAGGGTCGATCCGGTCGAGCGATATCAGTCAGCCAGGGAGTTTGCTGCGGATTTGGCGCGGATGCCAGCAGGGCTGAATTGGCTGGTAACAATCAAACCGAGCGGCGAGGCGACATGGAGGGCCGACCGCGATGGCCGGGCAGCTCTTGAGGTCGAATTAACCAAGAGTGCAAACCGTTGGGAAACAAGAGCGTGGACAATAAACGGCCTGAGCCGACGCGCCAAAGAACCGGGCGCGATTGAACGGTCATACGCATCTTTGCCGGATGTGGGGAAGCACCTCAATGAGGTGTTTGAAAAGCTCGCCTGAATCTCAGGTATTTGCCAGCAGGCTGCACATCTACCAAGGCTGATTTTCCTTCTCGGCTTGCGATCGTGAGGCAGTTAGGGCAGAGCGGAACCTCTTCATATCCGAGCGGTGGTCGTTTTACTTCCGCACGACAAGATCGGCATCGCCTAATTCTCTCCATCATCTGAGGAAGATTCCTGCCCGTCGTCTTTGGCACCTATTCTGCCTCCGTCTTCAGGACTATCGGCGGAAACTGAATCATTCCCTGAAGCGCCTGGTCAACAAATCTTGCCGCCACCTCAGCCGGGTTGCGCCCATAGACGCCTCGGGCCGCCAGCTTCTCCAAGGCTTCTTCTGACTGTTTAGAAATGGTGATTCTTAGTGAGACGCCCTCGGTCGCATTGCCTTTTTTGGGCATAATTATGGCTTACTTCAGCCATAATTATGTAACCAAAAATGGCGAAAGTAAAGCGAATATGAAATTGACCTAATGCTTGACAAGGACAGGCTTGGTCAAGCATAATATCAATATGAATCGCCTGGAACCAGATAAGCGCAAGGCCACTATTGCCGCGCTTGTCGAGGGGAACAGCATCCGGGCCGTCTCGCGTATGACTGGAGTCGCCCGGAACACAGTCACGTCCCTATTGGTCGATCTTGGAACCACCTGCGCTGAATTTCAGGACAAGGCGCTCCGGAATCTCTCGTGCCGCCGGATTCAGTGCGATGAAATCTGGGCCTTCTGTTACGCGAAAGACAAAAACCTGCCCTTCGACAAACAGGGTCAGTTCGGCTTCGGTTCCATTTGGACCTGGACGGCTATCGACGCCGATACAAAGCTCATCGCGTCTTGGATGGTGGGATCGCGCGATACCGAAGCTGCTACGGAGTTCATCGGCGATCTCGCGGGCCGTCTCGCGAATCGCGTGCAACTCACCACGGACGGCCATACGCCCTATCTGGAAGCTGTGGACGACGCCTTTGGCGGGGATATCGACTACGCAATGTTGATCAAGATTTACGGGGAGTCAGCAGAGCCAGAGAAGCGCTACAGTCCTGCGGAGTGCACTGGGTGCGCGGCCAGAACGATTACGGGTAGGCCGGAGCGCAGACACGTCAGCACGTCCTACGTTGAGCGCCAGAACCTCACAATGCGGATGCATATGCGACGGTTCACTCGTTTGACGAACGGCTTTTCGAAGAAGGTCGAGAACCACATCGCGGCGGTCTCGCTCCACTTCATGTATTACAACTTTGTCCGCATCCACACGACTTTGAAGGTGACCCCGGCAATGGCCGCAGGCGTCACCGATCGGCTCTGGGAAGTCGAGGACATCGTTCGGCTGCTGGAAGAGCGGGAAGAGCGCCTCGCCGTCGAAGAGCGGACCGAGAGAAATTTGCGCTCATACACTACATCTCTTCCATCTAAACCAAAGAGGTAGAGCCAAAGGCGTACACTCTCTTCTGTGACGAGAAATCTGTAGGTTATTGAAAACGCATTAAAAAGTGCTTGCGACCGTATTTTTGGCGTACTATTATAACTGAGAACAAAAATTGCCCTAGTTGTCCGGAGGTACTCGGATATGCGGCAAGCTAACGAAAATAAGATCCACATTGTGAATAGCCACCACGACCTTCAAGCTCTGACACAAGAAGAACTTGGCACCCAGGGTGCAAAAGTGGTTGCAGACGCCAATCAAGGCATTCAGACCGCTATCATCGCTGCAGATGGGCGCGTTCGAGCAGTGGTAGGACTAAACTGCGTGCGCTATTTGCCGAATGCCGATCCGGACCCGCTGGAAGAATTGGCGTGGACGGCTCTCAAATCGCAGTCTGAAAGCGAGAGCAAATAGTCCAGCATGCCTGGGGTGCCGACGCCTCCGGGCTACAGTAGGCCAAAGCCCGACCCAGTACCAGATCCGAAGCTCCCAACCCTGAATCGATCGTTGAGCGTGAGGCTCAATGATGGGAAGCAGCGTCACTACCCCACGCTCTCTGACTATGTGGACGTTTTTGTACGGCAGGGTCTCGTCAAGGACCTCGCCGATCTTGTCTCAAACCACAGCAACCTCATAAACGAAGTTTTCTTTCAGTGGGTTGCCACTGGGCAATTGGGGTGTCTTTTTGCAGTCAAGCTTGCCAAGGCTCCCCGAGAAAATCGATGGTACCCGATTGTCCTCTTGAACGCCGTCGATGAGGGAGATGCGCTCGGTGGATTATTGAACAAACTCCTTGATGACGCCAGTGAGCGGGAAGAAGCTGCCGTGGTGATCTTTCCTGATGTTGAAACTGAAGACCAGATTGTCTCTATCGTCAACAATCTGTGCAGTGACACGTCCGGGCGGTGGTATCGCACCTGCGACGGAATCAAGCCGGACCCTGCCGAAGGCACCGAACTGATTGGGTTGCGCTGGGTCCTAAAAAACGACAAGCACGTCAATTTCGTCCTCGGATTTGCAAATATTCCCACGATGCCACTGACGAGACGCAGCCCTTTCCCTGCTCTCTTTCTGCGCATCAGGGAAGCCAAGTTGACGCCGATAGTCAAAGAGGATGGCCGCGTTCAGGTTCATCTTGCTGATCTGGACTCAACGTTTCCCTCGCAAGAAATCCATGATGCGGTTTCCAGCCAAACCAAATTGGTTCGGGCCAATATGGTCGAGCCTCACATGAACAACATGGCGAAAGCGAAGGTAACGTTTTCAGTCTCGAAAGCCGCCGCCAAGTCACTCTGCGTACCGAAGACTGTGACACTGGAAGAGGAATAAGAAAAGGCCCATTTCTCCCCCAGCGGAGGAGAATTCAAATTGAGCCACTACCCTGATAGCATGGTGTTTGACAGGCGCGCCACAGTCACGCCACAATAAAGGTTTCCCTCAAGCGGGAGTAACTCAGCTGGTAGAGTGCGACCTTGCCAAGGTCGATGTCGCGGGTTCGAATCCCGTCTCCCGCTCCATGATTTCCACCTCCTCACCATGGATCTTGTAAACTCCTCGCGTGACATCGTCGCGGCGGCGCTCAAGGAGTTTGGCTCCTCGCTCGCCGTGCTCAGCAGTCTGCAGCGCGAAGACGTCATCGTCACCGATCTCGTTCTCGAACAGGCCCCCGGCACGCGCGTTATGACGCTCGATACCGGCCGGGTCGCTCCGGCGACCCTCGAGATGATCGACGCCATCGAGAAGCGCTACGGCATCACCATCGAACGCATCCGGCCCGATGCCCGCGAAGCGGAATCCATGGTCCGAATCCACGGTCTCGATCTGTTCTACGACGCCGTTCCGAAGCGCATGCTCTGCTGCGAGATCCGCAAGTCGCGCCCACTCGCCATTGCTCTGAGTGGCCTCAAAGCCTACTTCACCGGGCTTCGGCGGGCGCAGGCAAAGTCCCGCGCGGATATCGAAGCCTTCGATCGCTCCGGCTCCTCGGTCAAGATCAGCCCTCTCATCGACTGGACCACGGAAGACGTCATTCGCTACACTGCCGAGCGCGGTCTGCCCGAGCATCCGCTCTACGCCGCCGGCTACACCAGCATTGGCTGCGATCCCTGCACGCGCGCCACAGTCGCGGGAGAAGACGAGCGCGCCGGCCGCTGGTGGTGGGAGTCGCCCGAAGCTGTCAAAGAGTGCGGCCTGCATTTCAGCGCGGATGGTAAGGCCGAACGCGTCGTCGATGTTCTCCTGCGCGACGTTCTCTCTGCATGACACATCGCGGCTTCACGCTATGGTTCACCGGCCTCTCCGGCGCCGGTAAGACAACCCTTGCGGAAGCCATCCTCGCGCGCCTGCAGTCAGAAGGCGCGAAAGCTGAGTTACTCGATGGCGATGCCGTGCGCCGTCATCTGTCCTCCGGTCTCGGCTACTCACGCGAAGATCGCGATACCAATATTCGCCGCATCGGCTACGTCGCCGGACTCCTTGCGCGCAACGGCGTCATCGCCATCGTCGCCGCCATCTCGCCCTATCGCGAGACGCGGCGCGAAGCGAGGAACGAGTCGCCAGAGTTTATCGAGGTCTTCGTGGATTGTCCTCTCGATGTCCTGATCGAGCGCGATGTCAAAGGACTCTACCGCCGCGCGCTCGCGGGCGAGATCGACCATTTCACCGGCATCTCCGATCCCTACGAGACGCCCCTCAATCCCGAAATCACCGTCCATACCGATCACGACAATCCAGGAAACACCGCCTGTAAGATCTGGCGCGAGCTCGAGAAGAGAGGTCTCCTTTCGACCGCATGATCGACCTCCACAGTCACACCGACCAATCGGACGGCACATTCACAGCTGCGGAATTGGTGGCGGAAGCAAAGCGCGTCGGACTCGAAGCGCTCGCCATCACCGATCACGATACCTTCCGCGGCTACGACATGGCCGCGCCCCTGGCCGCCGAGGCGGGACTCGAGCTGATCTGCGGCATCGAGCTCTCCACCAAATACGGAGGCGCGTCGATCCACCTCCTCGGTTATTTCCCTGCCCAGCCACCGTCGGCCGAGTTCCGCGCCTGGCTCGATTTCCTGCTCGAAAGCCGCCGTGACCGCAATCGCCGTCTCATCGACAAACTGCAATCGCTCGGCGTCCACATCACGCTCCAAGAGGTCGAGAAGCACGGCCGCACCCTGACCGCTCGTCCGCATTTCGCGCGCGTGCTGATCGAGAAAGGCTACGCCAAAGACATCCAGGATGCGTTCGATCAATATCTCGACGAGGGCGCGCGCGGCTATGTGCAGCGCCAGGAAGTGCCGATCGAGGAAGCAATCGAGCGGGTCACGAAAGCCGGCGGCATCGCTTCACTTGCGCATCCCGTGCGTGTGGCGAAGAACAACTGGGACAAGCTCGCTGAATATGTCGGCGCCATGCGCGACATGGGAATGGGCGCTATCGAAGTCCACCACAGCGATCACAGCCCGGAGAACGTCGCTTACTACCGCTCACTCGCCGATCGATTCAAATTGGCGATCAGCGGCGGCTCCGACTTCCACGGCGGCAACAAGCCATCGATCTCGCTCGGCACCGGACACAACGGCAATCTGCACGTGCCGTACTCTGTGCTCGAAGGGTTGAAGGCTGCGATCTAACAAGGGCTGGTGGGCACGAGCAGATTCGAACTGCTGACCTGCCGCTTAGGAGGCGGCTGCTCTATCCATCTGAGCTACGTGCCCGCACTCGATTCATTGTAGCCAGCGTTTCAGGCCCTTTGCTCCGATGTCTCGCCGATACTGCATGCCATCGAAGTGAATATGCGACACCGCGGCGTAAGCACGATCCATGCTGTCCTGAAGCGAGTCGCCAAGCGCAGTGACTCCCAGCACACGTCCGCCGGAGGTCACGATGTTATGACCGTGCCGCTTCGTCCCTGCTTGAAAGACCACCGCATCCCGGGCATCATCGAGCCCGCTGATCGTCTGACCGGCCGGGAATGAGCCAGGATATCCTCCTGAAGCCATCACCACGCACGTTGCAGGCTGCGGATTCCAGTCGAGACGATCCATACTCAATGCGCCGCGAGCGGCTTCCATCAGCACCTCGCCCCAATCACTCTGCAGCCGCATCATCAGTGGCTGTGTCTCGGGATCGCCCATCCGCACATTGAACTCGAGCACGCTCGGGCCCTCGGGGGTCATCATCAGACCCGCGTAGAGAAATCCGGTGAACCTCGTCGCCCGCACGACGGGATTGATGATGGTGTCGAGAATGCGGTCGCGCTCTGTGTCAGTGAGAATTCGCGAATCCGAGTAGGCTCCCATACCGCCGGTATTCGGCCCTTCGTCGTTATCGAAAACGCGCTTGTGATCCTGCGATGGCTCGAGCGGCACTGCGCGCTTGCCGTCGCACAGCACGATGAAGCTGACCTCTTCGCCCTCGAGGAACTCTTCGATCACCATCGGGTACGCGAGCGATGCCACTGCCTGCTCGGCCTCCGCTTTGTCCTGCGCGATGATCACGCCCTTGCCGGCAGCGAGGCCGTCGGTCTTGAGCACCACGGGATATCGGAACTGCGCGAGAGCGGCGCGAGCCTCGCCGGCACTTGCTGCGGTGACGAAGCGGGCGGTCGGAACACCGATCCGCTCCATGAAGCGCTTCGAATGCACCTTGCTGCCTTCGAGCTGGGCGTTAGCCGCGATCGGACCGACAATGGGACATCCGCGCTCCCGGAAAAGATCCACCACTCCGGCCACGAGCGGCGCCTCCGGGCCGACGACGGTGAGGTCGACATTCAGCCCGGCAGATAAGTGGACATAATCCGATGAAGAATGGCAGGTCCCGAGGTCAGCCATGCCGGGGTTCCCCGGAGCGCAATGGACCTCGGAGACAGACGGAGAGTGGCGCAGCTTCCAGGCAAGCGCATGCTCGCGCCCGCCGCTGCCAATGACAAGAACTTTCATGACTGCGCGCACAACGGGCGCGCCAACCGCGTCGAGTGCCGGAAGATTCGCGATGTGTGTGTCGCCGCGGTTGGCGGCCTGTGCGCGTTCAAGGCTAAGTTGTCCGGCTACAATCGTATCAGTGGATCAGACGTGTGATGTCGTCGTAGTCGGCGGCGGTCATGCCGGCTGCGAGGCCAGCCGGGCGTGCGCCCGCATGGGGCTGCGCACGGCGATGGTCACAATGAATGCGGACCTGATCGCGCAGATGTCCTGCAATCCCGCGATTGGCGGCATCGCCAAGGGTCACTTGGTCCGGGAAATCGACGCGCTGGGTGGGGTGATGGGTGAGGTCACCGACGCCGTCGGTATCCAGTTTCGCCTCCTGAACACCAGCCGTGGGCCGGCCGTCTGGTCGCCGCGGGCGCAGTGCGACAAGAAGCAATACCGCATCCGGATGAAGGACGTTCTCGAGCGCGAGCCGAACCTCAGCATCAAGCAGGCCGAGGTCGCAGCGCTGATCATCGAAAGCGGGCGAGTGCAAGGCGTCCGATTTGTGGATGGCCGCAACCTGCGCTGCGAAGCGGTAATCATCACCACCGGCACGTTCCTGAACGGCCTCGCGCACATCGGCGAACAGCGGTTCTCCTGCGGGCGTAACGGTGAGCCGCCATCGCAAATCCTCGCCGAGCAGATTCGAGCGCTGAATCTGCCATGGACAAGACTCAAGACCGGTACGCCCCCGCGCCTTGATGCCCGCAGCATCGATTGGTCAAGGTTTGATCCCCAGCCCGGTGACAAGGACCCGGTTCCCTTTTCGTTCCTGACGGACAGGATCGACCGGCCGCAAATCCAGTGCTATCTGGCGCGCACCACGGCGGAGACAAAGCGGGTGATTTCCGAGAGCATCGCCCGTTCCCCACTCTACAGCGGGCAAATTGAAGGGGTTGGCCCCCGCTACTGCCCGTCGATCGAAGATAAGTTCGTCAAATTTCCAGACAAGGAGTCCCACCAGATCTTTCTCGAGCCGGAAGGACTCGATACCAACGAGATCTACGTCAACGGCATGTCCACCAGCATGCCGATCGATGTCCAGGCCGGAATGATCGCATCGATCCCAGGTCTGGAGAACGCCGAAATGATCCGGCCGGGCTACGCCATCGAGTACGACGCCGTGGACGCGCGGGAGTTGGACCATCGTCTGCAGGTTCGGAAGCTGCCCGGCTTGTTCCTTGCCGGCCAGATCAACGGCACGTCCGGCTACGAGGAAGCTGCGGCGCAGGGCCTGATTGCGGGGATCAATGCCGCTCTGCAGATCCAGGGACGCGACCCGATGGTCATCGGTCGCGGCCAGGGGTACATCGGCATCATGATCGACGATCTGATCACGAAAGGCGCCGACGAACCGTATCGGATGTTCACCTCGCGCGCCGAATACCGGCTGCATTTGCGGATTGACAATGCCGACGAGCGCCTGACTCCGATCGCGGATAGTATTGGTTTGGCCTCCGACGAGCGCCGGGATCTGTTTGCGAAAAAACGAAGCCAGTCGGTGAAGCTACGGTCGGTTTTGGAAAGCGGCCAGAAGGCGCAATGGCTGCGACGCCCGGAATCACGGATTTCGGAATTGAATGCCTGGATTGCGGAAGCCCTTGGGGAGACACCGGAGCGCGGCGTCCTGATGACGGTGGAGACCGAGATCAAGTACGCCGGCTATCTGGACCAGCAACGTCGCCAGATCGAGAAACTCAGCTCTTCCGACACGCGGCCGATACCTGAGGCGTTTGATTTCGAAGCCATCTCTGGCATCTCCCGTGAGGTCAAGGAAAAGCTCTGTCGCGTTCGCCCCGCAACCATCGGGCAAGCGGCGCGAATTCCGGGTGTGACGCCTGCCGCAGTGGCAATTCTGGACATCCACCTCACGCTGAATGCGAAGGTTTCACGTGAAACATACGGCGTCACGGGCGCTTAGCGCTACGACCGGGGTTTCACGTGAAACATGGTAGAGTAGCCCTTTGATTCCCTCCTGCAGGACCATAGCAATCACCAATCAGAAGGGCGGAGTCGGAAAGACCACAACCGCCATTAACCTTGCCGCCGCACTGGCCGCCAACGACATTCGCGTCCTGGTGGTGGATGGTGACCCTCAGGGCAATACCACTAGCGGGTTCGGAATTTCAAAAGGGACCGGCGAGCCAACAACCTACGACGTCCTGGCGGGCAGCAAAACCGTTCGGGAGGCAATCCGGCATACCGAAATGGAAGGTTTGGATGTCCTCCCGTCCGACAAAAACCTCGTCGGCGTCAACCTGGAAATCGCAGAGGTGGAAGAGCGCGAATCACTCCTCCGCCGCCATCTCGCTCATGTTAAAGAAGATTACCGCTACATTCTGATCGACTGCCCGCCCGCCCTCGACCTCCTGACCCTGAACGCCCTCATGGCCGCCGATTCGGTTCTGGTCCCGATTCAGTGTGAGTTCTTCGCTTTGGAAGGCGTATCCGAGCTGATGGATACCATCGACCGCGTCCGCGAGTCGTTCGGCCATCCGCTGACGGTGGAGGGCATCCTTCTAACCATGTTTGACGACCGGACCAACCTGGCCCGGCAGGTCGCCAACGACCTCAAAGAGTTCTTTAAGGACGAGGTCTTCCGCACGTCCATCCCCCGCAATGTTCGGCTGGCGGAAGCACCCAGCCATGGAAAGCCCATCCTCATATACGACCCGGCGTCCCGCGGTTCGGAAGCCTATATCCAGCTGGCGAAAGAGATTCTCGCGAATGAGCAAAAACGATCCGCGCAAAGCGCTGGGTAAGGGCCTTCAGTCCCTGCTCCCGAGCCGCCCCGTATCTCCCCCGGCGGCGACGCCTCCGCCAGCCGCGCCGGTACCCAAAGCAGATGGGGCAGTTCTGAAGATTCCCATCGATCACATCCAGCCGAATCCCAATCAGCCGCGCCGCGTCTTCGACCCCGGAGCTCTGATGGAGCTGGCCCAGTCCATCGAGCGCGACGGAATTATCCAACCGATCGTCGTCCGCCAGATGGCGCCAGACCGCTACCAGATCATCGCTGGCGAACGGCGCTGGCGAGCGTCCAAGTCAGCCGGTCTGACAGAAGTACCGGTCATCGTCCGGACGGCGGACGATCAATCTGCGCTCGAACTGGCCATTGTTGAGAACATTCAGCGTGAAGATCTGAACCCAATCGAATTGGCCATGGCCTTCCACCGCATGGCTGCCGAGCTCGATCTTAGCCACGAAGAGATCGGCGTCAAGACCGGTAAGGACCGGGCTACGGTGACGAACACAATCCGGCTTCTTCAGCTCCCCGACCTTGTCCAGGCCCTTGTAGCCACCAACGAACTCTCTGCAGGGCACGCCAGAGCGATTCTTCGGATCGACGGCGAGGTCACCCAGCGGGAGGTAGCCAAACGTTGCATTGATGAGGGATGGTCCGTTCGCCAAATCGAGGAATACACCCGCAAACCCGATGCGGCTCCGAAGAAGGCAAAGAAAGAGCCTCCGCCTCTGGATCCCAACGTCAAAGCCGCCATTGCCGATATGGAAACCAAACTCGGCACCAAGGTGCGCATCGTCGAAAAAGGTAAATCCAAAGGATTGATAGAGATAGAGTACTACTCTGCCGACGATCTCGATCGTATCTATGCGATCATCGCCGGCGAGCCTTCATGACAGGATTTTAAGAATAGCGGTCAACTGCTTCCGGATCTCAGGAAGCGGACTGGGTGTCGGAAACAGCTCCTCCTGTTTTACTGGAGTAGTTTTGATTGGCTCATCCTTTTCCTGCAATGCCTTCCGGGCGCCTTCGATCGTGAACTTGCGCTCATAGAGCAGGTGCTTGATGCGCAGCAACAGCTCGACATCCTTGCGCCGGAACATGCGCTGTCCGCTCGAGGACTTCTTGGGCGACAGGCCTTTGAACTCAGACTCCCAGTAGCGCAGCACGTAGGCCTCGACTCCCACAATCTGGCTGACCTCGCCAATGCGGAAGAAGAGCTTGTCTGGTATTTCGGCCGTCACCCCGGAAGGAGGCGCCGGCTGGCTCTGCTCGCCAGCAACTGCCGGAATCTCATCCATTACAGGTATTGTCATCCTATCCCGCTTCGCACGGCTATAATGATCCTCACCCGTGGGAAGCAGCACCCAACGCCCTTCAGCTTTTTCGAGACCGACCGACCGAAACTTCGAGCTGAAGTCGCAGATTCATAAGAAGCTCCTCGGCGTCCTGAATCTCGAGCGCGTCTCTTCCCTTCCCAAAGACCGCCTGCGCGCGGAAATTGGGCGCGTGGTCGAAAGACTCCTCGACGAAGAGCGCGTCCCCATGACCGCGGCGGACCAGAACCGCATCGTCGAAGAAGTGCTCGATGAGGTCCTCGGACTCGGGCCCCTCGAGCCGCTTCTCAAAGAACCGAGCATCTCCGACATCCTCGTCAACCGCTTCGACAAGGTCTACATCGAGAGGGGCGGCAAGCTTGCCGAAGTGCCCGTGCGCTTCCGCGACAACGCACACCTGCTGCACATCATCGAGAAGATCGTGTCGCAGGTCGGGCGGCGCATTGATGAAGCGCAGCCGATCGTGGACGCGCGCCTGGCCGACGGCTCCCGCGTGAATGCCATCATTCCCCCGCTCGCGCTCGATGGCCCGGCCCTCAGCATCCGCCGCTTCGGCCGTCATGTCATCACGCAGGAAGAACTCATCCAGTACAAGACGCTCATGCCGGCAATGCTGCGCTTCCTGGCTGCCTGCGTCGAGGCGCGCGCCACCATTCTGATTTCGGGCGGTACCGGCTCCGGCAAAACCACCATGCTCAACGCGCTCTCGCGCTTCATCCCCGAAGAAGAACGCGTGGTGACCATCGAGGATACGGCGGAGCTGCAGCTGCAGCAGCGCCACGTTGTCAAGTTTGAGACGCGCCCGCCGAATCTGAACAAAGAAGGCGGCATCAATCAGCGCCAGTTGCTGCGCACTTCACTGCGCATGCGTCCGGACCGCATCATCGTGGGCGAATGCCGTGGGGCCGAAGCGCTGGACATGCTGCAGGCGATGAACACGGGCATCGAAGGCTCGATGAGCACAGTGCACGCCAATTCGCCGCGTGATGCGTTCTCGAGGCTCGAGACGATGGTTATGATGGCGGACGTCGAGATCCCGGCGCGCGTGATTCTGCAGCAACTCGCGTCGGCGATCAAACTCGTGGTGCAGGTCGCGCGATTGCAGGATGGCGCGCGCCGGATCGTCAGCATCGCGGAGGTGGTGGCCGCGCGTGACGATCAGGTTGAGCTGCAGGAGATCTTCACCTTCGAGCGCATCGGTGTGAACGACCAGGGCAAGGTCCAGGGCCGCTTCCACGCCACAGGTGTGCGCCCGAAACTGCTCGAGCGCCTGCGCGTGAGCGGTATCAATCTGCCGGAAACGATCTTCAGCGAAACTCTGGCGGTAAACGTCTAAACCGCAGCCACTTCCGGCAGCACGAACTTATAACCGACGCGTGGCTCAGTCGTGATGAAAGTCGGCTTTGCGCCCGAGGGCTCGATCTTCTTGCGCAGCTGATTGATGAAGACCCGCAGATACTCCACCTGATCGCCGTATTCCGGTCCCCAGATGGCCTGCAGCAGGCGCTTGTGCGGCACGGGCTTATTGGCCTGTGAAATCAGGTAGCGGAGGATATCGAACTCGGTCGGAGTCAGGCGGACCTGCTTACCGCCCGCGACCACGTGACGGGCTTCGAAATCAATCTCGAGCCCTGGCACGGAGACCTTCCTCGGTGTCGTGTCGGTCGCGAAACCGCTGCGGCGCAGAGCCGCACGAATGCGGGCCATCAGCTCGTCGAAGCTGAAGGGCTTGCTGACATAGTCGTCGGCGCCGGCATCGAGAGCTTCCACCTTGTCTCGGTCGGAGTCGCGGACCGAGACCACGATGATCGGCACATCCCAGCCGTTGCGAATGGCACGGCAGGTGTCGAGCCCACCCATGCCGGGCATGTTGAGGTCGAGCAGAATGAGGTCGACAGTACGTTCGCGCAGCAGATCGAGGGCCTCCTCGCCGTTCTGCACGTCGAGGACGTTGGCGCCCTGCGAGATCAGGCTCGTGCGAAGGACGCGGCGAATCTGCGGCTCGTCGTCAATGAGTAATATAGTGCGGTTCTCGATCAATGGTTTTCCCCGTTGTCTGCACTGGCAGAGAGAATCGGAATGTCGGACCGTCCGGCTCAGGGTCGAGCCAGACGCTACCCCCATGTGCTTCCGCGATGGCCCGCGCGATGGTCAGGCCGAGGCCTGTGCCTTCAATCGCGCGCGTCGCCGCGCCCCTGTAGAATCTCGAAAAAATGCGCTCGCGCTCCTCGTCAGGAATGCGGCTGCCGTCGTTCTGGACCGTCAGAATCAGGTTGTCCTCCGCCTGAATGCCGGAGACGCGGATTTTGGATCCCGGCCGCGAGTACTTCCATGCATTATCCACGACCTGCATCAGCATCTGCTCGAGCAGGAACTTCTCGCCGCGGACCGGAGGGAGATCGTCGGGCATGCTGATGGTGAGCTCACGAGTGCCAAGGTAGCTCGAAACGCGTGAACGGACTCGCGCCGCAATGCTCGCCATGGAGCATTCCTCGATGCTCGGGTTGTCTTTGTGCGCCTGGATGCGGGCTACATCGAGCGACTCGCGGATCAGCTGATCGAGCCGGTCGGCCTCTTCGTCGATCACGATGGTCAGCTCGCGGCTCTGCTCCGTGTTCACATCCGGTGAGCGGCGCAGAACAGAAGCGGCGGCTTTGATGGAAGTCAGAGGCGTCTTGAAATTGTGCGCCAGGGCGTTGAGGACGTTGTTGCGCAACTCCTCGCCGCGCTGCGCGGCCTCGGTGCGGGCGCGCTCTTCAGCGGCGCGGGCGCGATCGATTCCCAGATTGATCAGGTTGGCCAGCGCGCTGCGAACTTCCGCCGAGGGCTGCGCTCCGTAGAGTTCAAGATAGTTCCGGTCGGAGCCGGGCTGAAAGGAAATGATCGCCGCGGGCTGTGAAGCAGTCGCGCCGGCGCGGAAACGGCGATCGGTTCCTTCGATGCCCAGCACGGCTCCACTGACGCCGAAGAGCTCCACGATCCGGGCCACGATGCTGTCCGCTGCTTCCTGCACGGAATTCGCCGACAGCAACGCGGTACCCAGTTGCTGCAGACGCTCCATCTCTTCACGGCGGCGAATCGCTTCCTGCGCCCGGCGGTCGGCGCGCAGTGAAAGAAAGCTGCCGGTGAGCGCGGTGAATGCCATCGTACCGAGCGTCAACGCTCCCTCCCAGGTCGTGATCCGAAAACTCCCGGTATTATCCACGAAATACCAGCTAAACCCAAGGGCCGCCGCAGTCGAGGTCAGAAGCGCCAGCAGCCAGTCGCCCAGCGCGGCGACTGCCAGCACCTCAAGGACAAGGATCATCGAGGCGATAGAGCGATTGGTGGGGACGGAATAGCAAAGTGCGGCCGTGCTCCATGTCAGGCTGGAGGCGAGCGCCAGCCTGACGGCAAACTGAACCGCTCTTTTCATCCCGGTGATACCATTTAACACTCAAAAACAGCCGAGTGAAAATCAGAAGTTCGTAAAGGCTTAAGCTGTATTAACTACGGTAAGCACGCCTCACGCGGGTACAATTGAACATATGCTGATCCGGGATTTTCTGAGCTCCGGACTGCCCTCGATTTCCTTCGAGTTTTTCCCGCCCAAGACCGATTCCGCGGCGCGGCAGCTCGAGGAAACGATCGCGGATCTGGCGGAGCTCGATCCGGCGTTTGTCTCGGTGACCTGGGGCGCCGGTGGCTCCACCCGGGACAAGACCGTGGACATCGTTACCCGCGTCAAGCGGACTACCGGCATCGAGGGAATGGCTCATTTGACCTGCGTGGGCTCCACGCAGGAAGATCTCGCAGGCATTCTCGACCGGCTGACCGAATCGGGAGTGCGCAACGTGCTGGCTCTGCGCGGCGACCCACCGAAAGGCGAGTCCTCGTTCCGGGCCGAGGACGGCGGTTTCCGCTATGCGGATGAATTGGTGTCGTTTATTCGCGAGCGCTACGGCTCAAAGCTGTGTCTGGGCGGCGCTGCTTATCCGGAGAAGCACGTGGAGTGCGGGAATCCGGCAGTGGATCTCGACAACCTGAAACGCAAGGTGGATGCGGGCATCGATTTTCTGATCACCCAATTCTTCTTCGATAATCGGCACTACTGGGATTTCGTGGAGCGCGCCCGCGCATCCGGGATCCGTGTTCCGATCGTTCCGGGAATCATTCCGATCACGAACATTGGACAGGTGGAACGGATGACGTCCATGAGCGGCGCAACGCTGCCCTTTAAGCTGGCGGCCGAGTTGAACCGCCGGCGCAATGAAGGCGACGCGGTCACGCGGCTGGGCGTGGCGCATGCGGCATCGCAATGCATCGATCTTCTGGTGGGTGGCGCGCCCGGCATTCACTTCTACACGATGAACCGGAGCCGCGCGACGAGAGACATCTTCCATGCATTGCGCGCACTCGGGCTGGTGGGTCGGGAGCCGCAGGCTGAAGAAAGGGCTGAGGTGGCATGAACCGGCGGGCAATGCTGGGGGCATTGGGATCTGCGGCATTTACAGGCGCGCTGGCGCAGGAACCCCGTTTTGGGATTTCGGCGGCGAAGCGCACAGCGCCGATGCTCTGCGTTTTTTCGCAGAACTTGGCCCGCATACCTTACGCGCAATTGGGAGATATCGCACGCGACATCGGTTATGAAGGCGTGGATCTGACGGTAATGATCGGCGGCCATGTGGATCCGCGGGTTACGAACGTCGATCTGGTGCGCGCGTTCGAGAGTGTTCGCGGTTCGGGTCTCGAAGTGCCGATGATTTCGACCAACATCACAACGGCCAACGATCCCACCGCCTATCCGGTGATGTATCTGACCGGGCATTCCCAGATTCCCTTGTTCCGCCTGGGCTTCTGGCCTTACAACGACAACGTCGACATCCGGCAGCGCCTCACGCAGGCCCGTCTTGATCTGGCGCAGGTAGCCATTCTGGCGCAGCGCTGCGGAATCAGCGCCTTGTTCCCGAATCGGGCGGGCGGGTTTATCGGGCAATCGGTTTGGGACGCGCATACCGTGATCAGTGGTATGGACGCCCGATGGATCGGCTATGACTTCGATCCCGCCGAAGCGATGATCGAAGGCGGGGCAGGCGGCTGGGAGTCGGCATTGCGTCTGGCCCTGCCGCGGCTGAAAGCGATCTCTCTGCAGGACTTCTACTGGCGCAAAGACGGCGATAGCTGGAAAGCGCAGAAGTGCCCGCTCGGTGAAGGCATGGTCGATTGGCAGAGATTCTTTTCGATCGTGTCGGCCGCGAAGTTCACCGGACCGGTCTCGCTTCATCTCGACTACGAGACGAAGAGCAATGCCGGCGCGATGGCGAAGGATCTGGAGTTCGCGCGCGGCCTGGTGCAGAAGGCCTGGGCAAATCCCGGTTCAGGTAGCTGAGCCAACCGGCTCATCAATGATCGGACCCAGGCTGTCCGGCGGTTCTGCCGGCGAATCCACGATGGGTGGCTCGGGAGCCGGAGCCTGCGGCTCAGGCGGATGAACCGTTTCCGATTCATCGAGCGCAAGCTCGCATGCGCAGCAGTCGCTGCAGCGGGTGCATTTCACGCACAGATGGTTGTTGCAGGTGTCTTTGGTACACGACACGCAGATACGGGTGGATTCCTGTTCACAGATGGTGCAGATGAAGGGCATGGTTACCGTTTGGTTGATGTTCCGGGGACGCGGCCGGGCTCGCGGGAAATAGTCGCGCGGCAACGCTGTGCTTCATTATCGACTACGCGGAATTCCTTCTCCTTCTGGTCCGCTAAATCCAGAATGTATTGCTCTAGTTTTCCGAGATCTTCCTGATCCTCGGCGGCGACGGAAAGGATCAGATCAGCCAGCGCGCTGTTTTGATAACGGCGCAGTCCGCCCATAAGTGAATCAAGCGAGCGGTGGAAGGTCTGCACGCGAAACAGGCCCTTCATGCAGTCTTGCATCGCCTCCGGGCGAGCAGTGAGGGCGGCCATGTCGGACTGAATGGCACCGATTTGCTGTTTGGCCGTCGCGACCTGAGCGTTGTAAGTATCGGGCGCGCCCTTCGCGACCCACTCGGTGGTGTGGACCTGATCGAGCATCGGTGTCAGCCGCGCCGTGCGCTGCGCGATGCGATTCAGGACGGCCACGATCGGCTGATCGGAAGGGGCAACCTGGGCCTGGGCCACGGACAGAAAGCCTGCGGCTCCGAGCGCAAGAGCAAGAAAGACAGGACGCTCCGGCATCAATTGTCAGGCTAGCACCGAAAATGGGGCTTACTGAGGACCGGGCGGTGGAGGCGGCGGTGGTGGAGGAGGCGCGGGGGGAGCATTGCCACCATCCTTGTCGGCAGGACTGGTGGTGGGGCCCGCGGTCGGAACGGACGTTGCGCCGCGCTGTGCGTTGATCGCCGCCTGGTAAAGCGCATCACGAAGCGCCTGGGCGGCCCGCTGCATGATCGCGCCCTTATCTACCAGTGCTTTGGCCAGCGGTTCGTTCTTGAAAACCTGGATGCTTTCGCCGGGATTCAGAAGCCGTTCCGGCCCCGGGCGCAGGAGATGTCGAACAGCGACGTGACCTTCGATGTCCTCCACCAGCGTGATGTCATCGTTGACGGTGACGTCGAAAACAGTACCCCGCACCGAGATGACGGCGCTGGGTGTATGGACACGGTTGTTGTTCGGAAGATTACCGAAATGCTCAATCTGGACGCGAACCTTGCCCAGCCAGAGCTCCAGCAGATCCTTCCATTCCGAACGGTTCTGGCGGAAAACGACCCTGGAGTTTGGGAAGACTTCGAATTTGCTGCCGTCCGAAACCTGGAAAAGACCCCAACCGTCGGGACCCGTAACAACAACCTGTTGCGGCTGAACCAGATCGCCAATGTTGAGAGCCCATGCAGCGGTGTCGCGCATGACCGAAACCTGACCGGTGAAAGTCAGGAGTTTCGCCGCGCCGCCGATGTCCACTGCCGCGTTAGGGGCAGGCGGAAGCTGCTGCGCGCACACGACACCTGCACTGATCGCAAGCGCCAGGAGCAGCGCCAGCGGTCCTCGCGAATGTGGACGCAAATGTGCCACGGAACACATCCAGAATAGCACCGAAAATGCTGGAAGCTTCCTGGCCAAAGCAAATTCACGAATGCAACCCCAGCGGAATCAGCAGCTTCGCGGCGCGGCACGGAACGATTGCGGTAGAATCGAGACACGTGGATGTGTCGCTGTGAAACAGGTGGGCCGCGACGGCGCGTTATGACGGTACCTTTTCTCGTCATTTCGCTCATCGCCGGTTCGTGGCTGGCCAACGCCCAAACCGCCGCTCCGCAATGGCGGCGCGTGGGCGGCACCACCGTCAGCGAAGGTCTGGCGGGCCCGGCGACCGGGCCGGTGCGATCGGTCTGGTATTCGGCGCAGGGCGACCGGCTGCTGGCGCAAACGGCGGCTGGACGGGTTTTCGAGACCACCGACTTCGAACATTGGCGGCTGAACTCGACTGAAAGCGCGCCGCTGTTGGGCGCCACGACGCCATCAGCCACGCTTCCGGAGGCGGGAGCAAGGATTCAGACGGCGTCGGCGCGGATGTACGCGACCGGCCGCGGCAACATCTACGCCTCGGAAGACAATGGCCGCACATGGCTCAATCTCACAGGATTTAACGGCCGCTCGATCCTGGGCGGCGGGTTCAATGCGCTTGCGGTTTCTCCAGCGAACTCACAGGAACTGGCGGCGGCGAATCAGGCCGGTGTGTGGCGGTCGGTGGATGGCGGGTTGTCGTGGCGGGGCCTGAATGACGATCTGCCGAATCTGATGGCGCGCAAGCTGACCGGAAGGCGCACGGCGGCGCTCGCGGATTCGTCTCTGATTGTTTTCGATTCCGGCATGTGGACCCACGCCGAGGGCGTGGATCCCGAGATCGCGCTGCAGGAGAAAGGCGGCCGGAATTTCAGCGCCGCCGCACAAGCTGGCTCGATGATCTACGGCGGGTCTTCCGATGGCCGGCTGTTTGTATCGAGAGATTCAGGAGCTACCTGGTCGGAAGCGCAGCGCGTCACAGCGGCGGCCATTGAAAGAATCTGGGTGGATACAGAGAGGCCGGAATCGGCCCTGGCGGCGGCGGGAACACGCCTACTGCGCACGGTCAACGGCGGCACGTTCTGGGATGACGTCACGGGAACACTTCCGGAATCGCGCATTCACGGCATTACCGCCGACCGGACGGCAGGGGTCGTCTACCTGGCGACCGACCGCGGCGTGGTGACCGGAAAGCTTTCGTTGAATGACGCCGGTCCGGCAGCGACAGATTGGAGCAGTCTCTCGCGTGATCTGCCGGCAGCGGTGGGTTGGGATGTGCGGTTGAATGCGGACAACACATTGTCGGCTGTGCTTGATGGATACGGGGTGTTCGAGACGCCCGCGCCGCACCGGTCGCGCACTATCCGCATCGTCAATGGAGCCGATATGAGTGATCGCCCGGCGGCGCCCGGATCGCTGATCAGCGTTCTGGGAGCGAATGTGAAACAGGGGATCAGCGGAACCCTGCAATATCCGATCATCGCGGCCTCCGATCAGAGCTCACAATTGCAGGTGCCGTTTGAGGCCGCCGCTGGAGTCTTCCAAATTGCGCTTGATGGAGCATCAGACCGGTGGACAGCGCCACTGACGGTGAAAGAAGCATCGCCAGCCATCTTTGTAGATAGCGACGGGTCGCCGCTGCTGCTCGACTCGGCGAGCGGCCTCGTGCTGGATCCGAATGTCGCGGTACATGCCGGGACAGTCGTGCAGATTCTGGCGACGGGACTGGGGAAGGTGAGTCCGGACTGGCCGACGGGTGTTCCCGCGCCCCTCGATTCGCCGCCGGTGGTTCGCGGCACGGTCACCGCCTGGCTCGACGGAACGCCGGTCCAGGTTTCGCGCGCCACGCTGGCGCCGGGCTATGTCGGCTATTACATGGTCGAGATGCAGATACCGGCAATCGTGAATCGGGGATCAAGCGAACTGCGGATCGTGATGAACGGACAGGAAAGCAATCGCGTGAAGCTGTATCTGGAACCGGACCGCGTACAGTAACCGCCAAAAATACGAAGGGCCCCGTTTGGAACGGGGCCCTTTGCGGAATTCTCAATACTGCCGGGCTTAGACGCGCGATACGTTCTCCGCCTGCAGGCCTTTGGGGCCCTGTTTGACTATGAATTCCACCTGCGCTCCTTCATCGAGCGAACGGTAACCCGACGCCTCGATGGCGGAAAAATGGACAAACACATCATCTCCTGTAGAGCGCTGGATGAAGCCGTAGCCCTTCGCAGCGTTGAACCATTTGACTGTACCTTTTTCTTTCACGAACCTTCTCCTCAGCGCGCCGAAAAACGAACCGGCTCAAAAAAAGAAAAAGCTACGGTTCCCCGTAGCCTCATTCAACGATTCGCCATCGACCCGACAACATTTATACTGCGTCGAGAAGTATCGCACATGAGGAATGTAAGATCAAGTACCTCAATTCGAAGGATATGCGGGTGAAGGCGACCGGGGAACGGGGCATCACGGACAGGCTGCGGGCGATGTCGGTGCTCCCGGCGGGATCGCGCGTGGTGCTCGGAATCGGCGACGATTGCGCCATCTATCGGCCGCGTGGTTCGGCGGAAGATCTGCTCTTCACCGTGGATTTCTTCGTGGAAGGCACGCACTTCCGGCGGGCGACCCACTCGGCGGCGGAAGTGGGCCGGAACTCGGTGGTGCGAAGTCTGAGTGACATCGCCGCGATGGGGGGGCGTCCGCGGTTCTGCCTGCTGTCCCTGTGTGTGGCGGAGTGGACGGACAAGAGATGGATGGACAGGTTCTTTCATGCTGCAGTTGAGGAACTAAAGACTGCCGGGGCGGTGCTGATCGGCGGAGACCTTTCTCACGGGGCGGCGCTGGCGTGCGACGTTACGATCTGCGGAGATGTACCGCGAGGCAAGGCGCTTCGCCGGGACGGAGCGCTCGCCGGCGATGAGATCTACGTTTCGGGAAGCTTGGGGGGATCGGCGCTGGGGTTGGCGACTGGAAAAGGGCCCGCCTGGAAGCGGCATCTGAACCCGGTACCGAGGCTTTCGATGGGAACGTGGATTCGGGAGAAGCTGGGCGCGACTTCCGCGATCGATCTGAGCGACGGGCTTTCGCTCGACCTGCAGCGAGTGTGCCTGGCGTCGGGCGTAGCTGCTGAGATCGGAGATCCTCCCCGGTTCGCCGGCGCTTCGATCGATCAAGCCCTGCACGGCGGCGAGGAATATGAGTTGCTGTTCACGGTACGGCGCGGAACGCGGGTACCCGCTGTTTTTCAGGCTTTGCCACTGACGCGCATTGGTACGATCGTCGAGGGCCGCGCAGGTGAAGTCCGTTACCACGGCAAGCGCCTTCGCGCCCTTGGCTACGATCACTTCCGAAATCAATGACCATCCCCGATCCGGCTCCCATCATTCATCTGATGGAGGCATTCCGGCATTCGAAGACGATGTTCGCGGGCGTGAGCCTGGGTTTGTTCGATTTGCTGGAAAAAGCGCCGCGAACAAACACGGAGGTTGCTGAGCGACTTGGCACGAATCCGGTGGCGACGCGGCAGTTGCTCGAGAGCTGTGTGTCCCTCGGCCTGCTCGATAACGATAGCGGCGCATTTCGCAATACACCGGTTGCGTCGGTTTACCTGACGAAATCGAGTGATCGGTCGCTCGCGGGCTATCTTCTCTATTCCGACCGCGCGCTGTATCCGATGTGGGCGCATCTGGAAGACGCCGTACGCGAGGGAACCCCGCGCTGGCATCAGACTTTCGGAACGCCGGGGCCAATCTTCGACCAGTTCTTCAGTACCCCGGAAGCCACGCGAACCTACATGATGGCGATGCACGGCCTGGGCGTTTCGTGTTCACCGGCGATTGTACGCGCCTTCGACCTGAGCGGGTTTCACCGGATCGCGGATCTGGGTGGCGCGACCGGCCACCTGGCCACGGCGGCGTGCGAGGCGTGGCCGCAGATGAGCGGCGTCGTGTTCGATATGGAGAAGATTGTGCCGTTCGCGAGAGAGTTCACGGCGAAATCTCCAGCCGCCGCCCGGCTCACGGCTCAGGCCGGCGACTTCTTCATCGATGAGCTGCCCGACGCGGATCTGTTTTCGATGGGCCGGATCCTGCACGATTGGCCGGAAGAGAAGATTCACCGGCTGCTGGACAGGGTATTCGCCAGGTTGCCTGCGGGCGGAGGAATCCTGCTCGCCGAAAAGTTGATCGAGGAAGACCGCCGGGGTCCGCTGGGCGCGATGATGCAATCTCTGAACATGCTGGTTTGCGCGGAAGGCCGCGAACGCAGCCTTTCGGAATACACGGAGCTGTTGCACGCCGCCGGATTCGATCAGGTGCAGGGAAAGCATATCGGGCTCTATCTGGACGCGGTGTTCGCAGTGAAAGGGCATGGACATGGCAGTCAGGATTGAGAAAACTGCGTGGGGAGGATGGCCGAACTGCTATCGGATCGCGAACGGCGTGATGGAGTTGATCGTCACGAGCGATATCGGCCCGCGCGTGATGCGCTGCGGGTTCGTGGGCAGTCAGAATTTCTTCAAGGTCTACGAAGATCAGGCGGGGAAGTCAGGCGAGAAGGAATGGCAGTTTCGCGGTGGGCATCGGCTCTGGCTGGCGCCGGAAGATTTCACGCGGACTTATGCGCCGGACAACGATACCGCTGCCATCGAGATAGAGGGCAGTGTTCTGACCGCCACGCAGCCGGTGGAACCTTCGACGGGATTGCGCAAGCAACTGGTGCTTCGGATGTCGGAAGAGATGGCTGAGGTTGAGGTGCTCCATCGCATGCAGAACACCCTGCCGTTCGCGATCGACATTGCGCCGTGGGCCCTCACGATGCTGGCGCAGGGCGGCATCGCAGTCACGGGTTTCCCGCCACGGGGGCGCCATGAAGACGTGCTGGCGCCGACCAATCCACTCGTGATGTGGGCTTTTACCGATCTGCGCGATCCGCGATGGACCTTTCTCGAGAAGTACCTCCTGCTTCGGCAGGATCCAGGAAATGCCGCCCACACCAAGCTCGGCCATTTCAACGAAAAGACATGGGGAGGCTATGTGCTGGGATCAGAGATGTTCCTGAAGCGCTATCGGGGCGATTCTTCGCGAACCTACCCGGACATGGGCTGCTCGTATGAGACTTTCGCGAGTGCGGAGATGCTGGAAATCGAAACTTTGGGTCCAATGTCGAGGGTTGAGCCGGGGGGGTGGCTGGAACACACCGAGACCTGGACGCTGTACCGGGGCGTGAATCTCGCCGAGTGGACAGATACCGAGCTGGACCGCGTTTTTATTCCCCTGCTGGACGCCTGGAAATAGCCTTAGCCGATACACTGAGAATTTGCCTATGCGAGTCACTGTTATTGGAACAGGCTACGTCGGGACGGTTACCGGCGCTTGCCTGGCGTATCTGGGTCATCACGTGACGTGTGTGGACACGGACACGGCCAAGATCGAGAAGCTGCGGATGGGTGAATCGCCTATCTACGAGCCCGGCCTCGAAGAGCTGCTGCGCATGGCGGCGGAGCGCGGCGGCATCGATTTCGCCTGCGATTGTGACGAAGCGGTGCGTGCCAGCGATGTGATTTTCATTGCGGTCGGCACGCCCCCGCTGCCGAGCGGCGAGTCGAATCTCGCGTATCTGGAGGCCGCGGCGCGCGCGATCGGCGCCGCCATGGACGGCGCGCGGTTCCGCGTGGTGGTGAATAAGTCGACGGTGCCTGTGGGCTCCGGCAATCTGGTGGGCACACTGGTGCGCGAGGGAGTCGAAGAGGCGCATCCGGAACTGGCCGGCAGCGTGCAGTTTGGAGTGGCGAGCAATCCGGAATTTCTGCGTGAGGGCTCGGCGATTCATGATTCGCTGTATCCCGACCGGATCGTGTTGGGCGCGGAGGACCAGCGAACACTGGAAGTGCTTCGCGGCCTCTATGGCGCGCTGGAGGAGCAGAAGTTTCCGGATCCGTCGTTCGCGCCGAGGCCGGACTCATTCGTGCGTGTCCCGGTGGTCGCGACAACTCTGACCAGCGCAGAGATGATTAAGTATTCGGCCAACGCTTTCCTCGCGATGAAGATCGGCTTCGCGAATGAGATTTCAAACATTTGCGATCGCGTGGGAGCTGACGTCACCGAAGTAATGACGGGCATCGGCCTCGACAGCCGTATCGGAACAAAGTTCCTGAATGCCGGTATCGGGTGGGGCGGGAGTTGCTTCGGCAAAGACGTCAGTTCTTTGATGCACACGGCGTCCGAGTACGGATATCAGGCCAGGCTTCTGGAGGCGTCGCTGGCGGTTAACCGCCAGCAGCGGCAAATCGTGATTCAGAAGCTGCAGGAGAAGATGTTCATTCTCAAGGGCAGTACAGTGGCGCTGCTGGGTCTGGCATTCAAGGCCAATACAGACGATCTCCGGGACGCGCCGAGTCTGCAGATTGCGGAAAAGCTGATCCAGATGGGAGCGCGGGTGCGCGCCTACGATCCGATCGCGATGAACGCCTGCCGCGAACAGCATCCGGAGCTGCGGATTCTGTATTGCAATGATGCCCAGTCGGCCGTGGAGCATGCGGACGCTCTGGTTCTGGTGACGGAGTGGCCGGAGTTTGGCGATCTGGACCTGGCGGATCTGGCAGGGCGTATGAATCGGGCGATTCTGGTGGACGGACGCAATTTCTTCTCACCGGCCAAGGCGCGCGCCGCAGGCTTCGATTATTCGGGCATCGGCAGAGCAACGTCGAGGAGCGCCCAAACTGCGGCGTCTCTGGGACAACCCTAAGAGCCTGGGACAATCCTAAAGATGGGTCATGTCATCGCGATTGACGGACCCGCGGGAGCGGGTAAGAGCACCATTGCGCGCCGTCTTGCGGAGCGGCTTGGGTACACGTATATCGATACGGGCGCTATGTACCGGTCGGTGGCATTGTGGGCGCTGCGGCAGAAGGTCGCGACGACCGATGCGCACAAATTGGAGCAACTGGCGCAGGCGGCGGTGATTGAGCTGACACCGGACCGGCGCGTGCGGCTCAACGGCGAAGATGTGACGGAGTCAATTCGAGTACCGGAGGTCTCGGCGGCGGCTTCTGAGGTGGCGGCGATCGGCGGCGTACGACGTGCGCTGGTGAGCAAGCAACGAGAGATCGCGGAAACAAACAGCGTGGTCATGGAAGGTCGCGATATCGGGACGGTTGTTTTCCCCGATGCGCGCGTGAAGATTTATCTCGATGCTCATCCCGAAGAGCGCGTGCGCAGGCGCTCGGCGGAGGTCCCGGAATCGCACGCGGGCAGCGTGGCGGCACAGATTGCGGAGCGTGACCAACGCGATAGCCAGCGCGTGGAATCGCCCCTGACGCAGGCGCCGGATGCAGCGTATCTCGACTCGACGGGCATGAGCGAGCCTGAGGTCGAAGAGGCGATTCTGAAAATTGTGCGGGCGCGGATTTCGAACGGAAAGGGACAGTAGGGCACAGCGTTTTGAGTAACGGAAACCTTTTGGTGATGAAGTTCGGCGGGACCAGCGTGGGTTCCGCGGAGCGAATGAAAGCGGCGTGCACGCTGATCACGGCAGAGGCGAAGAAGCGGCCGGTGGTGGCTGTGGTCTCGGCGATGTCGAAGATTACGGATCTGCTGCTCGAAATCACGCGGCACGCGGAAGCAGATGATCAGGCGGGCATCGATCGCGGGATGTCCCAACTCGAGGCGCGGCATTTCGAAGCGGCGCGCGAGTTGGTGGCGTCGACTGAACTGGCCCGGGTTGAGGGTCAGGTGCGCGATCTGATCGGTGAATTCCGCCGGATCGCCGGCGGCATGCAGATGCTGGAGCATCGGCCGCCGCGGGCAGTGGATGAGGCGATCGCGATCGGGGAACGCCTGTCGGCCATGCTGATCAGTGAGTATCTGCTGGGTCAGGGCATCGCGGCGGAAGCGGTGAACGCAGCTGAGGCGGTGGTGACGGACGCCGTGTTTAACAATGCTTCGCCGTTGATGGATGCGACGAAGGTGAAGGCAGGCGGGCGGATCGGGCCCGTACTGGAGCGCGGCGCGATTCCGATTGTGACCGGATTCAACGGTGCTACGGCGGATGGGCGGCCCACGACCCTGGGGCGCGGCGGCTCGGATTTTTCGGCGTCGATTCTGGCGGCGGCGCTGGGGGCCTCCGAGTTGTGGATCTGGACGGACGTCGACGGCATCATGACAGCCGATCCGCGGCTCGTATCAGAAGCAAAGGTTCTCGACGAAATCACCTATAGCGAAGCGGCGGAGCTGGCATACGCGGGTGCGAAGGTGCTGCACCCCCGGACGCTGGCGCCGCTGGTGGAGCGCGGAATTCCTGTGTGGAGCAAGAACAGTTTCGCGCCGGAGAAGCCGGGGACGCGCATTGTTCCGGCACTCGGTGAAGGCAACGACGGCGCGCGCGCGGTGACGTCGATGGCGAACGTCGCGCTGGTGTCGCTGGAGCCGGCGAATGCGGCGGTTGGCGGCGTGCACATCATGGCGCGAGTACTCGATGCGCTGGACCGCGTCAACGTTGAGATCCTGGCTCTCTCGAGTTCAAGTTATCGACAGAGCTTTTGCTTCCTGGTTCGCAAAGATGAATTGGGCAAGGCGACTGAGGCGATCGAGTCGGCGCTGGCGCTGGAGCTGACGCACGGGTATGTGAATGGGATCGACACCGATGTCGATGTCGGGTTGCTGGCGGTGGTGGGCGAGGGAATGCGCGGGTCGCCGGGCCTGGCGGGAAGGATCTTTACCGCGATCTCCCGCGAGCAGGTGAACATTATCGCGATTGCGCAGGGTTCGAGTGAATTGACGATTTCCATCGTGGTACGGCGCGAAGGCCTGGAGAAGGCCGTTCGCGCCGTACACGCGGAATGTCATTTGTAGGCTACGCCTTGTAAGGGCGGCTGTAGTGGGTGGACCATAAGTACGGGCAAAGTCAAACCATTTGTGCCAATGGCCTGAGACAACGCGCTGGATCGAGTCCTGATATTTGAGCGGCAACAGGTGGGGGCCGTAGTCCTTCACCTCGACGTTCTGCATGATGAAGAGCGGGAAATGAACGAAGACGAAGGTCGGCTGCCGTTTCGCAAGCTCGGCTTCGCACCAGTTGAGCTGTTCTTCGCCGAGAGATCCCTGGGCTTTGTTGTATATCGAGCTTCTCGGGTTCCAGGTGTCGCCGATGAAGTGATTCAGGTGGATGAATTTCCAGCCTTTGTAATCGACTGAGTAGTACGGCTTGAGATTGAATTTCTCGCGGAAAAGATCGTGGCTGAATTCGCGCGAAACCTTCGGCACGGCGTAGTCGTGATTGCCGAATCGTGCACCTTCTCCATCGGCGGGTTGAGGCTGTTGATCAGATTGCGCGCGGAAGTCAGACGCTCGCTGGTTTTGAAAATGGTTTCGGTATCGAGGGCGTTACCTTCGGGTCCTTTGTAGAACGGATCGATGATATGCGTGTCGGCGATGATCGCGAAGTGGAAATAGCGTCCGCCGGATTGTGCCGGCAAAGCCTGGCCGAAAGCGTTGCGGGGAGCGCGAACGCCGCGCTCCCCGCAAGTTTACCGAAGTCTCTTCTGGTCATTTTCTCCAGAGAAGGTTAGAAGACCAGCCGCAGTGCGAGCTGAAGCTGGCGAGCCGGGAAGGTCGTATTGAAGACGCCGAATCCACCCGCGTTGGCATTTGTGCTGCTCAGTGAGGCGAAGTTGGACCGGTTGAGGAGATTAAATGCCTCGGCGCGAAACTCGAGCGCCCGCTCTTCCATGATTTCGAACCTCTTGTGGATGCTGAAATCGGTCTCGTAGAAGGCCGGCAGCCTCACGAAGTTCCGTGGCGTGTTCCCGAAGGGCTGCGTATAGTCCGGCACGACGAAAGCCGCCGGATTCAGATAGTTGATCGGATTGCTGCCGTTCAGGTAGGGCGACGTACCCGCGACCAGGTTCGGGCGCGCCGAAACAAGGCCGCTCACCTGTTGCTGCGTCGAGGCCGAGTATCCGACATTGATCGGCAGTCCCGAGGTCATCGTGTTGATCAGGTTCAGGGACCATCCGCCCACGATCAGATCGAGAGCGCGGCTCTGGAAACTGAACTGCCGGCCCCGGCCAAAAGGCAGATCGTAGAGGATCGAAAGCGTGTCATTCACCGGCTGGTTATAGCCGGAAAGGCCGCGCTCGAGCGCGTGGTTGTAGTAGTTAATCCGCGAGTTGTCGCCGTTGTAGTTTTCCAGGTGGCCGGGAGCATTGTCGATCGCCTTCGACCACGTGAAGGAATTCAGGAAGTACAGCCCGTGGGAGTTCTTCTTCTCGAGCTTGATCTGCAGTCCTTCATAGCTGCCGAAGCCGCCATTGTAGGCGATTTCGATATCCGTAAAGCCCTGGATGGGCCGCCGCTGGATGAGCGGGACATTCTGCCCCGTCAGATTCGGCAGCGCCTGGTTGGCGTCAGAGAGAACGTTCAGGCCCACGCTGTGATTGCCGACGTAGGCGACGTCGAGCAGCAGATCCCGGCGGAGTTCCTGCTGGATCGTGAAGTGCCAGCTCTGGATATATCCGTTCCGATTGCTGCCTGGGATGTAACGTACCTGCGAAATCGCGGTGCTGAAGTTCGAAGGATCAATGATGCCTGCGGGGAAGCCCTGCGCGAGAGAACGGAAGCAGGTGCCAGCCGCGGCAGAGGCGCTCGCGCAGAAGCCCTGGCTCGGAAGCTGGTTGATCGAGGAATTGATGATGTTCGGGCCATTGTAGGCGAGCAGGTTTTCGCCGCCCGCGCGGTTGAACAACACCCAGCTGATTCCATAGGCCCCGCGAATCACGGTCTTCGGCAGGACGCGGTAGGCGAGGCCGACGCGCGGCGCCCAGTCGTTTGGATCCGGATGCACCAGCGCCCGGTTGTACAGGCTGCCGTCTGTGGCGAAAATCAGTTTGCGCTGTGTGGGATCGAAGTTTGCCAGCTTGTTGTCACTCGTGTACTGTGGCGTGGCGAATTCATACCGGATGCCAAGGTTGAGCGTCAGTTTCGAATTCACTTTGTAGTCGTCCTGCAGGTAGGCGAAGTACATCCGCTGGCGGTAGTGCGCTATCGGATTGTTGTTCAGCGTGTAGTTATTGGGCGCGCCATAGATGAAGTCGGCCAGACCGTACACGTCCTTCTGGGTCGCGCTCAGGCTGTTGACGCAGGAGGGATTGCCGGTGTAGCAGGGATCGCTGAAGTAGCCGGTGAAGGACAGCTGCCCGTATTTGGGGTTAAAGTCACTGACGTCGGTATTGATGTTCTGATATTCGAATCCGGATTTCAGACTGTGCCGGCCCAGAATCTTCGTGTAGTTCACTTTGGGGTTCAGAACGAGCGGATATTGGTACTGCGGATTGCTGCCCTGACGTCCAAGCTGCGAGAAGCTGCCGACCGAAGACGTGATCAGCCCGCCGGCAAATGACGGGTCGAGCGGCTGGTTCGGAATGGTAAATCCATCCGTCGGCTGTCCGACGGTAGCCGGGCTCTTGCCGTTGTGGCTGTAGTTGCCGCCGAAGCGGAACTCCAGAATAGACGTCGAACTTGCGGTCCAGGTGAATCCGCCGACACCTTCGTAAGTCTGCACGTACACATTGCCGTTGGCATTGCCACCCGACGGACCCGGAATGGCGGGCGGGCTGAAGATGCGGGTGTTGAGCTGGCTGTAACGGCCAAAGAAAGTAAATTTGGAGCTCGCGTAGTAATCCGAGCGGATATCGCCCTTGTCGGTGTAAATCGTATCGGACGGGGCAGACACGTAGTTATTTGTCAGGGTGCCGGCCACATTCGGCGCCGGAAGCGACGCGAGCGCTTTGGCGATCGGTCCCCACTGCGAAGCGGGAATCACCCCGCCCGGAGCGACGGCGCCGGTAAATGGATTCGCAATTGGCTGGCCGTACGCGCTGAAGTCGCCACGGTCCATATCCGTTGTCGGTATCGAAGCCAATTGCAGCGGATGATAGACGCGCCGGAAGCCTTCGTAGTCGCCAAACACGAAGAGCTTGTTCTTCACGATCGGGCCGCCGGCAGCCGCGCCAAATTGATTCTGATTGAACGGCAGTGTCCCGTTAAGCGGCTTGAAGAAGCCAACGGCATTGAGCACTGTGTTGCGGTTGTATTCCCAAAGTGATCCGTGCAGCTGGTTCGTGCCGGTCTTGATCGTGACGTTGATGACCGCCCCGGCCGCGTGATCGTATTCGGCGCTGAAGTTATTGGTCTCGACTTTGAACTCCTGGATGGCATCCGGGCTCGGCTGCATCACCTGGTTGGAGAAGCCCTGATTGCTCGTGCCGTAAGCGTTGTTGTCGACGCCGTCCAGCATGAAATTGTTCAGTTCGCTGCGCTGGCCGTTCACGTTGTAGGACGCGTCGCGGCTCGAGTCGCTGCCGTTCTCGAGTGGCGACTTGGCCACGCCCGGCACCAGCAGTGTCAGGTCGGCGTAAGCGCGGCCGTTCAGCGGAAGCTGCGCGATCTGGCTCGGGTTGATCACCTCACCGCGCGAGCTCGTGTCGGACTCGAGAATCGCGGCCGCATCGGTGATCGTGACCGACTCGCTCACGGTGCCGATCTCGAGCTTGAGGTCGACGCGCTGGCGCGCATTGACCGTGAGCTCGAACGGGCTGGTGTCCGCGGTTTTGAAACCCTCTTTTGCCGCGCGTACGCGGTAAGAGCCGAGGAGCTGGTTGACGAAGAGGAATTCGCCGCTATCGCTGGTTTTCGCCTCGGACGAGGTGCCGGTGCGTGTGTTCGTGAGTGTTACGGTGGCTCCCGCCACCGCGCTGCCCGCGGGATCCGTGATGGTTCCGAGTACGCTTCCGGACTCGAACTGAGCGAATGCCGCAGACGTGGCGAGCATAAGGAAAACAGAAAGCTTTCGAAGCATATATTTCGCAGGATATCGTCTCAGGGCTTCAGGCCGATTGCAATGGTGTTTCAAATGGGTGATCAACAGGTTTTCCACAGGGTCGAAAGTCCCGTTTGAACGCGCTATACTCAAGGTTCCGTAGTTTTTTCAGGAGAATTCCCTCGTCATGTTTAATCTGTTCCGCAGCCGTGAAAAATCGGTGCGTATCATCCTGACCGTCATGCTGGGCCTGGTTGCCCTTTCGATGGTCACCTATCTGATTCCGGGCTCGGGCAGCAGCTACGGCAGCGGTACCACCGGAGACACTACCGTAGTCGCAGAAATCGGGCGGGATGGTCTTACGGCGCAGGAGGTGTCGCGCAATATTTCGAACATGACGCGCAACCGGCAGCTGCCTCCGGAGCTGCTTTCGGTCTATGTTCCTCAGATCGTGAACCAGATGATCAACGAGCGGATGATGGTCTATGAAGCCGGGCGTCTTGGCATTGAGGTTTCCGATGCGGAGACGGACAATGCCATTCTCGATACCCTGCCGCCGCAGTTGATCAAAGACGGGAAGGTGGACGGCGCCACGCTGAACGCGGTACTGCAGCAACAGGGCATGACGATGGCCGCCTTGCGGCAGACTACGGCGCGGCAGCTCCTGGTCAACAAGATGGAGCAGATCATCGCGCAGGGCGTGGTGATTTCGCCGAAGGACATCGAGGCGGAATACAAGCATCGCAACGAGAAGGTGAAGATCGACTACGTTCTGCTCGCGCCCGCGAAGTATCAGGCCGAGGGGGAACCGACCGAAGCCGAGCTGCAGACGTATTACAACGCGCACAAGGCGGAGTTCACGATTCCCGAGAAGCGCAGCTTCGCGATGGTGATTCTGGATCCGAACAAGATCAATGCCGGCGCTCTCCCGACCGATGCGCAGCTTCAGGCGGATTACACCAGCCGCCGCAACGATTTTCAGGTGACCGAGCGGGTCAAAGCACGGCACATCCTGGTGAAGTCCGATGCGTCGAACGATGCCCAGATGAAAGCGAAAGCGGAAGGAATTCTGAAGCAGATTCAGGGCGGCGGCGATTTTGCCAAGCTCGCTACGGACAACTCCGACGACCCGGGCTCGAAGGCGCAGGGCGGCGAACTGGGCTTTATCGTGAAGGGCCAGACGGTGCCGGAGTTCGAGAAATCGGCGTTCTCGCTGCAGCCGGGGCAGACGAGCGGTCTGGTCAAGACGACGTACGGTTATCACATCATTCAGGCGGAAGCGCATGAACAGGCGCATCTGCAGCCGTTCGAGGAAGTGAAAGCGCAGCTGCTGCTTGACCGCCAGAAGCGCGTCGCCGGTCAACAGATGCAGAGCCTGTCGGACAAGGCCGTGGCGGAGTTACGGAAAGATCCGGCGCATCCGGAAAAGGCCGCTGAGGCGGTTGGAACGACAGTTGTGAAGGCCGAGAACGTTCAGGACGGCGATCCGGTTCCGGGACTCGGAGTTTCGAAGGAGTTTTCCGATGCTGTGGCGGGGCTTCGCAAGAACGAAGTGACGGCAGGGCCGGCGGTACTGCCGGATGGGCGCGCGGTTCTGGCGGTCGTCACGGATGTCCAGCCGGCCCACCCCGCAACTCTCGAAGAGGCGAAGACGCAGGTTCGCACCAAAGCCAGCAAGGAGAAGGTGGATAAGATCCTGACCGAGAAGGCGAATGAGCTGCTGGCGAAGGCGCAGTCGATGGGCGGAGATCTGGCGAAGGCAGCAAAGGAACTCAAGATGGAGCTCAAGACTTCGCCGGATGTGGATCGCCAGGGAGCCATTGAGTCCGTGGGCACGGCTTCTTCGGTGCCGGACGCATTCACCAAGCCCGAAGGCTCGTTGATCGGACCCATGACGGTGACGGGCGGACGTCTGGTCGCGAAGGTGGTCTCGAAGACGCCTGCCGACATGGCTGGTCTTGTGGCCCAGAGCGAAACGATCAAGAATGAGCTTCGCTCGCAACGCGCCCGCGATCGCGCACAGTTCTTCCAGGATGGTCTGCGGGAACGCCTGAAGGCTGATGGAAAACTGAAGATCCATCAGGACGTCGTGAACCGCATCGTCGCGCAGTACCAGCGCAGCTGATGCACGAAATCATCGATTTTCTGAAGTCGCTCTATAACGCGGAGCGGCTTTTGGAACTGGTGCGCACTCTGCTGGCCAGTTCGTTCGGGCTGGTGGGTCTTTTCGGAATTATTTACGCGGAAACCGGGTTGCTGGCGGGATTTTTTCTGCCGGGAGACTCATTGCTTTTCAGTGTGGGCGTTGCGAGCGGCGCGGCGGGCGTGAATATCTACGTGCTGGCGGCGATGCTCATGGTGGCGGCCATCGCGGGGGACAACACCGGGTATTTTCTCGGACGTCATGCGGGACCGCTGATCTTCAGCCGCCCGAAATCGAAGTTCTTTCATCCGGATCATCTGGAGCGCACACGGACGTTCTATGAGAAATACGGCGCGCGCGCGGTGGTGTATGCGCGGTTCATTCCGATCATCCGAACATGTACGCCGTTTATCTCGGGCGTGGCGCGCATGCCTTATGCCCGGTTTCTGACGTTTAGCCTGTTCGGTGGAATCTTCTGGATTGCCGGGATGCTGGCGCTGGGTTACCAGATGGGGCAGATTCCGGCGGTACAGAGGAATTTTGAGAAGGTCGTGATCGGGATCGTGGCGCTCTCGCTCCTGCCGGTGGTTCTCGAAGCCCGCAAAGCGCGCGCGGCCCGCTAATCCGGCTCAGCCGCATCTCCGCCAAAGTAGTTGTCGATGTACAACTCGGCGCCGAATTCGCCGAGTTTCGAAAGCAAAGCCGGTGACAATGTCGGGCCGCCGTCAAAGCTCGACTGGAAATGTCCGCACCACCAGGTCAGCTCGGCACTGGACTTGTAGGAGACGATCTGTTCGCGGTGGGGCCACAGCTTATCGAGAACGCGTCTGACATGGTTCAAGCCCCAGTTCGCGGGTGATCGTTTCAGGATCAAGGGTCTCGCTCCAGATTCGGAATTCGACCGTGTAGCGATGATTCATAGAAAACGTCCTATTATCGTCTCCTGATTCCGGTACCATAGCCGGTGTGAAAATCAGGCTGGCAGTGCTGACCGGTGTGGCGGCTGTTTGTCTTCAGGCAGCGGATTGCGAGAAGCTGAGCGCGTTTCACAGCAGTGGGACCGTTGTCACCCTGGCGCAAACGGTGGGTGCGGCGGCATTCACGCCGCCGGCTGGTCCTGGACGCGGCCCGAGCGCCTTCCAATCGCTGCCGTCGTTTTGCCGGGTTGCAATCACTCTGACTCCGACGGCCGATTCGGATATCCGGTCGGAGGTGTGGCTGCCGTCGTCGGGCTGGAACGGAAAGCTGCAGGTGGTGGGGAACGGTGGATGGGCCGGAACGATCAGTTACCCGGCGATGGCCAAGGCGCTTTCGCAGGGTTATGCGACGGCCAGCACGGACACCGGACACTCAACCCCGGGTGGATCATTTGCAGCGGGCCATCCGGAGAAGCTGATCGATTTCGGATATCGCGCGGTACATGAGACAACCGTGCAGGCGAAGGCGCTGGTGAAGGCGTTCTACGCCGGCGAGCCCCGCAGGTCGTATTGGAATGGATGCTCCACGGGTGGCCGGCAGGGGTTGATGTCGGCGCAGCGGTATCCGGCAGACTTCGATGGCGTGATCGCGGGGGCGCCGGCGAACTACATGTCGCACCTGCAGCCGTGGTCGTTGGCAGTCGGGCTGGCGGTGCATGCGACCGAGGAGAGTTACATTCCGCCTGCGAAATATGTGGTGCTGCACAAGGCAGTCATTGAGGCCTGTGACGCTCTGGATGGTGTGAAAGACGGCGTAATCGAGAATCCGATGCGATGTTCTTTCGATCCGAAGACGATTCAGTGCCAGGGGTCGGACACATCCGCCTGTCTGACGGCTCCGCAGGTGGAAGCGGCGCGCCGGGTCTACGCGAATACCGTCAATCCCCGTACAGGCGCCATCGTGTTCCCGTCGCTCGAGCCGGGAAGCGAGATGGGATGGGCGGGACTCGCGGGACCGCAACCGCTGGGCATCGCGACCGACACCTATCGGTACGTCATCAACAACAGCCCGGGCTGGGATTGGCACATGCTGGACCTGGATAAGGACGTGACGGCCGCGGAGAAAGTGTTCGCAGGAAGTGTGGATGCCGTGAATCCGGACCTGAATGCGTTCTTCAATCGGGGTGGGAAGCTGCTGATGTATCACGGATGGAATGACCAGCTGATCGCGCCGCGGAACAGTATCAACTACTTCAATGCGGTGTCGTACACGTTGGGAACGGCACGGGTGGATGAATCAATGCGGCTTTACATGGTGCCGGGCATGACGCACTGCAGTGGTGGCGACGGCACATGGGATTTCGACATGGTGCCGCAGCTCGAGGGCTGGGTGGAGGGCAACAAGGCTCCGGAGCGCATCGTGGTGGCGAGAAAGAACCCGGATCGCACGCGGCCGTTATGCCGGTATCCGCAGATCGCTGTCTACAAGGGGTCGGGGAGCACAGACGACTCGGCGAATTTCGAGTGTCGTTGAGCTCCCCTCCCCCGCACGACTACTTCGAGTTGACGAACTGATAGCCGGTGTCTTCGCCCTGGATGAAGAGGCGGTCGAACTTCCACTGATCGCCGTCCTGCGTGAAGATGACGGAAGTCTTGCTGGATTCCTGCTCGCTGGCATCGATGCGCATGGCGGGAAGTGTGGCGATCGGGCCCTTCTCGCCGCGAACGACGAAGTACTGCTCACCGTCACTCATGCTCACGGTGGTAATGGTGTAGTCGCCGGTGGGCAGTGTGGTGGAGCCCACGGTTACCGCGTGCGGCAAGGTCACTTTCACCGGGTTCAGGGATCCGGCGAGCAGACCACCGGCCATCACGGCGCCGGCAATCACTGTAGAGACACACGTCCGTCCAAAGCGCATAAGAGCGTTCATTTTCGTAGAACCTTCCTTGTAATTTGATTTGGGCTTCGCGCCGTGCTTTCGTCAGCCTCGCGCTGCCTTCTGCATGGAAATACGAGCGGCCGCGATGGGGAGTTACGGGCTTCGGCCTTTGTTCACAAGGCTTTACATTGACAGTGCTTTACAAATAAGCACTGCACGAAATATTCGTGAGAATTTTCCCGGTGCGGCCGCACTGATTACTGGGATGGGAAGCGCAATCCGGCCGATGCTGCTCGGACTGCTTGCTGCCGCGACGACGATCGGGCAGGAGGCGGCCTATGAGCCATTGAGCGCGGCGTTTAACGCGCTGCGGACGCGGGATTATGACACCGCCATTACGTCTTTTCGCAAGGCCGCGGTTCTGGCGCCTCGGCGCACAGACATTCGCAAGAACCTGGCGTACACGCTGCTGAAGGTCGGCGAGAATGACGCGGCGCGTGATGAGTTCGGCGAGGCGATGCGTATCGATCCTGCGGATTTCCACGTGGCGCTCGAGTATGCGTTTCTCTGCTTCGAGGCGCGCGGCGACGATGCGAATGCGCGCAAAGCGGAGGCGCGCCGGATCTTTGAGCAGGTGGGAAGCGCGGCATCAGACGCTGAGATCCGCAACACGGCTGTGCAGGCATTCCGCAACGTTGACGAACCGTTGAAGAACGGGATCGCGCGATGGAAAGAAGCGCTCGCGAACGCGGCGCCGACCTTCAGCGCCTACTACGAGCTGGCGCAGCTTGCGGAACAGCGGGATGAGCTGGAACTGGCGGCCTCGAGCTACCGCTCGGCTTTTCAAATATTGCCAGACCGCAAATCGGTGCTGCTGGATCTGGCGCGCGTCGACAAGACGCGTGGCGATTCGCAGGGCATGATGGCGGCGCTGATTGCCGCATCGCGCGGAGGAGAGCCGCGAGCGGCAGAGCTTGCACGGGAGTTGATGCCGGAACGCTATCCGTATGTCTACGAATTCCGGCAGGCATTGGAGCTCGATCCGAAGAACAGCACATTGCGCCGCGAGCTGGCGTATCTGCTGTTGAGCATGTCGGAGAAAGATCCGGCTCTGCGGGGCGAGGTGGAAAAGGAATTTCGGGAAGTGCTGAAATCCGCGCCGGATGATTCGCTTGTAAAGACGCAATTGAATCTTCTTACGCGGCCGCTGCTCGAGAACGAACGGCGGGAACCAGTGGACGCCCGCGCGATGGGTGAACGGAGCTATGACGCCGGGTTTCTGAAAGACGCGCTGCGTTACTTTACGCAGGCGCACGAGGCCGATCCCTCCGACGATCGCGTGACGCTGAAGCTTGGGTGGACAAACAATCTGCTCCATGACGACGCGGCGGCGCTCGGGTGGTTTCGCGTCGCCCGCGCGAGTGGAGACCGGACAATCGCAAAGGAAGCGGATCGGGCCTACAGGAATCTGTTGCCGGGCGTGGAGCGCTTTCGAACGACCGTCTGGGTGTCTCCGCTCTATTCCTCTCGCTGGACTGATCTGTTTGGGTATGGGCAGGTGAAGACGGAGATGCGGATCGGCAACCTGCCGATCCGGCCGTATGTTTCGGCGCGATACGCGGGAGACGCGCGAGCCGGAACGTCGCCACAGGGCTTGTCGGAAAGCGCGTTCATCTTTTCGGTCGGTGTGGCGGCGAAGCAGTGGCATGGCGCGACGGCCTGGTTCGAAGCCGGTCGCGCCGTGAGCTACACGCGTGGGCAGCAGTGGAAAGACCTGCGGGGTGGCGTGTCCTGGGGGCGTTCACGTGGGGCCTCGCTCGCAGCGGACCACGGTGGCGCCTTTCTGGAGACGACTGCCGACAGCGTGTTCATCGGTCACTTTGGCAATAACCTGATCAGTTATTCGCAGAACAAGATTGGCTATACGGCGAAGGTCGCAGGCTTCAGGGCGCAGACGTTCTGGAACGCGAACGTGACCTTCGACGCAAGGCGCCAATACTGGGCCAATTTCCTGGAAACCGGCCCGGGAGTGCGGTTTCATGCACCGGGATTGCCGGCCGCGTCCGCGGTGACGTTCAGCGCAATTCGCGGCGTGTACATGGTGAACGATGGCAATCCACGGCGCCCGAATTTCATCGATTTTCGGGTTGGGGTCTGGTATGCGTTTACGAGGTAGCCTGGCGTTGGTACTTGCCGGCAGTTGCTGGGCCGGCGTTTTCTCGTCCTCCGATGCAGTGTGGTCGCTGGTGTTGTCCTCGGCGGGGCATGTGCAGGGTCCGGCGCCTTCGGCGGACATTCTGGTCGCGCCTGCGAATGCGTCCGCGACGCCGGAATGGGAACGACGCGTCCGAAATGGGGCGGCGGTAATCCTCGAAGGCGCTTCTCCGCTGGCTGCGAGCTTCGGATTCGCGGCGGGTGCTGAGAAGGTGCCGGTGGTGCACGTGGTCGATGTGCATAACCCGCGCCTCCCGATCATCTGGAGCAAGCCGGAAGAGATTGCGCGTGTGAAGGTGGCCGAGGGGACACAGGTTTTCGCCACCGAGCGATGGACCGGTATCCCGATGATTGCAGGCCGAAAGATCGGCGCGGGCGCTGTCCTGTGGGTGGCGGCGGCACTCGGACAATCGGGATACGAGCGGTTTCCCTATTTGATGCAGGCGCTGGCGGATCTGGGATTCGAGCCCTCCATACGAAGTTCGCGGCTGTGGGCCTTTTTCGACTATTCGTACCGCGTGCGAGCAGATCCGGATTATCTCGCGGCCCGATGGCGAAAGGCCGGCATCGCGGCGCTGCATGTGGCTTCGTGGCATTTCTACGATCACGCGAAAGATCGGGATGAGTATCTGGCGCGCCTGATTGAGGCTTGCCACCGGCATGGCGTGCTCGTCTACGCGTGGGTGGAACTGCCGCACGTGAGCGAGCAGTTCTGGAATGATCATCCGGCATGGCGCGAGAAGACGGCGCTATTGCAGGACGCGCAGCTCGACTGGCGGAAGCTCATGAATCTGCAAAGTCCGGACTGTGTGGCCGCGGTCCGCGCGGGTTTGAAAGATCTGCTGACGCGTTTCGACTGGGACGGTGTCAATCTGGCAGAGCTCTATTTCGAGTCCCTCGAAGGAGCCGCGAATCCCGCGCGCTTCACTCCAATGAACGATGACGTCCGGTCTGTGTTCCGCAAACAGTCGGGCTGGGATCCAATCGAGATCCGGGCGGAGCGGAAAGACGCGAAGTCATTGCGGCAGTTCCTCGACTTCCGCGCTGAGTTGGCGCGCCGGATGCAGGAGGACTGGCTGACCGCGGTCGAAGACATGAAGGGAGGACTCGATGTGGTGTTGACCCATGTCGATGACCGTTTCGACGGCGGCATGAAAGATTCGATCGGCGCGGATGCCGGTCGCGTGCTGCCGCTGCTCGACAGCCACTCGTTTTCGTTTCTGATTGAAGACCCGGCGACCATCTGGAATCTCGGGCCACAGCGCTATCCGGAAATCGCGAAACGATATCAGCCGTTGACGAAGCACACCGAACGCCTCGCCATCGATATCAACATCGTGGACCGGTATCAGGACGTTTATCCGACGAAGCAACAGACCGGAAGCGAGCTGTTCGAGCTGGTACATCTGGCATCGGGCGCGTTCCATCGCGTGGCGCTCTATTTCGAGAACAGCCTGCTTGCCCTCGATTTGCCGCTGCTGGCGGCATCATCGGCCGTCGTGAGCCGCTATAGCCAGGAGAAGGAGAAGATCACCGTCGAATCGTCCGACGACCTCGAGATCCGGTGGAATAGCGCGGGGGCTCTGGTGGATGGGAAGCCCTGGCCAATGATCTCGAAGGATCTGTTGCGGCTTCCGGCCGGGCCGCACTCGGTTGCGCACGGTGTCGGCGATACCGGCATTCTGGTAACGGATCTGAATGCCCGGCTGCGCTCAGCGGGGATCGAGGACAAACGCACCGTATTCGAATACCAGAGCGACAGCCGCGCGATCGTGCGATTCTCACGCAAGCCGGAAGGCATGAGTATTGATGCTGCTCCGATCGCCGTGCAGTGTCTGGCGGAAACCGACTGCGCCATGCTGCTGCCGGGCGGTAAACACCGCGTCGCTGCCTGGTAGCCTCAGTTCTTCCGCAGAGTAACGGTTCCGCGGTCGGTCTGAACCACCAGCGACGGACCACCGGATCCGACCCTGCCCTTGAGCGTGGACGAACGGCCTTCGGAGCGGGATTCAATCGGACTTCCGAAATCGTTCTGCGCCTCACCCTGGTTGCTGCGGGCATCGAGATCGAAGGCCGCGCTTGCGGGCACCGTGAGAGTCACGTCTCCATTGCGGGCACGAACATCCATCTTGGGCAGCGGCGTTTTCGTCTGATTGACATGGATGTCGCCGCGGTCGACGGTGAGTTCGAGGCCGTTCGTCACGTCATTGGCCTCAATGTCGCGTGAACCGGTCTGGAAGCGCAGGGGGCCGACAGCGTCGTTGATCTTGAGTTCGCTGAGATCGAGCGTGATAGCGCCCGGAATGCGCTGCACGCTGAAATCGGAGTGAGCGGACCGGAAGTGGAAGGGCTTCTCGATGGCCTTGAATTCGAGCGTGCCCGAGTATTCGCCGTTGATCGTCACCTGGCCCTGCACATTCTCGATCTGCACCTCTCCGCCGCGGCCCTGGATATCGACGTTGCCTTTGACACCGGTAGTCCGGATCAGGCCGGTGCGCTGCGAATCGATATGAATATCCTTACCGATGTTGTTGAGGCGAACATCACCCCGCCCATTGGTCACGTCGATGGCGCCATTGATGTCTTCGACCGTCAGATCGCCATTGCGGCCGCGCGCCTCGACGTCAATGCCCTTCGGGACGGTGATGTCGAGATCGGCCGAAATGTTCAGCATGCGGATACCGCTGGGTTCCTGGCTGCGGATGATTAGGAGATCGCCCTGACGATCGACCTTGACCTGGCTTTGTTCATTGCCGCGGTCGGCATCGCGTTTGTTGAAGGCGCGGATGGTCTTGCGTCCGCTGACTTTGATATCGCCGGAGTCTTCGCCCTTGACCGACAGATTGCCGCGGACGTTGTCGAGCACCACCCGGGTCACGCCCTGTGATGGGCTACTGGCGTTGACGTCGTATTCGTAATCATTGCCGAGGATCGTGACACCGCCGTTATCGAGGCGCCCGATGTGAATGCCGCTGCGATGGCCGCTCCAGAACACCAGCATGATGATGATGAAGATCCAGAACCAACCGCCGACAGCAGCTGCGGGCCGCGGCGGCGGACCCTCGCCACGTGCCGCATGCACAAAAACTTCGATGAGGCCGATGACACCCAGAACGATCAGCAGGACCGGCCAGTAATCGGAGACCAGCGTCCAGATCGGGATATCGCGCCAGATGTTGTTCAGAAGGAAGACGACGCCGATCACGACCAGGATGATCGGGCCCGTGATGGAGCGCGGTCTCACGGTCTCACTCCCGGATCGGGCGGCGGAGGCGGTGGATAGTAAGCGTCGCGGCGGCGGCGCCCGCCACCCAGCAGCTTCAGCAGGCCGATAACGATCAGCAGGACAGGCCAGGTCTGCGAGAACGAGAACTGCGTGAACTTATCGACCAGAAACAGCGCGCCGACAGTGATCAGAATAAGAGGGCCCGTGACGGAACGGATCAGGCTCTGGGATTGGTCGTTCATCGGCGCACCTCCGCGTTGCCGTTCTGATGGTCCCTGGGGTTGAGGCGCGCGTAAAGCATGTAGAGGCCAACCCCGATCAACAGGATCGGCCAGTAGCGCAGGAACACATCCATGCTGATGATGTCGGTGGTGTCGAGCAGAAGAATGAATCCCACGCCGATCAGCAGAGCAGCGCCGAAGGGGAACCTGCCGTTCGGTGTACCGACATCGATCAGGCTCGAAAACTCATCGACGGCAATCCCGTAGCGCCGTTTTCGTGCTGTGTGATACGCCTCGAAGGCCTGGTAGATCACCCAGATCCCGATCATGATGCCGACGAACGCACCGACCGCGCCGCTGTGTGTGGAACTCACGATGCTGATCATCAGTCCGAAGATGACGGCGTGGATCAGGCCCTTGGCGTATTGGCCGTTGTAGATAGCGCCGACGCCCGGGAGGAAACCGAGGATCAGAGCAAGCGCCGGATGAACGCCCGGGTCCGGAGGAGGACCCTGTGGCGCCGGGGCGCCATACGGACCGGGGGCGGGAGATGCCTGGTAGCTGGAAGCAGACGAAGCCTGATAAGGCGAATTGGCATATCCACCTTCGGGTTGCCGGAATGGATCTGGCATCGGCGGCGGCTGCGGGGGCCGTGCGCTGGCCGGCAGATGTTCGTCGCAAAAGACGGATCCCAGAGCAGGGCGGCTGCACTCTTCGCACATCGCCTTGCCGCACTGGCGGCAGAAGGCGGCGGCATTCCGCTCGGGATGGTTAACGCAGTTCATTGCTTCTTCTCCTGGTTGGCCGGCGACGGGAGCTTTTTCCCCTCGGCCTTTGCATCGGCGGCCGCTTCATCGGCCTCCGCCTGCTGTTGCTGCCATTCGTTGATCTGGCTCTTGATTTCGTAAATGAGCCGCATGCTTTCGTAGCTCTTCACCGTGCGGTCCCAGAGCCGGTGCGTGCGGTCATCGAGCGAAGTCCAGAGCCGGACCGGATCGAGGTCAGCGGCAGTTAAAGTCTGTTTAGGGCCACCCGCGCAACGGGTGAGCATGGTCACCGACATCAGGGTGAGCATGGCCCCCATCACAAAGCGCGGCTGCAGGACGGGCGCGAAGAAACGATTGATGCGCCCTCGCCAGCCTTTGGCCCGAAGCTTGAATTCCCAGCCGGATTCCGTGGCGTGCAGGATGTTGGTCAGCAGCTCCGGCGGCGGCTCGACCTCGGCCGCGATCTCCATGAACGCGAGCGCGCCCGCGGCGTCTTCCGCCAGCGCCGCGCAGGCCGCGCAGGATTTCCGGTGCTCTTCGAACGCAGCCCGATCCTCGGCCCTGGCAGGAGCCTTCAACTCGCCATCGAGGTGATCGGCGAGGAGGATTTCGAACTGTTCACAACTCAACATCTGCTTGCTTCTATCACGAACCGGCGGCAGGCCGGGTTACAGCACCCAACTTAAACTTCAGTAATCGCGCGAGTTCCGCACGGCCGCGATTCAGTCTCGACTTTACCGTTCCCTCGGGGATGGCCAGAATGTCGGCGATCTCCCGGTATTCCATTTCCTGCAGATCGCGCAGGATGATCGTTTCGCGCAATTCCGGCGACAGCTTCGCCAGCGCTCCCTGGAGGAGTTCACTGGCCTCGCGCCCTGCAAGGGCGGCATCAGGCCGATTCACCGAGATGAAGCCTTCTTCGACGCGCGGCAGCTGGTCATCGATCGAATCCGTGGCGCGTTCGTGCCGGGTGCGGCGGTAGTGATCGATCAGGAGGTTCCGGGTGAGCCGTGTCAGCCAGGTGGCGAAGGAACCTTCGCTCGAGCGGAATCCGCCGAGCGCGCGGAAGACCCTGAGGAACACATCCTGGGTCAGATCCTGGGCTTCGGAGTCGCGGCCCGTAAAGCGATAACAAAGGCCATAGACCCGGCGGGTGTGCAGACGCACGAGGGCTTCCCAGGCAGAGTCATCTCCGCTGAGGCACCGCTCAACAAGTGTGCTGTCGGCATCCAAGGTGTTTGCTGTACCGGGCCAGACTTTCTCGAACAGAGCCGCGCCCGAAGTGGTCAATCCGGCGCTGTAGTCCCCATTCCACCAATTTGGGGATGCCGCCGCTACCGCCATGTTCACCTTTTCCTTCAGCGGGAGGGCCTTTTGGACCCTTTGCTGAATCCTTTCCGTATGAAGGAACGAGGCTATATCATGATAGGTTCAATTTTTCGGCGAATCCAGGACCGGGGATTGCAAGGGGTTCGGGGCGCCAGGGGATGTGATTGACCTCAGCCCAGGGCAACTACCGCCGCAAGATTCTGGTGGCGAGCCTCATACTGGCCGTTGCTGCCGCCTGGATCTTCTACTCTAACGCCCGTGATAAGGGTTTCGACCTCAAAGTGTTTCTCGCTTCCTTCCGAGGGCTGGACTGGGGCTGGCTGGGAACATCTCTTTTGTTTTCATACGGAACCTACGTGGTCCGAGCGCTCCGATGGGCCGTTCTGATTCGGCCTTTGCGGCCTCATCCGAGTTTTCGGAGTTTGTATGCGGCGACGGTCATCGGATTTTCGGCAGTTACGGCGATCGGGCGTGCAGCCGAGATGGTTCGGCCGTATCTCATTGCAAATAAAGAATCTGTTCCGTTCTCGTCGCAGGTCGCGGCCTGGCTGGTGGAGCGGATCTACGACATCCTGATCGCGTTGGCCGTCTTTGGGTTCGCGCTGAGCCAGGTCAACGCCGCGGCGCTGCAACTCGGACCGGCTCTCTCCTGGGCGCTTCAGGTGGGCGGCATCGTGATCGGCCTTGGGGCGGGAATCTGCCTGGCGCTGTTGCTGGCGATGGGGTACCGGAGCGACCAGATTCAGTCCTGGATTCTGAGGACCATGAGTTTTCTGGCGCGGCACCACTTCGAGAGGGTCGAGAAGATGGTCAAGGGATTCCTCGATGGCGTAAAGGCGACGCGCAGCCAGGCGGCCACCTGGCGCCTGATTTTCTACACTCTCGTGGAATGGCTTCTGATCGCCGCCTGTTATGCTTGCGTTCTGAAGGCTTTCGGAAGCGCGGTTCATTTTTCGGTGATTGATGTCCTCATTCTGATGGGGTTTGTATCGTTCGGCTCGCTCATCCAGTTGCCTGCGGTTGGCGGGGGAGCGCAAGTCGCGGCGGTCCTCGTTCTGACCGAGATTTTCAGCGTTCCCATCGAAGTCGCAACGGGTGTCGGTCTGCTGCTGTGGCTGGTGTCTTTCGTGGCGATTCTGCCATTGGGTGTTGTGATGGCGCTGCACCAGGGCCTGACCTGGTCCCGCATCCGGGAAGCGGAGGGAGGAACCCTCGCATGACCTGCCCATTCTGCGGCCACATCGAAGATCGCGTGATCGATTCCCGCGAGAGCAAGGAAGGCGATTCGATCCGGCGCCGGCGCCAGTGCATTAAGTGCGAAAAGCGGTTCACCACATATGAGCGCATCGATGAAGTGCCGTACATGGTGATCAAGAAGGACGGGCGGCGCGAGAAATTCGATCGCCAGAAGGTGCTCGGCGGGTTGCTGAAGGCAAGCGAAAAGCGGCCCATCAGCATGGTGCGGCTTTCGGATCTGGTGAATCAGGTGGAGGCACGGGTCACGGACTCGCCGGACCGCGAGATTACGACTTCCGAGATCGGTGAGCTGCTGATGGACGCGCTGAGAGCCATCGACAAGATCGCCTATGTGCGGTTTGCGTCCGTCTACCGGGACTTCCAGGATGAACAGGCGTTTCTCAATGAGCTGCGCAGTCTGACGCGAAACAACTGAAAAATATGCTCGAAGTCCGCCGTTTTTCCGATCGACAGGCCGCCGGCCGCGCCGGCGCGGAAATTGCCGCTGCGATCATTCGGGACACGATTGCCCGCGATGGAAAGATGGCGATTGTATTTGCCTCGGCGGTTTCGCAGGATCCATTTCTTGCGGCACTGCGCGAGCAGCCTGGAATCATGTGGGATCGAATCACCGCATTCCACATGGACGAGTACGCGGGAATGAGCGGGGATCATCCGGCGTCGTTTCGGCGATTTCTTCAGGAGCGGTTGTTCGATCACGTTCCGGTGGCGGCATTTCATCAGCTTGAGGGGGAGGCTCGGGACCCGGACGCAGAGTGCAGGCGTTACGCCGGACTGTTGCAGGAAGCGAAGCCGTCTCTGGTCATCATGGGGATCGGGGAGAACGGGCACCTGGCGTTCATCGATCCGCCGGTCTGCGACTTCAACGATCCTTGTGACGTTCGGCCGGTGGATCTGGACGACGTCTGCCGGATGCAGCAGGTGCATGACGGAGCATTTGCGCGATTCGAAGATGTTCCGGCCCGCGCGCTCTCGCTGACCGTACCGTTGTTCCTGCGGATTCCGCGCGCGCTGGTGTTCGTCAACGGCGAGCACAAGAGTGCGGCCGTCAACGCGGCGGTCGAAGGACCGATCACCGAAGCGTGTCCGGCCTCCGCCTTACGCCGCCATCCGGCCGCGATCTTGTTTCTCGATCCTGCCGCAGCTTCCCGCCTTACTTCGATGCCCGGTAACGAAAGCTGATCTTCGTTTCTTCATCGACAACCAATGCCCGGACGAAGCGATAGGAATGGCCCGTACGCGGGACATCAACTGCGATTGGCAGGACCCCGGAGACGCGCTTCTGCAGGTTGGTTACGTTTGCCGAGGGCGGAATCTCAGGCGGCGCGCTGACGCGGTCGGTATTTATCACTCTCGAAGACAGTGACGCCGATTCTGTTTGCAGTGTCATGGCGCTCGCAGTTACTTCAACTGTTTGGGTGACATCGCCGACGTTCAGTATCAAATCCACGGCCCCGGGGTGGTAGGAATCGTAATCCACCTCCCGAAACAGCGTTTTGAATCCGGGCGATTCCACCTGGACGGTCAACTGCCCTGACGGGATATTGGAAACCAGCCAGCGGCCGTTGTCATCCGTTTCCCCCATTACCCTCAGGAGCGGATCACGGCGTCCTCTCACGGAGATCGTGGCGTGAGGAATGACGCCACCTGAAGCATCGGTTACGACACCCGTGAGCTGCCCATAGGCGAGCCGGATCGGCGATGGGATGGTGGTTACGGTCGTCGCTTCAGTTGTGTCGATGCCATCCGGAACCAGCAGCGCAGGAATGGCATCACCGGCAAAATCACTGACCTTGTAGCGTTCCGGCAGAAACACCTCCCAGCGCAGCAGACCAATCGGGACGTCCATCTTCGGCAGACCCAGCTCCGCGCCGCCTTTCTTCGCAAACGGCGCGTCGGAATGCACGAAAACCCAGGAAACTTCATACGGTCCCGACGGGCGAAAACCCGGGCGGAGTAGTGGAACGCGATTGCCATCAGCGCCTTCCACTGGTTTGACCTTTTGTCCGGCGACGTCTGCAGTCACGATGCTCGCGCCCGGCGGCAGTCCGACCTTCAGAAACGGCTGGGCTTGATTGCGTACGATCAGCTTCACTTCCGTAAGCGAGCGGCCCTGCGTGGTCACGAGTGTCGTGATGATTCCCCGGTCAGCTACAGCGGCCAGAATCCCACTCTCGGGAAAACGAGTCCAGGCGAGGGCAACGGATGGCTGGTCCGCCGGCTGGCGATGATACCGGAAAGCCGCATGCAATTCGTTGTGCGCCATCGACCGCAGCAAAGGATGGACTTCCTTGAGATCCATCCGCTTGAGACCGCCATCCTCGGTGGCGGTCAACTCCATCGCGCCTTCGCCCTCCACCAGGGTCTCCCCGGTCTCGCGCTGCGTGCCGCCGACGCGCGGCAGCAGCAGGCCGAGCTTTGGTTCGCGAATCGGTTTTTCGAGCGAGATCAGGAACTGATGGCTGCGCTGTGTTCCGGAGGCTGTTCGAAGCGTCAGCACGCCGGGCCGGACTTCGCTCGAATCGAGAGTGGCGCCCGTGGCTCCGGTCACTTCGAAGCCGTCCGGGATCTCAATTTCGAATTGTGCCGGCTCCCCCTGCACGACACTGATGTCCACCAGTGATGCGAGCGCGATTTCCGCCTCGCGGACCGAAACCAGCGTCTTGATATCGGAAAGGAATCGGACTTCTTTTGGCGATGGAGGTGCCACGACCTCGCGGGTAGCCCACGAGAGCGTCGCGGGCTGGCTGGGTACCAGTGTGGCGTCGATCGTCATGCTTCCACTGGCTGGCTGGTGTGCGGTGATCAGTCCCGGAGACAGGCTGATTGCCGAGTGCTCGCCCGCCACCTGAAAGCTGAGACGAACGGTGCCGGCGCTGAACGCGGGCAGGCGTATCGATGCCCGGCCGGAGCCGATAGTCACGGGCAGTCCGGCCTGCAGCGTGATGGTGAACGGCCCGGCCCCATCGAGGATCGCCGTATGCACACCGTTCTCCTGATGGATGGCGAGTGGCGCGCCGAGCTGCTGCGCGTCGAACACGGTCAACCCGGATGCAAGGGGTACCTTTGTCGCGCTGCGGGCCAGGACTTCGCCTTCGATCTGCGCAGTGACACGCGCTGAATCGCCCTCGGCCCGGACCTTGAGGCTCGCGCTGTGGATCACGAACGGCACGGGCGGAGTATCCGGCGGTTTCACCGGCTGATTAGCCAGTTCGACCAGTTTGTTGTATTCGTCGATCGTCAGGCTGACGCTCCCCGATGGAATGGTCTGCGCTGCGAGAATCGCGGTCATGAACGTAAGAAGAATTCCGGTTTTCATCGCGAGGCTCCCTTCCTGTCCTTCTGGTAGTCGAGTTCGACAGACGCAGCCTGATTCTCCGGGGTCAATTCCGATACCAGAAACAGCGACCGTCCGAGCGTGGGAAACGAAATCTTCACTGGAATGGCGCCAGCCGTGGATCGCGATTCGACCCGCGCACGGAAACGGTCCACCAATGCCTGCGATACCGCCTGCGAGGCGTTGTTGTTCCACTGCTGGAGGACATCGTTCTGCGGCTGCGGACCGTTGCGGCCGGGTGGGGGCGCCGATCTCGCGGTCGCGCCGAGGACATCCGAAGCCGGCTTCCGGTACTCTTCCGGCCGGAACGCCCCGGGTTTCGCACTCACGTGAAAGAGCGGTGGATAGTAGAGCTCGAGGCCCGTCTGCGAAATCGGCAAATCGAGAGCAGGCAGACTAATCCCGGTTCGGCCCTTCTCGTTCCACTGCATGTCGTGGATCAGGTACACGATTTCAACCTCGGACGCCGGTGCATCATCGCCGGCGTGGGTCTTATCGAGCGGCAGGAGAAGGGTGCCATCCTCCGTAAGCCCCGGATGCACCGTCTTTCCCGACATCAGCGCGCTCCAGACCGCCGCCCCCGCCGGCAGCCGTATGCGCAGAAAATTCCGCTGGTTGTTGCGGACTGCGTATCGCGCCTCGATCAGAGTCTTCCCGTCCGTGCTCATTAGCGCGCGGTAGCGGGCCTCTTCCACGTTGGCCGTGAGAACTGCCTGCTGTGTGTATCGCGTCATCCGAAGCGCCAGTGAGCGCTCCTCTCCGGCCGGTCCCGCACGGAACCGGAACGCCGCAAGCGATGGCGATTGACGGCCCGCGATTACCGTCCCCAGTTCCGCTGGTTCGACATTTTCGAGACCTCGGGGCCGGACATCGCGAACCTCACCGGCGCCCAGTACTTCAACCGCGAGACCTCCCGACTCGCGTTCGACATCGACCAGACGAAGCACGGGGACATCAACGGCGCCATCGCGTGGAAGACTCGTTTCGCCAGTGACAGTGAACCGGATGCTTTTGGGCTCGGGTTCGAGCAGGGTTACTTTCAGCTCGCCGTTCCTCAGGTCCCAGTCGGCAACATTGGCTCCGAGAACCTGATTGACCGTCACGTTGGCCGGTACGCGGATCCGGGCCTGGTGCGCTGAGCCCTGCAGAACTTCCAGATCGGCTTCCGCGTAGATCGAGGTCGAATCCTCGCCGAGGCCCGCGAGCTCGGTCAGCGTTCCGCGCAGCCGAAGCGGCAGTTCGGCGGCTTTTTCCTCGAGCTTGCGGCGCCAGGTAATGACGAGCGGCTCGTTACCGCTGGCGTACGAGAGACACTTCGTCGCCGCAGCCGCCTCCTTCTTTTCCGCCACGATGCCGCCCGACGCCCTGATATCGAGATCACCCTGGCGGTCAAGCGTGATGGTCGCGCCGGTAACGCCGGAAACGCTGGCTGGCAGCAGAAGTTTCTCTTCTCCACCCGCCTGGCTGACCGCCACCGCAACATCGAGAAGCAACACTGCGCGGCCGCGCTTCGAGAGCACCGCTGAAAGTTGATTGGCTCCCCTGGAGCCCTGCTCCACGAGTGGAACCAGCTTGCCGTCGAGCCTTGCCTCCCGCACCATCAGACCGGATGGGATCGGAACCCGGACCCAGCCGTCGCGCAGCACGTCGATGGTCAGGCGCGCCTGGCCGGAAGCGATTCCATCGTGGATTCGCAGGTCGTAGTCCGCTCGGGTCAGAGTGGCGTCCACCGGTGGCCCGTCGGGCTGATGCGGCGCGGGGTAGGCTTTCCCGCGCAGGGCGGTGTATTCAGCCGCGGAAATCACCACCCAGCCGGTGGGCGGTGTCTGATTCTGAGCGAGGGAAACGCTGACGGGAAGCAGCATCAGCGAGGAGAAGGAGCAGTACAACAGAGACTTCGTCGTCATCGGTCGAAACCCCCTTGCGTCGGATAGCGACTCGCGAGACGGTTCGCACGTTTCGAAATTCTGCGGGAAAGTTCTCTCCAAAATACAGAATTTGAAGGACTTCCGGTAACCATAGGGACCGGTTAGACGCTTTACTGAATAGATCCAGCGGGGGGCTCGGCGAATTGGCTTCGAATTGTAATCGGCCTCAGCAGTTCGGCCGCTATGAATTTCAGTGGGCCGATCGAATCCGGGCCGGAGGCTGTAACTATTGTGGTGTCAAGGCATCAAAGAGATTAGCGGGAACAGTTACGCGACTGTTGTGTTAAAATCCGAAGCTGGGAGTTCGTGTGCTCTTAGCAGCCGATTCGACTCCTTCCCGCTCCTAAGCGGCAAATGTGGCGTTCGCCATCTAAAATTTAGAAAACAAAAGCCTGAATTGCAGTCTGGCGGACTTTTGCGTGCGCCGTGCGTATTTGTGGTGGGGAGGTAGTCTCTATGGAACATGATGACGATCAGTTTTTAAGCGAAGCACCAATTGGCATTAATTTCGACGAGGAAGCAACAAAGTTCTTCGATCCCGAAGCCGAAGCAGACTTTCTCCATCCCCAGCAGCAGGTCGAAGAATCCATCTATACGGACGACCCGGTTCGCGTGTATCTCCGCGAAATGGGCGCTGTTCCGTTGCTCACGCGCGAAGGCGAAGTCGATCTTGCCCGCCGCATGGAGCGCGGAAAGATCCGCATGCAGAAGGCGATCAGCCGGTCGGCGCTGGTGCAGCTTGCAGTAGTGGAACTGGCCGAAACACTGAAGAAGAATCCGGACGACCTCGATAATCACGTCGATATCGGCAACGAAATTGAAGAGGGAACACCCGCGGACACGCGTAAGCGGACGGACATCCTTCAATTTTTCAATAACATCCAGACCTCGCATAAGAAGGCCTTGCAGCTTCAGGAGAAGCTCGAGGCGGCCCCGCCCGCCAACAAGAAGGCGCGCCGGAAAGTGGTCATCCGGTTGTACCGCGCGCTGGTGGAAACCTCGCTGGCGATTCGCAGTGTGCCGTGGGTGCTGTTCCGATGGCGGGATTTCACCCGGGAGATCGAGCGCGCGGTAGAAGAGCTCAATCACCTGGATCGCGAGCTGAAGCGGCTGGAAGCCAAGAACGCCGCCGCCCAGCAGCCGCGCATTCGGGAGCTGAAGCGGGAAATCCGTAAGCGAGAGGTCAGCGCCGGGGCATCACTCGAAGAACTGAAGCACACCATTACCGTCATCCGCCACGGCGAACAGGAAGCCGAGCGCGCGAAGAAGGACCTGGTCGAGGCCAACCTCCGGCTGGTTGTGTCGGTCGCGAAGAAGTACGTGAACCGCGGCCTGCACCTTCTGGATCTGATCCAGGAAGGCAATATCGGCCTGATGCGCGCGGCGGACAAGTTCGAATACCGCCGCGGTTACAAGTTTTCGACCTATGCGACGTGGTGGATCCGCCAGGCGATCACGCGCGCGATTGCCGACCAGTCGCGCACCATTCGTATCCCGGTGCACATGAACGAGAGCATGAACAAGTTCCTTCGTGCCTCGCGAGAACTCGAAAAAGAGCTGGGCCGTACACCGACCAACGAAGAAATCAGCCGGCGCATGGATATCCCGGTTGAAAAGGTCCAGAAGCTCAAGACCATTTCGCGCGATCCGGTTTCGCTTGAAACGCCGGTGGGCCGCGATGGCGAATCGGCGCTGGGCGATCTCATTGAAGACCGCTGGGTGGGTTCGCCGGTCGATGCGGTGATCGAGTCCAACGTCCGCGACGAGACCGCCGGCATCCTCAAGACGCTTTCGCCCAAAGAGGAAAAAGTGATCCGCCTGCGGTTCGGTATCGGCTGCGAGCGCGAGCATACTCTCGAAGAGATCGGCCAGGAGTTCGACGTGACGCGCGAACGTATCCGGCAGATCGAAGCCAAAGCCCTGCGCCAACTGCGCGCTCCGGAACGGGCGCGGCGTCTGCGCGCGCTACTCGCCGCCCGATGACCGGTTGGAAGTTCGAGACGCTCGATCCGGCCTACGGCAAAGTGTCCGAAGGTCCGGCCTGGGACGGCTCAGGTCTGCTTTACACGCAAATCTTTCGGAGCCGGATCATGCGCTACGATCCGGCGTCCGGCCAGCTTTCCATCTGGCGCGAAAACACCAACTACTGTAATGGCCTGACCTTCGATGCCGAGGGCCGGCTTTACGGCTGCGAGGGCGGCGCCACGCCCGATTCCCGGCGAGTAGTGCGCTACGAGCCGGATGGAACAACCACGGTTCTGGCCGACAATTTCGAAGGCAAGCGGTTCAATATCCCGAACGACATCGTGGTGGATCCGGATGGCAGCATCTGGTTCACCGATCCCTTCTATGAAGGCGCCGCGGGTCCCTGGAGCGGAGACCGGTCGCACAAGGATCTCCCCCACGATTCGGTCTACCGCCTCGATCCGAAGCCGGATGGCGGTTACAGCCTGCACCGCGTGACGTTCGACACCACGCGCCCCAACGGCCTGCTGTTTTCGCTCGACCACAAGACCCTCTACGTCGCCCAGAGCGGACGCGAGCCCACCGAGAAACGCAATCTGTGGGCGTATCCCGTGAAAGCCGACAAGTCGCTGGGAGAGAAAGAAGTTCTGCACGACTTCGGCGCGCATCGCGGCATTGACGGAATGCGGCTCGATACCGAGGGCAACATCATCGCCTGCTGCGGCTGGGAAGTAAGCGGCCCGGGACCTCTGATGTACGTGTTTTCGCCCTCAGGCGAGGTCAGGGAAACACACCCGGTGCCCTGCACTCGGCCAACGAACTGCGCGTTCGGCGGCGAGGACCTCACGACGCTTTACGTGACCTCGATCGAAGGTCATCTCTTCCGCGCCCGCACGGAGCGGGTGGGGCGGCCACTCTACAGCGGCCGCCGTTCTTAGGTTTTCTCCGCGTCCCGGCGCCTCTGCGTTGAAAAAGGCCGTTCACGCGTTTCGGAACAAAATCGCATCCATCGAATCAATCACTTACCCCAAATTGCCACATTTTGGTGCAATCGCGTGTGCTTCACTTTCACGCGGAAGGAGCATTCCAACATGTCGGCAATTCACATCGTTTCAGAAGCACAACTCAACGCTAATCGCGCCAACGCGCAGCATTCCACGGGTCCTCGGACCGAGGAAGGAAAGAAAATCAGCAGCCTGAACGGCTGGAAACACGGTCTCACAGGTCAGACGCTCGTCATGACCGCCGAAGAGCACGCCGCCTTCGAACAATTCAGCGCTTCCATCATCGCGACCTTCGCACCGGCCAATGCGCTCGAAATCGACCTCGCGCAATCCATCGCAATGGACCGCTGGCGCCTTAACCGCATCAAAGCCATCGAGCAGAACATCTTCGCCATGAGCGAAACCGAGGATGAAGAGACCTTCCTCGCGCATTCAAAGCAGCTCAATCTCCTCAGCCTCTACGAATCCCGCATCACTCGCGGTGTCGAACGCACAATCAAACAACTCAAGCAACTTCAGGCCGAGCATCTCTCCAAACGCGACGCTCAGCTCAACGACGCCGCACTCCTCTATCAACTGCAGGAAATGAAAGACTTGCCGTTCGACGTCGAAGCCGATGGGTTCGGATTTTCAATCCGCGAAATCAGGCACGCCGTCCGCATGAAACAAGCCGCGTTCTCGCTCAGGCAGGTCCAGAAACGCGCTGCCTGAACCGAAAAACGCCGTCTCGATTGCCAACCGAATAACCGTCAGCCGGATCGCAGGCTCGAAGTGTGTCTTATTTCTTTGCCTTCTGCTTGCCCCAGAAGATGAATGTGCCGCGGTCGGTTGCGGTCACCAGGTCTATCGCGCCGTCCCTGTTCAGGTCGACTGCCAGCAGTGTGGAACCGCCGCCCGAACGGTTATGGATCAGCTCCGGCACGAACTCCGCGCCGCCAGGAGCCTTCGGATTGCGCACCGTTCGATACCAATAAAGTACCGGAGCGCCGTAGGGATCGGGATCATAGTAATCATCCTGATGTGACCAGTAGCGCTTGCCGACAACGAAGTCCGGAATGCCATCGCCATCGACATCGGCACCGATGGACGCGTGCGGTTCCGTGAAGGTCACGCCGCCGGCGTTCTTTGTCAGGTAGTCATCCATGATCATGTGCTGGACGAAGGAGATCTTGTTGGTCGCCTTGTCACGCTTCTGTTCATACCAGGCGATTCCGACGCCATGTGCCTGAAGGGGCGTGATCACGTCGTTCAGACCGTCGCCATTGACGTCGTAGACCACGATTTCACCGCCGCCCGGATAGGACCGGGTCCAGCGCCCGAAGGCCTCGGGGTGATAGGTCCACGGCTCGCCGGTCTCACTCGCAGGTTGCTCCCACCAGCCCCACGTGCTGATGACGTCCTGGCGTCCGTCGCCATTGATGTCGCCGACTCCGAGGCTGTGCAGATAGCCCCAGGGTCCTGGCAGTGTCACATTGTGGACGGTCCAGGGCCCGTTCGGATTCGCCGGATCGGGCTTGGCCCATTTGAGAATTCCCTGGCCGCCGCAGATCAGCTCAGGCCGGCCATCGCCATCGATGTCCTTCGCTAGCGAGATCTCGAGACCACACGCCGGCACGACGATCCGGCTGTCCCAATAGCGCGCCTCATTCCGCGGATTGACGTAGAGCGTCGCGCCGCCACCGCCTGTGGTGATGACGTCCGCCCAGCCGTTGCCCGAAAAATCACCCGCCTCGTTGACCATCGACAGCGAGGAATAGGAACGCGACGGATTGTAAGTCTCGGCAGTGTAGATTTCACGGGACTTCGTGAAATCAGGACCGTAGTAGACGTAAGGACCGGAGATGATATCCAGATTGCCGTCGTGATCCACATCGGCTGCTGCGGCGGAGAACGAATAGAAGAACTCGTTAAGTCGCTGCACGGTGAAGTTCTTCGAGAGCTGTTCCTTCGGCATCACCTTTACGTTGAGGTCGCTCCACGAAAGGTCTTTGAACTGAACCTGCCCGCTGCCGCCGACATACAACGCCATCGGTCCGAACTTGCCGTATTCGTAGTACGCCGCGCCGCCGGCCACTTCAGCGCCGTCGTTGAGGAATCCGCGAACGATGGTGGAATCGAGCAGCAGCTCGACCTGATTCCAATCGTTGTCGTTGATGCCGCCTTTGGGCCGCGAGATCGGAAGCGTGACGCCCGGAGGTGCCGCGAACTGATCGACCAACGCGCGTCCGGGGCCTCCCCGTCCACCACGACCGCCGCGTCCGGCTGCCGCGGCATCCATGGCTTCAGGAGTCGGGGCGATACGCACCTGCGCGCCTGCTGTCCGAAGCTTCGTCCGTGACTTTTCTTTGCCGTTAGAGTCCAGCGTGATCGCGTACGATGCGACATCGCCCTGATCGAGCGAGACGAAGATCCCCTTCATGCCGTCTGCGGTCTTCTCGGCGCGGAAGAGCACGCCGACCTTCGCGCCGCCGGTGGCTTTGAAGTTCGTGAAGACGGCAACGTCCTGGAGCGGCTTGTCGAACACCAGCCAGCCGCCGCCGGGCTGTTTCGGAGTCGCGGTGATTTCACCATTGACCGCTTTCCAATCGGCATCACCCAATGGATGCCAGCCGGTGAGCGCATTGCCTTTGAAGGTGGCGTCCACATGGAACGTCGGGCCGACGGCCCGCGCCGGAATAAGAACGAACAGCGAAAGGCCGATAGCCAGCGCCGCTCCGGTCAGCCATTTTCTGGCGGTCATCGGGCTGCCGCCGGAGCCTTCGGCTTGCCCCAGAAGACAAACAGACCACGGTCGGTCGCGGTAATGATGTCCATGCGCCCGTCCTTGTTGATATCGACAGCCGAAATGGCGTTGCCTCCGCCGGACCGGTTATGGATCAATTCGGGGATGAATTCAGCGCCACCCGGAGCCTTCGGATTGCGAACGGTCCGGTAATAGTAGATGGCGGGCGTGCCGTACGGATCGGGATCGGTGTAATCATCGCGGTGCGACCAATAGCGCTTGCCCACGATGTAATCCGGAATGCCGTCGCCATCGACGTCCGCAACAGTTGAGCCGTGCAGTTCGGATGTCGTGAAGCCGCCGGGATTCTTGTGCGAAAGATCGCTTGCGATCACATGTTCTACCCAGGAGATGTTTCCCGAAGCCTTGTCACGCTTCTGCTCGAACCATGAGATGCCCCAGCCGTGCGACTGAAGAACTGTGACCACATCAGCGAGGCCATCGCCGTTCACGTCATAGACGGCAGTCTCGCCGGCGCCCGGTGAAGCGTGACCCGTCCACTTGCCGAACGCCTGCGGATGGTAGGTCCAGAGGCCACTATCGGCGCCCGCTTTCGGCTGCTCGAACCAACCATAGGGATCGACGATGTCCTTCTTGCCATCGCCGTTGATGTCGCCGACTCCGAGCCCATGGCCCATGCCCCACGGTCCCTGCTCGGAGATGGTGACGATCTTCCATTCCTTCGTCGGATTCTCAGGATCCGGTTTGGCATAGCGCAGAAAGCCGCCGCCACCATAAATGAATTCGGGCTTGCCGTCGCCATCGATGTCGTAGAACAGTGAGACTTCCTTCTGGACTTGTGGCACCACATCGTATTTCGCCCAGCGCCGGTTCTGACCCTGTGGGTTCACGTAGAGATGCAGCGGCTGACCGATGGCGCCCATGTGAAGGACATCCGGCCATCCGTCGCCTGTGACGTCATAGGCGAAGGTCTGCATGCAATCGTTCGGATACTCAGTGGACGGATTCACTGTCTGGGCGAGGTAGATTTCGCGCGACTTCGTGTAATCCGGGCCGAGGTAGTAATACGGGCCCGAAACGATGTCGTTGATGCCGTCTTTGTTGATGTCGGCCACGTCCGCGCCCCAGCCGTAGTAGAAGTCATTGATGCGCTGCATGCGGAACTGGCTGGAGACGCGCTCGTTCGGCAGCACCTTCACACCGAGGTCGGAGATCCCAACATCCTTGAAGCTGACCTGACCGGAGCCGGCGATGTGGAGTGCGACAGGGCCATAAGAGCCCATGGCATCTTCGACCGCACTGCCCGCTGTCGGGCTTTCATTCAGGAACGGTCGGATGATTGTCGCGTCGAGGATGATCTCGACCTGATTCCAGTCGTTCTCGCGAAGCGACCCGTTGGGAGCGGTCAGAGGCAATCCCGCGGGCGTGGCTCCGCGTCCGCGGCCGCCGGCACCCCGGCCACCACGACCCGCGGCGCCCGGCGGCGGAGCGGGAGGCGCGAAACGAATCTGTCCGCCTGCCGCACGGAGCTTCTCGCGTGAAGTCTCCTTACCGTTCTCGTCAATCTGGACCGCGTAAGCGGCGACCTCTTCGCCGGCGAGAGCGATGTAAATGCCTTTCATGCCGGTGTTCGTTTTCTCGGCGCGCACCAGGATGCCGGTCTTGCAGCCGCCGGTGCACTTGAACGTGCCGAAGACGCCGACGTCCTGATAAGACTTGTCCAGCACCAGCCAGCCGCCATCTTCGCTCTTCGGCGTGCCGACATACTCGCCGTTCTGCGCCTTCCAATCCGCGTTGCCGAGGACATGCCAGCCGGCCAATGAAGTTGCCTTGAAGCTGGTGTCGATGACGTAGTTCTGAGAGTTCGCGCCGGTAGCAATGACGGCTGCGACAAGCATCGCGGCAGCGGCCGCAAACAGGTACACCCGGTTTCTGGACATAGTTCTAAGACTCAGTCTCAGACGATACACCGGAGGGTGAGGTGAGTCAAGGAGACATACTAAGCATCATGCGTCCAATCAGCCGAAGGACATTTGGGGCCACTACGCTGTCGATTTCCGCCGGCGCTCTGAAGGCGGCGAATGGAATCGACGCGGCGCTGCGCGAGAGCATGGAGCGCCGCGGAATTCCTGCGGTGGCCGCGATTGTCGCGACGCCTGACAAAGTCACCTGGTCCGGCGGCTTCGGCAATCGCGACAGCGCATCCGGATTGCCGGTCAAGACCGATTCGATTTTTGCGATTGCATCGATGACCAAGGCGGTCACCACAACCGCTGCACTGCAGCTTGTGGAACAGGGAAAGCTGACGCTGACTGAACCGGTAGGACGCTTTCTTCCGGAACTGGCAAAGCTCGACGTGATCACTGGCTTCGATGACGGAGGCAAGCCTGTGCTGCGGCCGGCAGGGAGACCCGTTACGCTGCATGACCTGCTGACCCACACGTCCGGATTCGCCTATGACACCTGGGACGCGCAGATGTTCCGGTATACGTCGCTCAACCCACCGCCCGTTCCGATTCTGGACTTTCAACCGGGTGCGCGATGGCAATACGGCACGAGTGTCGATTGGGCAGGACGACTGGTCGAGAAGATCAGCGATCTCACGCTTGAGGAGTACTTTCAGCGGAACATCCTGAAGCCGCTGGGGATGAACGACACCAGCTACATCCTGCCCGAGTCGAAGTTCGATCGTCTCATCAGCACCTGGCGCCGGCAGCCCGACGGTGTTCTCAAAGAAGACACGCGAACCATGCCCGCGCCGCCCAAGGCCTACAACGGTGGCGGTGGCCTGTATTCGACGCCGGTGGACTACATCCGCTTCACCCAGATGATCCTGCGTAAAGGCCAGAAGATCCTCCAACCGAAGACGGTCGAGATGATGGCGAAGAACCAGATCGGCAGTCTCACCGCGGGACGCCTGAAATCGCAGATACCGGCAAGATCGAGTGACGTGGACCTGCACCCCGGCGCCGATGACAAATGGGGATATGGATTCCTGATCAACACGTCACCGTATACGGGAGGCCGGTCCGCAGGCAGCCTCGCGTGGGCCGGTATCGAGAATACGTTCTACTGGATCGATCCGCGAAAATCCCTGTGCGCGGTGATCATGATGCAGTTCTTCCCATTTGTGGATGCGCAGGCAGTGGGTCTGCTGGGAGACTTCGAAAGAGCCGTGTACGCGGCTGCCAAAGCATAGCCGCGAGTGCGAGTGTCACCATGCCGCTGAGCGCGCGGCATACCCAGGCTTCTGCTGTCACCCCGTAGGACAGCTCGATCCGGCAATCACCGGTGCAGCCAGGTTCGATGGTGATCAGGCCGAGAGCATCCGCGTAGGTTGGCACCGCGCGCTCCTGCACCGACGCCTTCCATCCCGGAACGTAACTCACCTGAACCGAGATCACCTGCTCCGGTTTCATCGGGGCCGCGATGGAGGCGTGTGTGTTCCCTTGCCATTGAATCGATGCTTCGGGAAGCGCTGAATCATCGAGAGCGGCGACGTACGGTTTGGCCGGGTCGATATCGAGGCCGTGAATCGGGACACGCCGGGTGATCGCGTCGCGCGGGATGACGTGCGCGAGAGATCGGGAGCGTTGCGGGATAGCAAAGATGGTGTCGTCTTCGTCATGCCACAGGACCGGCAGGGTACCGTCGAACTTGTGCGGGTTCGCGATCGGATGATAGGCCTCGCGGCTCTTCTCTCCGGGTACGGTGATGGCCTGAACACCGAAGGCCTTCATCCAGAAGATGGAGAATTCGGCATCGCGCGCGCCGGCATTGGCTCCGGTATAGATGGTGTACACGGCAACCCGATCCATCCAGTTCGGAACCGTCGGTTCATGCCCGCCGCCAAGCTGCGGGTTGTTGGAAAGGATGTTGTAGAGGTATTCGGTGTCGCCCGCAACCATGGCCCGCTGGCCCGGCAAATTGCGGTCGAGCCAGGTGACCATCTTGTGCTGGACCGTCTGAGTAATGTCGACGGAAAGGATGAGGGTCTTGGCGTAGTCGCGATAGTGTTTCGCCTGTCGGCCGGCGAAAACCATACAAACGGCAATGATGGTGAATGCGATCGTTTGATTGCTCCGCCGCACAACCACTCCAACGATGCATGCCGTCAGAAGACACAGCGCCATTTCGAGTTCGAGCTGATAGCGATTGCCCTGCGGAACCAGCGACAGATTGAACGCGAAGAATCCGATGGGCAGAGCGCACATCAGGATTGCGAAGAACACGGAGAACCGGTCGAGCGTGTCTTTGAGGCGGCGGGTAAGGAACCACAGCGCTGCCCAGACTGCGAGTATTGCGGCGGCAATCAGCAGCGCCTCACCCGCGGAGTGAAAGAGTCCGCGGGACGTGAACTGCTCGTCCCCGATATGCCCGATCAGCGACGGTGGCAGCCATGGGGTGATCCACAGATAGGCCGCAACACCGGCGACGGCAATCGGAACGAACCCGCGATGCAGCGCAAGGATGATACAGAGCGCGCCGATCGCGAGGTCTACGGCCCCGAAGGCGTTCGTGGCCACAACTGCGCCCGAGAAGACAATCGCACCGGCGAAATTGCCATTGGTCCGCCGCCCTGCCGCAAGCCGCCAGAGGAACAACAGCGCAAAGGGCAGCAGGCTGAGGGCGACGTTGTGAGGATCTTCGGCATAGTGGACCAGGTTGTAGAGCCGCAACGGACCCCAGTGCCCATAGAGACGGATACGAAGGATCGGAATCAGCCACTGTGCGTACGAGGTGAGCGAGTACAGCAACCCGGCGGCGACACCGGTAACCATCGACGCCGACCATTCCCAGGCGAAGAGGAACAAGCCCACCGGCCCCAGGCAGTAAGCGAACGCCAGCACGAAATGAAACGCGCGCTCGACCGACCATCCGGTTATCCAGCCGGTTGCCGCCGCCCAGATCGGCAACAGCGGCTGGTAGGCATTCTCGATCGGCATCCCGCAGTTGAAGAAGGGATACCAGCGCTGATCGAAGAAGTTCTCCCGAAAAAACCGGCTGATGGAGACGAAGACGCCTTCGTTGGAGTCCAGATTCCGGATGAATTCGATAGTGAAGAGCTCGCGGCAAATCCAGGCATTCAAAAGGAAGAGCAGCAGCGACACGACCCACGGGCGCCAGTTTCGGTTGCGCAAGCGACCATTATCGAGCCTGGAGAAACGCCGCCCCGATTCTGGACATGGCCGGATTTTCTACATGTTATGCTGATGGGCGCCAGAGGACCAAAATGCGCCATATCGCAAAATGGACGGTCCTGAACCATCCCGTCGCGGATCGGACCCTAGCTCACCACCGATGCAAAACTTTACAAGTGAATGAGTTGCAGCCGCATGCCGGGATGGTGGATGATTTCCACACAACCTTTGGCCACCGGAAACGTCTCTAGGTTGCGTCCGCCACAATGTTCGAGCTGCTGTTCAAGTATCCGCCCGCTATTTTCGCCAAAGGCAAGCTGCAATTCCTCGCGCCCTGGCCGCTGTGGATTCTGTTTGTCCTGCTTGCGATAGCGGCAGCGGGCCTGTTCTGGAACATGCGGCGCACCGGCTCGATTCTGCCGAAGGTACGTTCCACCGCCATCTGGCTGGTGCAGACCCTGCTGATCGCCGTTGTCTTGTTCATGCTCTGGCATCCGGCGATCAGCGTGGCGCGGCTCCGGCCACAGCAGAATGTGGTTGCTGTGCTGGTAGATCATTCCCGAAGCATGGGGATCGCTGACGACGGCAAGCAGCGCCTGCAGAGCGCCGAAGATCTTCTCAATAGGGATCTGCTGCCGGATCTCAGCAAGAAGTTTCAGGTCCGTATGTACCAGTTCGGGCACGACGCCGCGCGCATCGAGCAGGCGGCGAACCTCCGGCCGGACGACAACGCCACACGGATTGGCGATAGCCTGAAGCATATTGCTGCTGAGGCGGGAACGATGCCGCTCGGGGCCATCGTATTGATGACCGACGGCGGTGACAACACGGGCGGCGTGGATCGCGAAACCATCGCCCAGTTGAAGCAGCTCCGGGTTCCCGTCCACACCGTCGGGTTCGGCCCCGATCACTTTTCGAAAGATGTCGAGATCGAAGATGTCGCCGTGGCCGCCCGGGCGTTGCCGAATTCGAAGGTCAGCGCGCGCGTCGCTTTCCGGCAGCATGGCTATCCAGGGCAGAGCGCGAAGCTGATCGTTCGGGAGAACGGCCATCCCATCGCACAGCAGGACATTACCCTCAAGGCCGACGTCGAGCAGAGCGCGACCGTACTCTTCAATTCGGGCATCGCCGGCGCCCACAGCTTTCAGATTGGTATCGATCCCGAGGCGGGCGAAGAGAACACCCAGAACAACGGGATGGTGCGCGTCGTCAACGTCACCGAGAAGAAGATGCGCGTCCTTTATATAGAGGGCGAGCCGCGGTGGGAATACAAATTCATCCGCCGTGCCATGGAAGACGACACCAGCATCGAGCTGGTCAGCGTGGTTCGCACCACGCAGAACAAGACCTATCAGCAGGGCGGCAAGCAGGGCGAGTTAGTCGACGGCTTCCCGCCGACGATTGAGGGCCTGTTCGCTTTTGATGGCCTGATTCTCGGCAGTATCGAGGCCAATTACTTCTCCACCGCGCAACAGAACATAATCCGGGATTTCGCAGACCGGCGCGGCGGCGGCGTGATGTTTCTCGCGGGGCGCTATGCGTTGAACGAGGGCGGCTACGCGAATACCCCGATGGCCGAGATGATGCCGGTGCATCTGCCCAATGAGAAGACCTGGTCGCGCGATTTCTCGGACATGTCGCTCACGGATGCAGGCCGCGAAAATGCGATCTGCCGGATCGAAGAAACACGCGATGCCAACCTGGCGCGTTGGAAGAAGATGCCGCAGATCGCGAACTACGCGGTGATGGGCACGCCGAAGCCCGGCGCCGTCACACTGATGAGCGTCAATCCGGCTGGGAAACGCCCGTCTCCGTTGCTGGTGATCGAGAACTACGGTCACGGCCGCACGGCGGTCTTCGCGACAGCGGGAACCTGGCGTTGGAAGATGCTGCAGGATCATACGGACAAGACTCACGCGATCTTCTGGCAGCAGTTGATGCGCTGGCTGGTGACCGAAACGCCCGGTCAGGTCTCGGCGTCTACTCCGCATCAGGTCCTCTCGGACGAAACGCGTGTCCCGCTGCGGGCAGTCGTGCGGGACAAGACGTATCAGCCGGTAGCGGGCGCTACGGTCGAAGCAACCATCACGCGGCCCGATGGCGGATCGGACGTCGTCACCATGAAACCGGATCCCCTCGAATCAGGAACTTACACGGGCGAGTACTCGGCCGAGAAGCCGGGAGCCTATGTGGCGGAGATCGCCGGACGCCAGGCGCAGAACGATCTGGGTCGCGACACCATCACGTTCCGGCGCGAAGACGGTGTGGCGGAGAATTTCGGGGCGGCGCAGAACAAAGATCTGCTGGAGAAGCTGGCGGAAGATACCAACGGCAACTATTACACGCCTTCCAAAGCAGGGCGATTGCCGGAAGAGATTGCGGTCTCCGAAGCCGGCATCAGCGCGCACGACAACCTGGACATCTGGGACATGCCGATTCTGTTTCTTCTCGTGATCCTGATCCGCGGCGGCGAATGGCTGCTGCGGCGGAAATGGGGGGTGGTGTGAGAATCGCGGCCGGTGCGGTTTTGGGTCTGGCGCTGACGGCGCCGGGATTCGGAGCGACCTTCTTTCTGACAGTGGCGGGACTTGGAGGGGAGCCAGACTACGAACAACGGTTTACGCTGCTTGCCAACGACACTGACAAACTCCTCAAGGGCGGTGGCGGGACCGACCGCGTCATTGAAACACTCAAGGGCGCCGACGCAACCAAGGCGAAGATGACCGCTTCGCTCAGCAAGATCGCTTCCCAGGCGAAGGCGCAGGACGTGCTGGTGCTCATGATGATTGGACATGGGACGTTCGACGGCGCGGAATACAAGTTCAATCTGGTTGGGCCGGACATTTCAGGCACTGAGCTGGCAGTTGCCCTGAATCGCATTCCTGCAACCCGGCAGCTTGTGGTGGACATGACGAGCGCGAGCGGCGGCATCACGCAAGCGCTCAAAAAAGACGGCCGCACCGTGATTACGGCCACCAAATCAGGCTCCGAGAAGAATGCTACGATTTTCGCCCGGTATTGGGTGGAAGCGCTGCGCGATCCTGCCGCCGATACCGATAAGAACGAGACGATTTCCGCTCTCGAAGCCTTCCACTACGCCCAGGCGAAGACTGCGGGTTTCTTCACGGATCAGAAGCGGCTCGCTACCGAGCACGCGCAGCTTGAAGATACGCAGCATGCCGGAGCATTTCCGCTGGTGCGCTTCGGAAGTGCGGCCGTCGCGGTGACGGATCCCGCGAAGCAGGCGCTCGTGGCAAAGAAGGAAGAAATCGAGAACAAGATCGACGCGCTGAAGTATCAGAAAGACCTCATGGCGCCCGAGGATTATCGAAAACAGATTTCCGCGCTTCTGCTGGACCTTGCCAGAACCCAGGCGGAGATTGACAAATGAAGCTATTCGGCAGATTCGCTGCGCTTGTTTCGCTGGGCGTTCTGAGTCTGTCCGCGCAGTCCCTGCAGGAAGCGGAACGGCTCTGGAAGGCCCGCGACTTTGACGGCGCCAACAATACCTTTCGCGCACTGGTCGCAGCCAATCCAAAGAACGCCGACTATCGCGTACGCTGGGGCAATCTGTTCGCGGAGCGTTTCAATCCCATTGAAGCCGAAAAGCTGTATCAGGAAGCCCTCGTCATCGATGGCAAGAACGCGCGCGCGCATCTGGGCCTCGCCAATCTGTACGCCGAGAACTTCAATTCGAAGGCCAATGAAGCCGCCGACAAAGCACTCGAGCTCGATCCGAAACTCTACGAAGCGCATGAAGTGAAAGCGCGTGTGGCCCTCGAAGACGACGACCACAAGAAAGCCATCGAAGAGGCCGACAAGGCCATCGCCATCAATGCGGCGGCGGTTGACGCGATTGCCGTGCATACCGCGATCGAGCTTTTGGGCGACAAAGAGTCGACATGGGCCGCAAAGCTTGCCAATCACGCCGATGGGTACGAAACCGTCGCGCATTTCTTCGTCATCAATCGCCGCTACGAAGACGGAATCGCTTGGTATCGCAAGGCCATCGCCGCCGATCCGCAGCTTTGGAGCGCGCATTCGCAGCTCGGCGTGAATCTGATGCGACTGGGCCGCGAGGAGGAAGCGCGGAAGGAACTCGAAGCCTCGTACGATAACCATTTCCGCGATGCCGCAACCGTGAACTCCCTGCGGCTGATGGACACCTATAAAGACTTCGTCACCTACACGACGCCTCGCACCATACTGAAGCTCCATAAGAAAGAAGCCGAAGCGCTCCGTCCTTATTTCGAGACCGAGCTGGAGCGGGCCATGTCGGTCTACGAGCGCAAATATCAGTACAAGATGAAGGTCCCGATTCAGCTCGAGGTGTACCCGAACCACGAAGATTTCGCGGTGCGCACCATGGGCCTGCCGGGCCTTGGTGCACTTGGCGTGACGTTCAATTCGGTGGTGGCGATGGACAGCCCGTCCGGACGCCCGCCCGGTCAGTTTCATTGGGCCAGCACGCTCTGGCATGAGCTAAGCCACGTTTACATCCTGAATCTGACGAATGAGCGCGTGCCGCGCTGGTTCACCGAAGGCCTGGCGGTTCACGAAGAAACGGCGACCATTCCCGATTGGGGCGACCGCATCACGCCCGACATCATCGCCGCCATTCGCGACAAGAAGCTACTGCCGGTGGCGGAGATCGATCGCGGTTTTGTGCACCCGTCGTTCCCGTCGCAGGTCATCGTTTCCTATTTCGAAGCGGGCAAAATGTGCGATTACATCGCGCAGCGCTGGGGCGAATCGAAACTTCTTGACATGGCGAAAGAGTTCGCAAAGAACCGGCCGACAGTCGACGTGATTCGCGATCAACTCAAGATGGAGCCTGAAGCCTTCGATAAGGACTTTATGGCCATGATCGACAAGGAAACGTCGGTTACTGTGTCGAAGTTCAAAGATTGGACCACGGGTCTTCGGGAGCTGAACACCCTCGCGCGCGCCACACCACCGAACAACGATGAGCTCATCACCAAAGGCAAAGAGCTGGAAGGCTGGTATCCGGACTACATCGAAGCCGGCAATGCCTACCTCGTTGTGGCGAAGGCCTGCATGGCGAAGGGCGACAAGGCATGCGCGCTCGAGGAGTACGGCAAGTATTCCAAACACAGTGGACGCGAGGCTACACCGATCAAGGCATACGCCGATCTGCTCAAAGAGGCGGGGAAACTAAAAGAAGCTGAGGCGGCACTCGAGCGCCTGAACTTCATCAGCCCGCTCGATCAGGACCTGCACGAGAAACTCGGAAATCTCTATCTGGCGACGAATTCCGGCGGCCCTGCGGTGCGCGAATTCAGCGCTGCCGTCGCCCTGCACCCGATAGACGTGGCAGGCAGCCATTACAATCTTGCAAAGGCGTATAAAGTACAGGGCCAGGACGACAAGGCCAGAGAGGAAGCGCTTACCGCACTGGAGGCGGCGCCGGATTACCGGCCCGCGCAGAAGCTGCTGCTCGAAGTGAGCGGCGACGGTCAGAAAAAATAAATCAATGTCCACCATCGTGTCTCCCCAGCTCGAACCGGATGTCCTGAAATCGCGCATTTCGCGATTCCGCGAAGTCGATTCCGAGATCGTCCGGCAGGTGCAGCGTGTCATCGTCGGCCAGGAAGAAGTCATCGAGCAGGTGCGCATCGGCCTGTATGTGGGCGGCCACTGTCTGATTACGGGTCTTCCGGGCACCGCGAAAACACTGCTGGTGCGAACGATGGCGGAGATCCTCGGCCTGCTGTTCAAGCGCATCCAGTTCACGCCCGACCTGATGCCGACCGACATCACCGGCACGGACATCATCGAAGAAGATACGGCGACGGGGCATCGCACCTGGACCTTCGTGCAGGGGCCGATTTTCGCCAACGTTCTTCTTGCCGATGAAATCAACCGCACGCCGCCCAAGACGCAATCGGCGCTGCTCGAAGCCATGCAGGAGCGCGCCTGCACGGTCCGCGGCCATCACTATAAGTTGCCGGCCCCGTTCTTCGTGCTGGCCACGCAGAACCCGATCGAGCTCGAAGGCACGTATCCGCTGCCCGAAGCACAGCTCGACCGCTTCCTGTTCAACATCGTTCTGGACTACCTGACGGCCGATCAGGAACTGGCCGTCGTCGACCTGACTACCGCGACCCACGTGGCAAAGGTCGACATCGCCACGAGCGCCGAGGAGATGCTCGATTTCCAGCAGCTCGTTCGCATGACGCCGATCGCGGAGACGGTGGCGCGGCATGCGATCGAACTGGTTCGCGCCACTCGTATGAAGGATCCGGGCGCCCCGGAAGTGGTGAAGAAGTACGTTAACTACGGCGGCAGTGTGCGCGCGGCGCAATTCCTGGTGCTGGCGGCGAAAGCGCGGGCGTTGATGAAGGGCCGCTATCATGTGAGCTTCGATGACATTCGTGAGCTCTTTGTGCCCATCCTGCGGCACCGTATACTGCTGAATTTCCATGCCGAATCGGACCGTCTGTCGCCTGACGATATTCTGCGGCAGGTCCTGCAGGTGAAACCTGCTCCGAGAGACTAACTCGATTCTGAGCGCTCGGGCCCACTCCCATGCTGCAAAGATTCCTCGATCCGCAGGTGCTGGCTTCCATTTCCTCACTGGATCTGGTGGCGAAGACGGTTGTGGACGGGTTTGTCGCGGGTCTGCACCGCTCGCCTACATTCGGCTTCAGCCAGGAATTCGCCGAGTATCGCCAATATGCGGAAGGCGACGATCTCCGGCACGTGGACTGGAACGTTTTCGCGCGCACCGAGCGGATCTATCTCAAGCGATTTAAGGGCGAAACCAACTCCCAGTTGCTGATTCTGCTCGACACCAGCAGGTCGATGACGTACACGTCGGGCACCGTGACGAAGCTCGATTATGCGCGCTTCATCGCGGCGTCTCTGGTCTACATGTCGTCGCAGCAGCGGGACGCGACCGGTCTGATCGTGTTCGATCAGGAGGTAACCAACTACGTCCCGCCTTCGACTCGTCAGGGCCAATTGATGCGGCTTCTGCACGCGATCGAGAAGGCCGAAGGCGGCACGCGCACAGACTTCGTCAAGCCGTTCACCCACTTTCAGGAGTATCTGCACCGCCGCGGCATCGTGGTCGTGCTGTCCGATTTTTACGCCGATCCTGTTGAAATCACGAAAGTTATCGAGCCGCTGCGCTATCGGGGCAACGAAGTCGTGATGTTCCACCTCCTCGACCCCCAGGAAATCGCGCCCAAATTCCGTGACCCTGTGCTGCTGCTGGACGTCGAAGACGATACGGCAATGGAAGTTTCGCCGGAGTACGCGCGCCACGAGTACAAGGCCAAGATGGACCAGCACCGGACCATGCTGGCCGATAAGGCCGCCGCTGCGGGCCTCGAATACGTGTTCATGGACACTTCGAAGCCACTCGACAACGCTTTGCGGAACTATCTGGCCATCCGGCAGAGGAGAAGGTAGTGGGATTTCTCGCGCCAGCCTTTCTCGCCGGAGCCGCCCTGCTGGGCTTACCCGTCTATGTCCATCTGCTGCAGCAGTACCGGCAGAAACCCGTACCGTTCAGTTCGCTCATGTTTTTCGAGCGGCGGACGCAAAGTTCCATCAAGCATCGGCGCCTGAAGTATCTGCTTTTGTTTGCCCTGCGCTGTGCTTTTGTGGCGTTGCTGGTGCTGGCCTTCGCGCGGCCATACATTCACTCAAAGGCGATTGCGCGCGCCAACGCCGGACGCCTCGTTATCTTCGCGATCGATAACTCCTTCAGCATGCGGCAGGGCGACCGGTTCGCAAAGGCGAAGCAGGGAGCGCTCGACGAAATCGCGAAGCTGGGCGAAGGCGATCGCGGCCAGGTGATTACCTTTGGCGGTCCCGCGAAACTCCTGACCGACATTACGTCGGACAAGCAGGCGCTTCGCTCGGCCGCGCAGGCTGTCGAGGCCGGTGACGACACCAGTTCCTATGCGGAGCTTTCCCGAGTCCTTCGATCCACCGTCGAAAGTACAAAAGGGCCGATCGAGGCCCAGGTCTTCACCGATCTGCAGAAGACCTCCTGGCCGGCGGCCTTCCCCGACGCTCGCCTCGATGACGGAACGAAGCTGATCGTTCACGCCGTGACCGACAAGCTGATCCCCAACTGGACCATCGAGAACGTCGACGCCCCGCAGCGCGTGTTCGACACCAAGAAGGTTCGGACCCTGGTCACAGTAGCCGGCTACAACACCGACAAGGCGACGCGCAAAGTCTCGCTGCTCGCGAATGGGAAAACCATCGAAACGAAATCAATCGATATCGATCCCGGCAGCCGCGCCACGGTGGAATTCCTGACGCTGGACGTTCCGTACGGCCTGACGCGCTGTGAGGTTCGTCTTGACGGAGGCGATCAGTTCCCGAACGACGACCACTGGTACTTCTCCGTGGAGCGCGCCGACCCGAAGCCCGCACTGCTGGTGCACAACGACAACGATCCCAACAGCCCGCTCTATTTCCGCACGGCGATGGAGTCGGCCAACGACGCGGCGTTCACGCTCGATTCACGCTCCCCGTCGCAGGCGACCAACGTCGATCTGAGCAAATTTGCCTTTGTCATTCTTTCTGATCCGGGTCCTCTTTCGCAGACTCTCGAAGCCGCACTCGAAAAATACGTGCAGGGTGGCGGTCACGTATTTGCCACTGTCGGCCGTAATGCGACTCCCGGCCGTTCAGTGCCCGTGGCCAACATCCCGGTCAATCAGATCCACACGATTTCCCCGGATAACGAGTCGTATCAGACAATGGCGCAGATCGACCGCTCCTACCCCTCATTCGGACGCGCACAGAACTGGGACAGCGTCGAGATATTTCAATACGTGAAGTTGCAGGTGCCGGATTCACCGGACGCCCGCATCGCCGCCCGAATGGCCAATGGTTTGCCGCTGATGGTGGATCGAAAGATAGGCGAGGGGCACGTGCTCATCTTCGCTTCAGCGCTGGATAACGTGGCGAACAACTTGCCGCTGCAGCCGGTCTGGCTGCCGTTCCTCGAACAAACGACACACGAAATGGGCGGCGTCGGTTCCGGGCGCGGCACCTACAAGGTCGGATCTTATGTGGATCTGCGTACCGCGCGCGAGAAAAACATCCCGGTTGAAGTGATCGGCGAAGGCGACAAGAGATTACTCTCGCTCTCGGAATCCGCCAAGGCGAGCACGTTCCAGTTCCCCTCCGAGGGGTTCTTCAATATCCATCGCGCCAACGGCCGGGAAGAACTGGCGGCTGTGAATGCCGACCGGCGGGAGTCGGACTTCACCCAGGTTGCGGCGGCCACGGTCGATTCATGGAAGAATACAGGTATCGCCCCGAATCCGGGGGCGGGCCCGTCGTCAGGTCCTGAAAACACGCGCAACGACAGCGCGGAGCTCTGGTGGTGGGTGCTGGCATTGCTTGCGATGCTGGCGGTTGCGGAATCGGTCTTAGGGAACCGGCACATTGCGGCCGGTAAGGAAGCGGCATGAATCCTCTCGAAGGTCTGGCGCAGTATCTCGATCGGCTGGAACGGAGACTCCGGCTGTTCACGTGGTCAAAGGGGGCGGCGGCCGTTGCCGGCGCAGCGCTCCTGCTGACACTTCTGATCGTGCTCACGATGATGGGCGCGGCATTCACGCCCTCGAGCCTGCTGGCCGGCCGGTTCATTTTGTTCGTGGGGATCGGCGCCGCTTTGGCCGTTGCGCTCGTGGCGCCTCTGTTGCGCCTCAATCGTCGGCGCGCGGCGCAGACTGTCGAGCGCGAGCGCCCCGGATTCGACCAGCGCCTCCTGACTTTTACGGAAAAGTCCGCCGCCAATCCGTCCGATCCATTTCTTCCGCTGATTGCCGAAGACGCTCTTGTGCATGCCCGCGATGCGCAGCCGGAACAGTTGGTCGAAAGTTCAAAGATTCTGCGATTTGCTTCCACTGCGGCTGTGGCCGCGACCGTTCTTGTCTATCTGATGTTCTGGGGACCCGGCGTTTTGGGAACCGGCACAGCGCTCCTTTGGGGCAGCTATCCCAAGGACGGCTCGAAGCCGGTTTACAGCGTCACCATCGACCCAGGCACGAAAACCATTCGGCGCAAGACGGATCAGCTCGTCAGCGCGCAGTTGACTGGTTTTACGGCTTCGAAAGCCAGCGTGTTTGCGAAGTATGCCAGCAGTGCGAAATGGGAAGAAGCTCCGATGGAGCCGCAGAAGGGCGGTTCGGGGTTCGCGTTTCTGTTTGTCAGCGTGCCGGAAGACGTCGAATACTATGTCTCGGCGGGCGGGATCAAGTCGAGCACATACAAACTGCACACCATTGACCTGCCTTCCGTGAAAAACATCAAAGTGACCTACGCCTTCCCGGCGTGGACCGGCATGAGTGCGGTCACCGAAGATCCGGGTGGAGATCTGCGGGCGCCGGCAGGCACGGTGGCGAAACTCGAAATTCAAACTGATCGCCTGCTCAAAGGCGCGCAAATCGTGTTCGAGGAAGGCAAGCCGATCGATCTGGCGGCCACGGAAAAAAACAAGACCGACGCCTCGGTCACGATCGAGAAGGACGGAACGTATCACCTGGCGGTCATGGATCACGGTGAACTCGTCCGCCTGACCGACGATTACTTCATCGAAGCGCGCAAAGCGTCGCCGCCAACCGTGCAGATCACTCGTCCGGGTCGCGACGCGAAGGTCAGCCCGATTGAAGAAGTCTCGGTCGAAGCGACGGCGGAGAACGAATATCCGCTGCAGGAATTCGACCTCCACTATTCTGTGAACGGCGCTCCAGAAAAGACGATCTCGCTCCTCAAACAGAAGGGGGCAAAGAAAGTGGAAGGCAACACGATGCTTTCCATGGAAGAGTTCAAGCTGGTGCCGGGTGACATCGTCAGCCTCTACGCGACCGCGAAAGACGGCCGCAGCACCACGAAGACCGACATGTTCTTTGTCCAGGCCGTGCCGTTCGAATTCAACTACACGCAATCGCAGCAGGCTGGCGGCGGCGGTGGGGGCGGTGGCGCGGACCAGCAGGAGCAGCAAATCTCCGAGCGCGAAAAGGAAATCATCGCCGCTACGTTCAATCAGCTCAAAGGCGACGCCAAGGCGAAGGCAACAGCTGCTGAGAACGGCAAATACCTTTCGGACGTCCAGGCCAAACTGCGCGATCAGGCGCAGTCACTCGCCAATCGCACCAAGGCGCGTCAGTTGGATGCCAGCGGCGCCGGGTTCTCGCAGTTCGTGAAGGAAATGGAAGCGGCGGTGGCTGCCATGACGCCGGCTTCGGACAAGCTGAAGAGTCTCCAGTTCCAGGATGCGCTGACTCCTGAACAGCAGGCTCTGCAGCATCTCCTGCGCGCGGAATCCACTTTCCGTGACATCCAGGTCCAGATCAGCCGCGGCGGTGGTGGTGGCGGAGGCGGCGGTGGTGGCGGCGCGGGCCGCGATCTCGCGAACCTCTTTGACCTCGAGCTCGACAAAGACAAGAACCAGTACGAAACCAACGCCAGTTCCGCGGCGGAACAGGCGCAGGAGAAGGTCGACGAGGCGATGAAGAAGCTGGCCGATCTCGCGCGGCGTCAGCAGGAACTCGCCCAGCAGCCCCAGAACGCCCAGCAGCTTGCGCAGCAGCGCTGGCAGCAGGAGTTGTTGCGGCGCGAAGCCGAGCAGCTGAAGCGCGAAATGGAGCAACTGCAGCGCGGTGACCAGGGACAACAAGGTCAACAGGGACAGCAGTCCGCCTCGAGCCAGTCTGGTCAATCGGGGCAGTCTGGTCAATCAGGTCAGTCGGGGCAATCGGGACAGCAGTCTGCGCGCGGCGGTCAGCAGGGAAGCCAGCAGCAGCAACAACAGCAGCAGAGCATGGCGCGCCCCATGACACCGCAGCAACGGCAGAACCAGCAGCAGCTCGATCAGGCTCTTCGCCAGCTGGAACAGGCCACTCGCGACATGAGCGCGTCGGCTTCGGCACGGCAGCCCGGCCAGCAGGGCAATGGTCAGTCGCAGGCCCAGCAGGCGGCGGACCGCCTGAAGCAGGCCCAGCAGTCGATGCAGTCCATGCGCAACCAGCAGAGTGGATCGGAAATGGCCGACATGGCCAACAAGGCAGATCAGCTGGCGAATCAGCAGCAGGACTTCGAACAGCGGCTGCGCCGCAACTTCGCGCAGGGCGAAGGCGATCAGAGAACCTCGCAGCAGATGGCGGACGAGAAGAAGCAGATGCACGCGGCTTATGACCAGCTGCAAAAGGAAATGCAGCAGAACTCGCGCCAGATGGCAGGATCGCAGCCTGACACCTCGAAGAAACTGCGTGATGCCATGGGCCGGAGTCAGCAGGATGAAGTCGGCAGCCGCATGGATTTCACAGAACAGGCTCTGCGGCAGGGAATGGGACAGTACGCGGTGATGCGCGAAGCCCCCGTGACCCGGTCGCTCAATGAGCTCCGGGACGAACTGAAGAAACTCCAGGAGCAGGGCGCCGGTCAGCAGGGTGGTGGTGACGACAAGAGCGCTATCGCGATGCAGCAGGCGCTCGATCAGGCGGAGCGCGTGCGTCGTGAGCTCGATCAGCTCTCGCGTGCGGCCCGCGGTCGTCAGCAGGCCCAGAACGGCCAAAATGGGCAGAACGGGCAGAATCGCAACGGCCAGGGTAATCAGCCGGGGCAACAGCAGGCTGGACAACGCCCCGGTCAGGGCCAACAGGGTCAGCAACCGGGCCAAGGCCAACAGGGCCAGGGCCAACAGCCTGGCGGCCAGCAAAATGGCCAGCAGGCCAGCAACAGCCAGGGCAACCAGCCCGGCCAGCAGGCAGGCCAGGGTCAAGGGCAGGGTCAACAAGGCGGCCAGCAGGGCGGAGGCCAGCAGGCAGGCAATTCTCCGCAGGGCGGTCCGAACAACCAAGGCGGTGGCGGCGGTGTCAACAATGCCGGCGGTTTCCGGAATGGCGGCCAGGTTGGCGGCGCCTACAATGGCGGCGGCTGGAACGGCGGAGCTTGGTATGGCAACGGCTGGAACGGCGACCCACGCCGTCTCGAGAACGGGATCCAGAATCCGCAATCCGGCACCGAGGTTCCCACACAAGCCCAGGCCGAGCAGGCTTACAACGACCTCATGCGCGATCTCGGACGTCTGCGGGGTTCCATTGCTGACGACAAGAATCTGGCGCGTGAGTATCAGCAGTTACTCAGCCAGGCTCAGCAGCTCGATCCCAAACGCTGGGGCAGTAACAACGCGCAGCTGTCTGAAGTCGTTAACGGGCAGATTCTCAGCGCCATCGATCAGGTGGAGCTGCTTCTGCGGCGCAAAATGGATGGCAAAGACGGTAGCGTGCGCAGCACCAATCCACGCAATGTGCCTCCGGGATATACGAACGCGTTCTCGGAGTACACCAAGAGGCTGAGTCGGCAATAGCCTCAACTTTTTCGTGATTCCGGCCGATAGGACTTACGAGTCCCGGCCGGAATGATCTCACTCAGAAAATACCTTGACCGACCTCACGACGAGCCTTCTCCGCCGGAGACAGGAAGCAGCGCTCCGGAGCTAGGCCACTCTGCGGTAGCCGCCTACCGCTCCGTGCTGCATTCGATGGGCGAATGCGGGAAACGCGCTATTCCAGCGCTGGGTTCTGAGCTTCCGGATCGTCTGACAGCCATCGCACAGCCGCTTCACGACCCCATGACGGCGGCAGAACTCGCTGACAACAGCGCTCGTGTTCGCGGGGCTCTGACGTGGTGGGCGGATCGCGCCGCACGATATCACAGCGACAAGGAACGCGACCTTCGGGAAATCATCGGAGTCGTGACCAGCACCGCGGAATCGATCGGCCGCAGAGGGGAAACCTGGGGACAGGAAATCGGTGCTCTCACCGGGCGGCTCAAGACCATCGCCGACATGAAAGACCTGACCATCGTCAGGCGCTCGATTCTTGAAAGCGCAACGGCGCTCCGTGCGTGTGTTGAGAGGCTCGCAGAGGAAAGCCGCGCTTCGGCACTTCAGCTGGCCGAAGAAGTATCCGCCTATCGGGAGCGGTTGGAGGCATCGGAACGCGCCGCGGCGCTTGACCCGCTGACACATCTCGCGAACCGGCGCGCCTTTGAGCTGCACCTCGAATCGAAGATAGCGGCCGATATCCGGTTCTGTCTCATCCTGATCGACCTGAACGACTTCAAGTCGGTAAACGACAACTACGGCCATCTCGTTGGCGATGAACTGCTTCTGCAATTCGCCGGAGAACTGCGCGGCCAGTTTGCCGCCGCTGACACCGTTGCGCGATGGGGTGGAGACGAATTCGCCGTGATCGTCGCCGGAAACCTCGCGGACGCGGAATCACGTGCGGACCGCATCCGCCGCTGGGTTCTCGGGGAGTACAAGGTCCCGCATGGAGCCGAGTCCCTGAAAATCACGGTTCAGGCCTCTCTCGGGATTGCCGAATGGGATGGCAGAGAGGGCATCCCCCAACTGATCGCCCGCGCCGACAAGGAGCTGTATCTCAGCAAAGAAACCAGGACGCCTACCGCGCCTGGAACTTCCAGAGGATCTGCCGCAGGATTCCCAGCAACAGCGGGGCATCGCGCCGGCTGATCCTGAGCCTGCGGATCCAGCGCCGGATCTTCTGCTCCGTGGAAACCGCCGTGATCCGATTCGTATAACCTGATTCCCGCAGCACCTCCAGCATCATCGTGCTGAGCTGTTCGGCGTCATTTCCCGACACGGCCTCGTAGCGCGCAGCGCGAGGATCGCTCGCTTCCCGCGCCAGCTCATACAGGCAGACCGCGACCGCCTGTCCCAGATTCATGGAAGGCGTGTCCGGTGCGGTGGGGATCCGAATGAGCGAGTGGCAATAACTCATATCCTCGTTCGAAAGCCCGAATTTTTCCGAACCGAACAACAGCGCGATCCGCCCCTGATGCCCGCGGATCTGCACCGCACCAGCCTCGAGACGATTGATTACCTGCTCGGGCGTCCGCCGTTGCGCCGCCGTCGTCCCGACCACGAGGGAGCAATCCGCCACGGCCTCCGCCACCGTGGGAAAGACGCGCGCCCCGGCCAGCACATGCGCTCCCCCCACGGCTGACACGGCTTCCCGAAAAGCCATGTCGTAGGGATCCACCAGACGGAAATCGCTCCAGCCGAAGTTAGCCACGGCCCGCGCAGCCGCGCCAATGTTGAGCGGATTGCGCGTCGCTACGAGGATCACTGCGATGTCAGGGGTACGCGAAGAGGTCACTTAAGATCCACCCATAGTGTAGAATCAGAGCTTTGCGCCCATAGTCGGCCTGCGGTCTCCGAGCTTCACGCCGATCTCGAATCGCTTCACACGGGTGCGATCAGGCTATATTGGAGGGAGTTATGGCATCGCTCACAGAGCAGAAGGTCAAGCAGATTATCGTCGAACAGTTGGGTGTGGACGAAAGCCAGGTGGACAACAAGGCTTCGTTTGTCGATGATCTGGGCGCGGACTCGCTCGATATCGTAGAACTCGTGATGGCGTTCGAAGAAGCGTTCGAACTGGAGATCCCGGACGAAGACGCCGAGAAGATCGCCACCGTTGGCGACGCCATTACGTACATCGAAGGAAAGAAGAAATAGCGTCTTTCGGGCGGTCGCCCGGAACGCGAAACTCCCGCTGGCGGCGCGGCATCGAACAATCGGCCCGCGTCATATGTAAGCCGCGGCTGAAGGAGCAAGGTTATTTCCCGCAGAGTTGTAGTCACAGGCGTCGGTCTGCTCACGGCGATTGGCGACACCGCCGCTTCCACCTGGCAGTCGCTGCTCGAATGTCGTAACGGCATCAGCCGGATCGAGTCTTTCGACGCTGCGCTTTTCAATTGCCAGATTGCCGGTGAAATCAAGCACTTCGACCCGACGCGCTTCATCGAAAAGAAAGAGATCAAGAAGATGGGGCGGTTCATCCAGTTGGCCGTTGCTGCCACTGAGGATGCGCTCTCGTCATCCGGTCTGAAGGTCACGGACGAAATCGCCGAGCAGGTCGGCGTTTATATCGGCAGCGGCATCGGCGGATTTGAAGTCATCGAGCGCGAACACAAGAATCTGCTCGAGCACGGTCCGCGGCGGATCTCGCCTTTCTTTATTCCTGCCACCATCATCAATCTCGCTTCCGGTTACATTTCGATTCGCACCGGCGCTAAAGGGCCGAACTCCGCCACCGCGACGGCCTGCACTACCAGTGCGCACTGTATCGGGGATTCGTTCAAGCTCATCCAGCGCGAAGCCGCTGACGTTATGATTTGCGGCGGTACCGAAGCCTGCATCACCCCGATGGGCATCGGCGGATTCGCCGCCATGCGCGCCATGTCGCAGCGCAATGACGATCCTTCGCATGCGTCGCGGCCGTTTGATCGCGACCGTGATGGCTTCGTCGTCGGCGAAGGATCTGGCGTGCTCATTCTGGAAGAACTGGAATTTGCGAAACGCCGCGGCGCTCCGATCCTGGCTGAGATTGTCGGCTACGGGATGAGCGGAGATGCCTATCACTTCACGGCGCCGCCCGAAGACGGAGAGGGCGCGTGGCGCGTGATGCGCAACGCTCTGAAGGACGCGAAGCTCAATCCCGAACAGATCGACTACGTCAACGCGCACGGAACGTCGACGCCGCTGGGCGATCAGGCCGAGACCATCGCGATGAAGCGCACCTTTGGCGATCATGCGCGGAAATTCGCTGTCAGCTCCACCAAATCGATGACCGGCCACCTGCTGGGTGGTTCCGGGGGGCTTGAAGCCGGCATCGTCGTTTGTGCACTGAAAAACCAGGTTGCGCCGCCGACTGCCAACTACGAGAATCCCGATCCGGGCTGCGATCTGGACTACATTCCCAATGAAGCGCGCCCCATGAAGATGGACTACGCCCTCTCGAATTCGTTCGGATTCGGCGGTACCAACGGCGCGCTGATCTTCAAGAGATTCACGGAGTAGAAGAAATGAAAATCGTTGTCGCCATCAAGCAGGTTCCCGCGCGGGACAGCCTGCTAAAGGTGAATGCTTCGGGTAACTGGATTGAAGATTCCGATCTCTCGTATGAGATCAACGAGCCCGATGCTTATGCGCTCGAAGCAGGGTTGCAGCTCAAAGAAAAGCAGGGTGGCGAGGTGGTGGTGCTGTGCGCGGGACCGGACCGCGCCGGGCAGACCATCCGGGAAGCGCTGGCCAAGGGCGCGGACCGCGCGATCCACATCGAGATGAACGAAGGCGCGGGCGATCCGCTGGCGCTGGCGCGGATCGTTGCGAAAGCGATGGAATCGGAGAAGCCGGATCTGGTGCTGACTGGCCTGCAGTCGGACGATCTGGGCTATGGCCAGACTGGCGTGATTCTTGCGGAGGTCATGGGGCTTCCGCACGCCACCATCATCATGAATATCGAAGCCGAAGGCGCGGGGATCAGGGTGCGGAGGGAGCTGGAAGACGGCTGGTTTCAGAATGTCGAAATGCCGCTGCCGGCGCTGCTCACGATTCAATCGGGCGCCACGAAGCTTCGCTACGCGACTCTCATGGGAATCAAGAAGGCCAAGACGAAGGAAGTGAAGAAAGTGACGCCGGAAGCCGCGGGTGGCGCATCTTCGATTCGTGTGGATCGCATTTACTTCCCGGAGAAATCCAAACGCTCGCAGATCTTTGATGGGCCTCCGAAGGATGCGGCAGCGAAGCTGGTTGAGAAGCTGCGGTTCGAAGCGAGGGTCATATGAGCGGCATTCTGGCGGTTCTCGAACAGCGCGACGGCAAGCTTCACAAAATGGCGCTGGAGGCGCTGGCAGCCGCGCAGCAGTTCGGTACGGCGCTGAATCTGCCGGTATACGCCGCCGTGTTGGGAAGCGGAGTCGATGCACCTGCGCAGTCGCTTGCCGGATATCAACTGGCGAAGATTCACGCCATTGATCACGATCTGCTGAAGGACTACACACCGGACGGCTACACGGCCGCGATGCGGCAGTTGATCTCCGCGCATGGTCCCGCATACGTGATCTTTCCCCACACCTATCAGGTTCGCGACTTCGCACCGAAACTTGCGACTTCATTCGGCAAGGTCCTCGCGAGCGACGTCATTGCGCATCGCGCGGAAGGCGGTTCGCTGGTGCTGGTGCGGCAGCTGTTCCAGGGCAAGATCAACGCCGATGTCCGCTTTGAAGGTGACGGCCCGCATTTCCTTTCCGTGCAGGCTGGCGCTTTTCGTGCTGACACTCTCCAGGCGGGTTCCGCGCCGGTGGAGAAAATGACGCCTGATCTCAAGCCGGAATCGATCCGTACCAAGCCGTTGGAATTATTCCGCGAATCTGCGCGCGCTGTGGATCTCGGTGCTGCTGAAATCATCGTTTCCGTAGGCCGCGGCATCCGCGAAGCAGAGAACATCCCCGTTGTTCAGCAGCTTGCAGATGCGCTGCACGCCGAGCTCGCTGCCTCGCGTCCAATCTGTGACAATGGCTGGCTTCCAATGGAACGCCAGGTTGGCAGCTCCGGTCAGACCGTTGCGCCGAAGATGTATCTGGCGGTCGGGATCTCCGGCGCTATCCAGCATCTGGTCGGCATGAAAGGATCGAAGACCATTGTTGCGATCAACAAGGACCCTGAAGCGCCGATTTTCGAAGTGGCCGACTATGGAATCGTGGGCGATCTCTTCCAGGTCGTTCCCGCGCTTATTGAGGAACTGAAGAAGTAACGCTGCCGTCGCGCTGGACTACAAGCTTGCGACCGCGCCAGGTAATGGTCTTGCCGAAAAAGCCCAGCACCCAGGTGGCGAAGCTCGCAATATCTTCGACCGGCAGCAGCCACCAATAGCGGGCCATCAGCGGGTCTTCGAGAATATCGATGGCGGTCGCCCAGACCACGCCCGTCCGGAACAGATACGCTACGACAACAAGACCCCACGCGCCTGGTGCAAGAAGGAACATCAGCAGCGCAATCGCGGTAGGTTTCATGAATATCTCGCCGATGTAGCCGAGCGGCCGCGAGCGCCGAGTGCTGCGCGCCCAGCGCAGACGATGGGCCCAGTTGCTAACGAACGAATCGCTGCCGATGTGATGTTCGATCACCGATTGCGAAAGCACCACCTGACGGCCTCGCGCATGCATGAGTTTGCCCATCATAAAGTCTTCCGCGAGGTAGCGCTGTAGATGTTCCAGACCGCCGATCCCATCTAACTCAGCCCGCCGTGTGGCGATGGTGCATCCGATCGCGAAATCTACACCGTTCAGCATCCGTTGCATGAGCATCCCGGCCAGAAAATCCACATTCAGCCCGAGCGACTCCACGCGCGACCAGAAGCTCGGCCCTCCCGCGGCGCGATACGGGCAGGTCACCAGTCCCACGCCGGGCTGCCCCAGTTCCGCGATCGCCACTTGCAGGCAATTCGGTTCCACCCGGATGTCGCTGTCGGACATCACAACGTGTTCGTGTCGAGCCTCTCGCATCAGGGCCCGCAAACTCCAGACCTTGGCGTTCGGCTCTGGCGACACCCCCGCCACGATCAATCGCGATGGCACCTGCGGAAACTCCGCCATCACACGTCGAGCGATTTCTGCAGCCGGATCGGATTCCTCATGGACAGAGAGCAGTATCTCGAACGACGGATAGCGCTGCTTGAAAACACTGCGGAGATTGATCTCCGTGTTGTCCCACGCGCCCGCCATCGGACGCAGCACGGAAACCGGTGGAAGGTCGCGAATTTCCGGTACGCCTGCGCGCCGATAGCGCCGAGCCGCAATGGTCGCGAGCACGCAATACACAAGCGAACCGGTGTACAGCGCAAGGAAGAGATAGTGAAGCGGGCCGATGAAGACTACTCCAGCGGCAGTCCCGAATCCTTCAGCGCCCGCCAGCCGCCATCGAGCGAGATCGGATTCGTATAGCCCATCTTCTGCAGGTTGTCCGCGACCAGCGCCGAGCGAAACCCGCCGCCGCAATAAAGCACCAGCTTCGTGTCTTTTTCCGGATAGCGTGCTTCAATATCGCGCTCGATGATGCCCTTGCTCAGGTGCACTGCGCCCTTCACGTGTCCCGCCGCGAACTCGTTGTCCTCGCGAGTGTCCACCAGCACGTGCGGCTCGCCGCAGGCCACCATGGCCTTGTAGCCCTCGATCTCAATTTCTTTCACACGCGATTTCGCGTCATTCACCAGCGCGAGAAATTCCGGACTGTGCTTCATGGTTTCTTATTCCTCCCGCCGGATCTTCGCGCCGGCTCCGGAAAGCTTCGCCTCAATCTTCTCGTATCCACGGTCGATGTGGTACACGCGGTCAATCACAGTCTCGCCTCTGGCGACCAGAGCGGCGAGCACCAGCGAGGCACTCGCCCGCAGATCCGACGCGATCACGCCGGCGCCGGTGAGTTGACTGCGTCCCGCGACAATTGCCTTGCGGCCGTCCAGCCGGATGTTCGCGCCCATGCGCATCAGCTCCTGCGCATGCATGAAACGGTTTTCAAAAATCGTTTCGGTGATAATCGAGATCCCGTTCGCCTGCGTCATCAGCGCCATGTACTGGGCCTGAAGGTCCGTAGCGAAGCCCGGATACTCTTCCGTCGTCATGTCGATGGCGCGAATGGCAGGGGCACCCTGAACCTGAATCGTAGTGGAGTCCGGAACGGACACATTCACGCCGGATTCCGACAGCTTCGCCGTCAGTGCGCCCAGATGTTCCGCCACGCAACCGGATATCTTCACATCGCCGCCGGTGATTGCAGCGGCAATGACGAAGGTTCCGGCCTCAATGCGGTCCGCAATGATCTCGTGTGTCACCCCATGCAGCTTCGAGACGCCCTGAACGCGAATCCGGCTCGTACCCGCGCCTTCGATTTTCGCGCCCATTTTCGAAAGCATAGCCGCCACATCGACCACCTCAGGCTCGCGCGCGGCATTTTCAATAATCGTCTCGCCATCCGCGAGCACTGCCGCCATCAGGATGTCCTCCGTTCCGGTTACCGTGATGCGATCGAAAACGATATGGGCGCCCTTCAGCCCATTCGGTGCGGCGGCCTCGATGTATCCATATTCCTGGGAAATCGTCGCGCCGAGTTTTTCGAGTCCCGACAGGTGGAAATTGATCGGCCGCGCGCCGATCGCGCATCCACCCGGCAGCGAGACTCTTGCACGCCCGGCACGCGCCACCAGCGGCCCGAGCACCAGGCTCGATGCCCGCATCGTCTTCACCAGCTCATACGGAGCTTCCGGCGAAACGATTTTATCCGTGCGCATGCTCACGCGCTCGTCTTCGATCACCATCTCGGCGCCGATATCCACCAGCAGGCGCTCCATCGTGCGGATGTCCCGCACGCGCGGGATTCGATCGAGGATGACGGGCTCATCCGTCAACAGGGCAGCCGCCAGCGTGGGCAGTGCGGAATTCTTCGACCCGCTGGTCGCGATCTCACCGCTCAGCGGAATGCCGCCTTCGATAACGAACTTATCCATTGGCCCTATTGTCCCAACGGGCGCTTCGTTTCCCAAAGACCAATGGCCGCCCGCACGTTGTTACCGGCGTCAATCAGCAACCGCTCCGCCTCATCGAGAGAAGCGCCGGTCGCCGCACTGATAATTCGTATCGCACGATCCCGCAGCTTCGAATTCCTCGGCTGCACGTTGACCATCAGGTTGCCCCGCACATATCCGGTGCGGATGAATGTGCCCGTGGTCAGCATGTTCAGCACCAGCTTGGTCGCGGTGCCTGCCTTCAGGCGCGTCGACCCTGCAATGATCTCCGGCCCTGACAAAGGCGTGATAGCAACTTTGACCCGCCGGCTGAGATCCGAATCCGGTGAGCAACTGATACCGATTGTCAGCGCGCCAAGAGCGTTCGCCGCGTCGATCGCTCCCAGAACATAGGGCGTTCGCCCACTCGCCGCGATGCCGCACAGAACATCGGCAGGTCTGAACCCGCGCGCCGCGAGATCGCGGGCGCCGATAGCCGGATCATCCTCTGTGGTCTCGGTAGCTCGCGACAGCGCCGCCTCGCCGCCCGCGATGATGCCCTGCACCAGATCTGGCGGCACGTTGAAAGTCGGTGGACACTCTGAAGCGTCCAGCACGCCCAGCCGCCCACTAGTCCCTGCTCCGATGTAGAACAGCCGCCCGCCCCGCGCGAAAGCGTCGACAATCCCATCCACCGCACGCGCAATGTTCGGAAGCTCCGCAGTCACTGCCTCCGCCACCTTGCGGTCCTCATCGTTGAAGACTCGCAACATCTCCAATGTGGAAAGCTGATCGATCCGTGCCGATGCCGGATTCGTTTGTTCCGTCAAAAGCGTTGCGATTTCACTGGACATCGGCAACCTCCGAAGTCACGAGGAATACCGCAGTATCGCCCTCGATCACAAATGGCGCTGCCCCGGCCGGAACCTCCCAGACATCTCCGCTTCGGAAAGATTCGCCGGCAATCGTCCCCGAACCTTCAAGCACGGCCAGCAAAGTATTGACGCTTCGCGGCTCGAAATTCCTGCTGCCTTCAATACGGAGACGTTCCGTGCGAAAGTAATCGCATTTCACCAGCAGTTCACGATCGCGCTCCAGGTTCACTCTGGCCGCCCGGCCCTCGCAACGCGTCAGGTGCGAAACCTCGATCCCACGGTCGAGATGCAATTCGCGCGGCCGCCCGTAGTCATACAACCGGTACGTAACGTCAGAAAGCTCCTGTACCTCACAGAGCGTCAGGCCGCCACCGATCCCATGGATCGTTCCGGCGGGAAGGAAGAACGTGTCGCCCTCCCGCGCGGGAATCCAGTTCACAAGCTCCTCGATCTCGCCGTTCAGCGCAGCGGCCCGCAGTCGCTCGGCGGTAGTCTCCTCCCGGAGTCCGATTCCCACGCAGGCTCCCGGCTCCGCGCGCAGCACGTGCCACATCTCCGTCTTACCCCTTGAGTTCTCATGCGCACGCGCGTACTCATCGTCCGGGTGCACCTGGATGGAAAGGTTATCCGAGGTAAACAGGAATTTGAGAAGGAGGGGAACGCTTGCTGAGGCTTCAAACCAGATTTCTCCGATCCTGCTGCCTCCTGGATTATCGAACCACGGTTCCGTCAGCGACGAACCCCATACCTTCTCCTTCGGTACGGGGTTCAGCCGCCAGGGTTTCTTCACCCAAGACTCTCCACAAATTTGCGGATGCGGTCGAGGCCGCGTTCGAGTTCCTTCATCGAAGTTGCATAGGACAGCCGTACATGGTCCTCCGTGCCGAACGCCTCACCTGGCACTACTGCTACGTGCGCTTCCTTCAACAGCCGGTCCGCAAATTCGAGCGGCGTCTTGATTCCGCCCTTGTTGAGCGCTCCTCGCAGGTTGGGGTACGCATAGAACGCTCCCGCTGGCATGGCGCAATCAACGCCGGGGATGCTGCGCAGCCCCGGCACGATGAAATCGCGCCGCCGCCGGTACTCAGCCAGCATCTGCGGCACGGAATCCTGCGGTCCATTCAGAGCTTCGATGGCAGCCTTCTGTGCGATCGACGTCGGATTCGAAGTTGAATGGCTCTGCAGCTTCATCATGGCCCCGATAATCGACTCTGGCGCCAGGCCGTAACCGATGCGCCATCCGGTCATCGCGTAAGTCTTCGAAACGGTGCCGGCTACCAGAACAGTCGATTTCATTCCCGGCAGCGATGCTGCCGACCACGGCTTTCCGTCATACAGGAAGTGCGAGTAGCATTCGTCCGTGATCAGATAAATTCCGCGTTTTGACGTCGCATGGCAGAGCTTCGTGAACTCCTCGTTCGACATCACCGCGCCCGACGGATTACTCGGAGAATTGATGATCACGATGCGCGTCTTCGGCGTGAAGGCGCGCTCCACCATGTCGGACGTGAGCGTAAAGCCTTCCTTCTCATCGGTCTCGATGAAAACACACTTGCCGCCCGCGTAGTTGACGATGTCCTTGTACGTCACCCAATACGGCACCGGAATGATGACTTCATCGCCCGGATTCACCAGCGCCTGCGTGTAGTTGAACAGCACATGCTTGCCGCCCACCGTAATGATGCATTCGGAAGGCTTGTAATCCGTGCCGAACTCCGCCTTGTGACGCGCCACCACGGCCTGCTTGGTCTCAGCCGTGCCGCCTGCCGGCGTGTACTTGGTGAAATTGGCGTCGATGGCAGCGATTGCGGCCTTCTTGATGTTGTCAGGCGTCGGAAAGTCCGGTTCGCCGGCGCTGAAATCGACCACGTCGACTCCCTCGCGCCGCAGTTTATCGGCGTCCGCCATCACCTTCATCGTGGAAGAAACGCTGATGGCTTCAATTCGTTCGGAGGTTGCGGATTGCATGGTTGGTGTCATGTTCTTTTTTCTATTTGGCGCCCACAAAGACCGGCGCCTGCAGGCGTTCCCGCAGCCGGCGTTCCACCATCGGTGGAACCAGCCCCGCGATATTCCCACCCAGCGAGATCACTTCCTTCACCAGCCTTGAGCTGATGAAGGAAAACGCCTCGCCCGCCAGAAGAAATACTGTTTCGAGACCCGGCTGCAGGCGCCGGTTCATCAGCGCCATCTGCAGCTCGTTTTCATAATCGGAGATTGCGCGGATGCCGCGCAGGATCACGCCGGCATTTCGCGTTAGTGCGTAGTCGGCCAGCAGCCCATTGAAAGAATCGACTTCCACGTTGGGAAAATCGCGCGTCGATTCGCGCAGCATTTCCAGCCGGTCTTCCAGGCTGAACAGCGGCGATTTGGCTTCGTTTTGCAAAACCGACACGATCAGACGGTCGAACAGGCGCGAACCACGCCCGATCACGTCGAGATGTCCGTTTGTAATCGGATCGAACGAGCCCGGATAGATGGCGACCACCCGGTTTGGCCTCTGCGTCATGGAAAGGACTGATCTTCCATTGTATCGGACGCAAAAAAACCGAGGTGACTCAGATCCTCCGTCCGCGTCACCTCGACCCGGATACAAAATCCCTTCCGGAGTGTTCCTTACGCAGGTTACTCGGAATGCGCGGGGCGATTCAAATCACAAAACGATGAATGGAATTTGTCCGTGAGATCACTCACGGAGTCCTGTAACCTTTCCGGCGAGCTGCAGTTTACCTGTTTTCACCGTCGTTTCCTAACCAAACGATGGCTCCGGAGTCTATTGTCGATAGTTTAGGTATGGGCAAGCCATCTGATCTCATCCAGGGCACTCTCGATCTTTTGATCCTGAAGACAATTTCTCTGGGCCCGCAGCATGGGTGGGCCATTGCCAAACGAATCCAGCAGGTTTCGAGCGAAGAGCTGCAGGTGACCCAGGGCGCACTCTATCCGGCCCTGCACCGCCTGGAGCAGCAGGGTTGGATCTGCGCCGAGTGGCGCCTGGCCGACAGCGGCCGCGAGGCGAAGTTTTACAGCCTCACCAAATCCGGCAGCGAACAACTCGCCGCCGAACTCCAGCAGTGGGATCGCCTCTCGAAGGCCGTTAACAAGGTCGTCCGCATGGCCGCGGAAGCCACATGAAGAAGCCGAGACGATACCGCGACATCATTCGCCTGCGCCTGCGGTCGCTCTTCGCGAAAGACCGCGCGGAACACGATCTCGACCGCGAACTGCGCTTCCATCTTGAAGAGCAGATCGAAGAAAACATCTCCGCCGGAATGTCGCGCGAGGAAGCTCGCCGCGCCGCTCTTCGCTCGCTCGGCGGAACCGCACAAATTGGGGAGGAATGCCGCGATATGCGCCGTACCAGCTACATCGAAACGCTCTGGAATGATCTCCGCTTCGCGCTACGCATTCTGGGCCGCACGCCCGGCTTTACCGCGATCCTGCTCCTGACCATGGCGCTCAGCATCGGCGCCACCAGCGCCATATTCAGCGTCATTCAGGGAGTCCTGCTGCGGCCACTTCCTTTCGCACAGCCCGACCGCATCGTGCGCATCTTCTACCAGAACACACTCTGGCCGAAATTCCCCATGAATCACTACGATTTCCGCGACATCCGCGCGCGCAACCGGACTTTCGGCAGCATGGCCATCATCACCCGCTCTGACGCGCAGCTCTCCGGCTCCGGCGAGGCCGTCATGGTGCACGCCTTCCGCATCAGTGCCGGCTATTTCCGAACGCTCGGCCTGAAGCCGGCCCGGGGCCGCGAATTCACCACCACAGATGAGCTGCCCGGCCACGGCCGCCAGGCCATCCTGAGCGACAGGCTCTGGCGCACCCGCTTCGCCGCCGATCCCAACATCATCGGCCGCACTATCACTCTCAACACTGAACCCTTTGTCGTCACCGCGGTCATGCCGCCGGGGGTCGAACACCCAGGCAACGAATACCACTCAATCGCGGACGGCGAAAACGTGGATCTCTGGACGCCATTCGTATTCGAAGGCAACCCCAACAATCGCGGATCGCACTTTACGGAGGGGATTGCCCGACTTCGGGATGGCGTGTCTGTCGACCAGGCTATAGCCGACCTCAACGGCATCATCACCGACCTGGGCAAGCAATATCGCGGCAGCCGGGGCTGGAAGATTTACCTCGTGCCGCTCTACACGGAGATCGTCGGTTCCACGCGCCGCATGCTGTTTGTCCTGATGGGGGCTGTCGCGCTTCTGTTGCTGATCGCCTGCGTCAATGCCGCAAGCCTTCTGTTAGCGCGCGCCACGGCCCGGGCGCGTGAAATCGCGGTTCGCGCAGCGCTCGGCGCAGCCCGCCGCCGCATCGTTCGACAACTTCTCACCGAGAGCCTCGTGATCGCTACGGGCGGTGCTCTTCTGGGCACCGTCGTTGCCTTTGGCGGTGTTCAGGTTCTTCGATCCCTGCTGCCACCCGGCTTTCCCCGCGCTGGCTCAATTCGCCTGGATCCGGTTGTCTTTGGCTTTACGCTGGCAACGGCGATGGTGACCGGCCTCATATTCGGCATCGTGCCCGCCCTGATCTCCTCGCGCACCGATCTTCAGCAGAGCCTGCGCGATGGAGGCCGTGGTTCCTCGGTCGGCCGCCATCAGCTCAACCTTCGCAATGCGCTGGTGATTGCCGAAACTGCGCTTGCCTGTGTTCTGCTGATCGGCGCCGGGCTCATGCTTCGCAGTTTCGTGAATCTCCTGCGTACCGATCCTGGCTTCCGCCCGCAACAGGTTCTCACTGCGTCGGTGTCGTTGCCCGGCCAGCAATACAATTCCACGCCGAAAGTACAGGCCTTCTTTCACAAACTCGACGGCGCTGTGGCCGCGATACCGGGCGCGCGCACTGCCGGCATAGGCTCGGATCTTCCCTGGACCGGCTATGACGAAAACCTCGGTGGGTTTCGCCTCGAAGGGCAGCCAGCTTCTGTCAACGAAAAGACCACCGGCCGCTATCACATGGCTTCCGCGGATTATTTCCGAGCCCTGGGCATTCCTCTCGTCCGCGGACGGTTCTTTGACGCACGCGACGACGCCAGCGCACCGCACGTGTTCATCATCAACGAAACGCTCGCCCGCTTCTGGCCTTCGGGCGATGCCATCGGCAAGCGCGTCGCGTTCTTCACCGACCAGCCGCAGGAAAAAGACTGGTGGACCGTCGTCGGCATCGTGCGCGACATCAAGGACAAGCCGGAACAGGCCGCGGCACAGCCCGCTTTCTGGTGGCCCCTCGAACAGATGCCCTGGAGCTTTTCGCATGGATCGATCGTGATCCGATCCGTCGCCGATCCCCTGCTCCTTGCCAACCAGTTCCGAACTACCGTGCACCAGCTCGATCCCGGCCTTGCCGTGGCCGATCTGCGCGTCATGACGGAGATCGCCGACGAATCGGTCGCCAAACAGCGCTTCGCTCTTTTTCTGGTCGGACTTTTCGCTGTTCTTGCATTGCTTCTCGCCGCATTCGGAATCTATGGCGTCATCTCGTGGACCGTGAGCCAGCGCATGAACGAACTCGGTACACGCATGGCTCTCGGCGCGAGCTCCTGGGACCTTGTGCGCATGATCCTGGGCCATGGCCTCCGGCTTTCCATTGCCGGTTCGATCATCGGCACAGTCGGAGCGCTCGTCGCAGGACGCGTGCTGGCATCGCTGCTCTTCGAAGTTCGAGCCAGCGACCCCGTCACGTTCGCTTTGGTCCCAGCCATCGCGCTCGTGACCTCGGCTCTCGCCTGCTATCTCCCCGCCCGCCGCGCGACCGGGGCTGATCCGATGCACGCTCTGCGTTCGGAATGAACGCCAGTTCCGTTGGTGTGGCTGATTTACCACACACGGCTCTCGGAGCGGCGAAGTGAATCAGTCCTGTTTTCAACATCTTGCGGGATATTACTCACTTTGGAAACGGACAGAAGGCGTACGCCTGTGTCATACTGAATGACAGGAAGTTCATTCCAACAAATCATGACGCAGTTGGACGAGGCGATCAGCCGGTACCATCGGATCCTCGAATCCGAGCCTTACCGCGACCTGCGGTGGGTCAAAAATCTTCAGGAGCAAATGGAAGCCCGTCAGCTTTCGACGGGTGGCCGGCTCCTGTGTCCATTCCTGCGGCCGAATTTTGTCACCCAGAAACAGTACGACAATCTGGTCAAAACCGGCGAAGCGCTCATCTCAGCTGTTGACCGGATGCTACGCATGGCGCTTGCATCCCCTCAATTGCTTTCCCGCATGCAGTTGTTCCCGGCGGAAAAAATGCTTGCCGCCATCGACCCGGGTTACGAGATGTCCGAGGTTTCGGCTCAGCTCGATCTGCAGATCCAGAACGGGTCCCTGCATGTTTTGCAGTATAACGCGGACGCCCTTTCAGGAGCCGCGTACGCCGAGGGCCTCTCGGACCTCTTCTACGATTGCCCGCCGGTGAAAGAATTCCGGCGCCGCTACAATCTCACGCGCATCGGCGGTAAGAAGCCTTTTCTGCAGGCTCTGCTCAAGGCCTACAAGATGTTCATGGCGAAAGCGCCGAAGTCGACGCGCAAGCCGAACATCGCGATCCTCGAATTCCGCTCGGCCACTGGACGCAGCGAATACGAGATCTTCCGTGATTATTTCCGTGCCGAAGGTTACCAGACGGAGCTGGTCGCGCCCGATCAGCTCGAATACCGCGGCGGTGTCCTGCGTGCCGGCGCTTTCGATATCGATCTCATCTATCGCCGTGTCAGCGCGCATGAGTTTCTGCTGCGCTTCACGCTCGATCATCCGCTTGTCCAGGCCTATCGCGATCGCAAGGTTTGCATCGTGAACAGCTTCCGTTCCGAGCTTTCCCACAAGAAAGCGATGTTCGCTCTGCTGACTGATGAATCGCTGATTGCGAAATTCCCTGCCAACGAGCGCAAGGCGATTCGCGAGCACGTACCGTGGACCCGCGTCGTGAAACCTGGGAAATCCACGGATCGCGACGATGAATCCATCGACCTTCTCGAATACATCAAGCAGCACCGCGAAGAATTGACTCTGCGGCCGAACGACGACTATTCGGATCTCCACAGCTTCGTCGGCTACGAACACGACGACGGCTCCTGGGCCCGCGCGATTCGCGACGCTCTGCGGGCGCCGTATGTGGTGCAGCAGCGCGTCGAACCCGCGCGAACGCTCTTCCCGCTGATGACCTACGGCCATCTCGAATTCCGTGAGATGCAGGTTGACGTGCAGCCGCAGGCCTTCCTCGGCAAGGTCGCCGGCTGCTCCAGCTATGTCTCCGCCTCCGGCGCGGGCACCTACTCGCCCGCTTCCGGCATCGCGCCGACGTTCATCATCGATCCCAAGGGTTAATCGAGCTATACCGCTCGCTCCTCGGCTTCGCCTGCATCCCCAAAAACCTCCTCGCGAATGATACGCTCCGTCGCCTGATTGAGGTACGCGTAGAGGGCTGCTTGTAACTCCAGATATTCCGGCCACAGCGTCCGGTTCACAAAATCCTGTGGAGCACGCAGCATCACTGTGGTGTGCCGCTGGCCCTTGCGGCGATAAGGCTGCAATCCGTATCGCCGGCAAAGCGCCAGGAACAGCCTCCGCTGCCATTGATCCGACAAGGTGATTTTGATTTCCGGCGGCGGCTGGGTTTTGACCGAAGAACCAAGCGTCCGGCGAATCCGTTCCATCGCCGCCGCAGCCGCCTGACGCTCTCCTGCCGTTGCAGCACCCTCGAACAGCGCCGTAATTTTGCGCAGCTTCTCGCGAAGCTGCTGCTCGGTCATCATTCGTTTGAGTATGCGAGATGGCCGATGTTCGACTATACTCCTATCAAGGATCTATGGGAGCAACCGGAAAAGGCGAACTTGTGCAGGGCACGCTTGACATGCTCATTCTCTGCCGCCTCGCGCAGGGCGCCATGCACGGTTTCGGCATCGCAGAGCAAATCCAGCAACTCACCGATGACACTCTCCGCGTCGAGGAAGGCTCCTTGTACCCCGCATTGCATCGCCTGGAAGCGGCCGGCATGATCACCTCCGAATGGGGCGTCTCGGCTAACAATCGCAAGGCAAAGTTCTACCGCCTCACGCCTCGCGGGAAGAAGCAAATCGGCCTTGAGCGCAACAAGTGGCAGCGCCTCGTCACAGCTATTGGCCGGGCCATAGAGCCGGCATGAACAGATGGACTGGCTCGAGCAGCTCTGGATCGACCTCCGCTATCGGGTCCGCTGTCTTTTTCACCGCGATCGCATGCGCGAAGACCTTGAAGACGAGATGCGCTTCCATCTCGACATGCGCGAGGGCGACCGCAAACGATTCGGCGGCATCACCGCCATCCGGGAGATGACTCAGGAAATGTGGCGCTTCGGAACTCTTGATACTTTCATGCAGGACATTCGTTACGGATGGCGTGTCGCCCTCCGCACGCCGGGAGTGAGCGCGATCGCCGTCCTCTCCGTGGCGCTCGGCATCGGCGCCAACGCCGGAATCTTCGCTCTGGTCGACCGCCTCGTGATCCGCGGCATTCCCGTCAAAGACCCGCAGAGCCTCGTCATCTTCTCGGATCAGGCATTCGCGTGGCCGCGATTTGATCAGTTTCGCCAGCGGACGGAGGCGTTCGAAAGCACTGCGGGCGTCGCGAGCCTTTCCGGTGTTCGGATCAACGACAGTGATGATCCTGCCGACACCATTACCGGGCGCCTCGTCTCCGGAAATTACTTCTCGACGCTCGGAGCAGGAGCCATGCTGGGCCGCACGCTCAATCCTGACGACGACAAGACTCCCGGTGCGCATCCACTTATTGTGATCAGCTACGCGCTCTGGCACGCTCGTTTTCACTCCGATCCGGACATCCTGAATCGGAAAATCCGCCTCGGTGGCGCCTGGCTGTCCAGTGACTGGGGCAGCGGCGGCTTCGAAGAAGACCACCCTGTCATCGCGGGCTCGCGCGAGTACTCAATCATTGGCGTCATGCCCCCAGGCTTTTTCGGCGAAACCGTCGGCGAACAACCCGACTTCTGGGCTCCGCTCATGATGGAAGAGCAATTTCTTCCGGGCCGCCACTGGATCAGCCGGAAGACAGCGAACTGGGTGCAGGTCATCGCGCGCCTGAAACACGGCGTCACGCGCCAGCAGGCGCAGGCCGCGACGAATCTCCTGTACCGGCAATTGCTGACCGAGGAAGAAGGCCCCGCCATCACCGACAGGCGTCGCCGCGAGATCGCGGAGCACAGCCCTACTCTCGCCGACGGAGGACGCGGGTTTTCTCAATTGCGCAGCCAGTTTGACAAACCGCTCTGGGTCCTCATGGCCATGGTCGGTGTTGTCCTCCTGATCGCCTGTGCCAACCTCGCAAATCTTCTGCTCGCGCGAGGCGACGCGCGCCGCCGCGAAATCGGCACACGCCTCGCGCTTGGAGTCAGCCGTTCCCGGCTCATGCGTCAGTTGATCACGGAGAGCCTCCTGCTTTCGCTGGCAGGCGCCGCGCTCAGCCTGCCCGTCGGGTGGGCCGCGAGCCGCGCACTGTTCGCGATGGCATCCGCGGGTCGTCCTGGCTTCAGTCTCGACCTCGCGCCCGATGCACGCATTCTCTTTTTCACCGGGATGCTCGCGGTCGCGACGGTACTCATTGCCGGACTCATTCCCGCCTGGCGTTCCACGCGCGTGGATCTGAACTCCGTCCTGAAAGAGTCAGCGCGCGCGGTTACCGGCGGCGCCTCGGTCCTTACCGCGGGCCGGATCGTTGTGGCCGTTCAGGTCGCCCTGTCGACCGCCCTCCTGTTCGGCACGGGACTCTTCGTCCGCACGCTTCTGAATCTCAGGTCCCAGGACATCGGCTATTCGACAGACAAAGTCCTCATGGTCCGAATTGATCCTACTTCCGCAGGCTACAAAGGTGACGACATCGGCAGAGTAGCGCAGCGGATTCTCGAAAACGTTCGTCGTCTGCCCGGCGTGGCTGCGGCAACCTATTCTGATAACGGTCTGTTCGGCGGCCGCGATTCGGGCTCGCGCATCCGCGTTGAGGGATTCAAGCCCGCTACCGCACGCGACTCCAGCGCAAGTTTCGATCAGGTCGGACCGCATTACTTCGCCTCCGTCGGCATTCCGATTCTTCTCGGCCGTGACTTTGAGGACACCGATACTGCGGGCGCGCCTCGGGTAACCGTCATCAACCAGACCATGGCGCATTTCTATTTCGGCAGTGAAAATCCAGTCGGGAAAACCATCCACTACGATTCCCGGGTCAAGTTCGATCTCACCGTGATCGGCGTGAGCAAAGATGTACGCGACAACTCGGTGCGCCGTGTACCGCCCCGCCGCTTCTATGTGTCCTACATGCAGCCGGTAGACGGGCAGATGGGAACTGACTACGCCATCCGCACGCCTCTTTCGCAGGCCGCTATGGAGCGGCAGATCCGCACTGCGATTCATACTGTTTCACCTCAGATGCCGGTGGAGCACGTGAAGTCTCTCGAAGCGTCGATCGACGGGTTCCTTCTCCGCGAGCGCCTCATCGCGCGCCTTTCGATTCTCTTTGGCATCCTCGCGCTCGTCCTTGGCTGCATTGGCCTTTACGGCGTCATGGCTTTTGCCGTGGTGCGGCGGACCCAGGAAATCGGCATCCGGATGGCCATCGGCGCCGGCGCACGTCATATCGTCGGCATGGTCCTTCGCGAATCAGCGCTGCTCAGTGCCGCGGGTGTGCTGACCGGTATTCCACTTGCGCTCGGCCTCACGCGCTATCTTGAGTCGCTGTTATTCGGCCTCAAGTCGATGGATATCTGGTCCATTGCTCTTGTGGTTGCCACTATGGGAGTCACCGCCCTCGCCGCATCGATCGTTCCGGCGCTCCGGGCCGTTCGTATCGATCCGCTCGCTGCCCTCCGTTGTGAGTGAGGCATCATGCGAGTATGTCCGAGTTGCTGCCCGAACCCTGGCTGCGAGGCCCGGTACCAGATCTCCATCCGGTATTGAGTCACCTTCTTCGCGCCAGCCAACAAATTCGGGAGGACATCGAACGCGCCATTCTGCCGCTGACGCAAACGCAGCTTTGGGGCATGCCGCAGGAACTGAATCCCGCCGGCTTCCACGCCAAACATCTCGCCGGGAGCACCGGACGGCTCTCCACCTATCTTGAAGGCAGGACTCTCACCCCCCAACAACTGGCAGCCATTCCCCGCGAGCGCGCCGGCAGCGAATCCGCATCAGAGTTGATCGCCGCCATCCACAACAGCCTCGATCACTATGAGCGGCTGGTCCGCGTTCTTCAGCCTGAAGAATTCGCCGCTATTCGCCACGTCGGCCGCCAGCGTCTTCCCGTGACCACCATCAGCCTCGCCATCCATATCGTGGAACATGGTCAACGCCACACCGGCCAGGCGATCACTGCAGCCAAACTCGCCCGAGCTTTGTATGCCTGACCTCACAACCCTCCCCGCCGTCCTCCGTGAAATGCGAACCATGCGCGATCCCAAAGCCGGCGAACGCATGGCATACTTCGGCATCCGGGCGACAAATGTTATCGGCCTCTCCGTGCCGCAGATTCGCGCCCTCGCCCGCCGCGTCGGACGCAATCAGCCGCTTGCCGAAGAACTCTGGGCCACCGCCATCCACGATGCCCGCATTCTTTCGAGCCTCGTCGGCGATCCGCACATCATCACTCGCTCCACCATGGATCGCTGGGCCCGCGACTTCGATTCCTGGGACGTCTGCGATGCCTGCTGCTGCAACCTCTTCGACCGTACGCCGTACGCCTGGCAGAAACTCCCCAAGTGGGCTGCCAGCAAACACGAATTTGTTCGTCGTGCCGCATTCTCCACCCTCGCCGGCCTCGCCACTCACGACAAAGCCGCTCCCGACCAGCTCTTTCTCGACGCCTTCCCGCTGATCGAAAAATACGCCTTCGACGACCGCAACTTCGTCCGCAAAGCAGTCAACTGGGCTCTGCGCGGTATCGGCAAGCGTAACGCCGCACTTCTGCCTCCCGCCATTGAGTGCGCGCGACGGGTGCGTGATCAGAACACCCGCGCCGCCCGCTGGATCGCCGCCGACGCTCTTCGCGAGCTCTCAAAACGTGCCTGATTACGAGTGGTAAAATCGGCATTCCCTTGCAATCTATGAACAACCCCATGGCGCGTCCGCTTGCCGAAGTCGATCCCGATATCTACCGGCTTGTCCGAAAGGAAGCCGAACGGCAGCACGGCCAGTTGGAACTGATCGCCAGCGAAAACTTCACCTCCGAAGCGGTTCTCGAAGCCACCGGCAGCGTATTCACCAACAAGTACGCCGAAGGCTATCCGGGTAAGCGCTACTACGGCGGCTGCGAGTTCACTGACGAAGTCGAAACCATCGCACGTGAGCGCGTAAAGAAGCTGTTTGGCGCCGAATACGCCAATGTGCAGCCGCACTCGGGCTCGCAGGCCAACCAGGCCGCCTATGCCTCCGTCATTCAGCCGGGTGACACCATCATGGGCCTCGACCTTGCCCACGGCGGTCACCTCACACACGGCCACAAGCTCAATTTTTCAGGCAAGACTTACCATGTCGTCGGTTATCAGGTCAGCCGTGAAGACGAGCGAATCGATTTCGCGCACGCCGCGAAGCTCGCCGAAGAACACAAGCCGAAGATGATCATCGCGGGCGGCAGCGCTTACCCGCGCCAGTGGGACTTCAAAAAATTCCGCGAAATCGCCGATTCCGTCAGCGCTGTCTTTGTCGTCGACATGGCGCATTTCTCGGGTCTGGTCGCCGCCGGACTTCATCCCAACCCCTGCGAATATGCCGACATCGTCACCTCCACTACGCATAAGACACTGCGTGGCCCCCGCGCCGGCATCATCCTCGCTAAAGAAAAATACGGCGCGGCCATCGATAAGAACCTCTTCCCCGGTATTCAGGGCGGGCCGCTCGTCCATGTCATGGCCGCCAAGGCTGTTTGTTTTCTTGAAGCCCTTCAGCCTTCCTTCCGCGACTATCAGCAACAGGTGATCGCCAATGCCCGCGCCCTTGCCGATGGCCTGCAGAAAGAGGGTTTCCGCATCGTGTCGGGTGGAACCGATACTCATCTCCTTCTTGTCGACGTTTTCTCCAAAGGCCTGCGCGGCAAGGAGGCGGAGACCGCCCTCGATAAGGCCCGTATCACGGTCAATAAGAACGCCATCCCGTTCGACGTCAATCCGCCCCTCAATCCCAGCGGCATCCGTCTCGGCAGTCCCGCGGTAACCACGCGCGGTTTCGGCGAAAGCGAGATGCGCGAGATTGCTTCCTGCATTGCAGCGGTTTTGAATGACGTCAATTCCGAGTCCGCCATCGGCGCTGTCCGCGATCGCGTCGAGCGGCTCACGTCAAAGTTTCCGCTTTATTCCTGGAAGCGCTGACCCGCGCCGGATGACGCCGTGAAGATTGCCATCGACGCCCGGCGCATCCGCGATTTCGGCGTCGGAACTTACATTCGCAATCTCCTCCGCGCCCTCGGCACCATTGACCCCGAAAGCGACTACCGCATCATCTGCCGTGACGGCGACCAGGAGTTGCTCGCCGGCCTCCCCGCTAACTACCGCCTGATCACTCACCATCGGCCCGACTCCTCGCGCCTTGACCATCTTGAGCTTCCGAGCGCCCTCCAACGCCTTCGCCCCGACGTGACGCACATCCCGTTTCACCGCGTGCCGCTGCTCATGCCAAGGCCCTATATCATCACGATCCACGACCTGAGCAGCCTCTTCTATGACGACGCTTCCGGTATTCTCCACGCCGCCCGGGTCTACCGTCTCCGGCGAGGTCTGGAGCGCGCAGCCCGAGTCATTGCCGTCTCCGGCGCCACACAGAGAGATGTCATCAATCTGGTCCCGCAGGCGGCTGAGCGCATCCGTCTGATCTACAACGCGCCCGACCCTCAATTCCTCGAGCGCGGCCAGTCTTCTGACGCCGGACCCGAAGCGGCAGCGCGCGAGCGCCATCGCATCCTCGAACGCTATCAGATCCGCTATCCGTTTCTGCTCTATGCCGGATCCATCCGCCCGCAGAAAAACATCCCGCGCCTCATTGAAGCTTTTGCGGTTGCGCGCAGCTCTCTCGAAAGCCATCGAGGCTATCGTGATCTGCGCCTCATCATTATTGGCGATGAAATCACGCGCCATCCCGACGTCCGCCGCGCCGTCATCCAGTGCCGCGCCGAAAACAGCGTGCGCTTTCTTGGCTTCATTCCCTTTGAAACCCTGCGCATCTTCCACGAGCTTGCGACGGCCTTCGTCTTTCCGTCTCTCTACGAAGGATTCGGCCTGCCTCCTCTCGAAGCGATGGCCTCGGGTACGCCCGTCATCGCTTCTTCTGTAAGTTCCCTGCCGGAGGTTGTCGGCGGTGCGGCCATGCTGGTCAACCCGGAAAATGTGTTCGATATCGCCCGTGGCATTACGGAGGTTCTCCTGAATGATGAGCTGCGTCAGACCCTCATCACGCGCGGGCGCAAACAAGCTGCGAGCTTCAGCTGGGCGCGAACTGCGAGCGAAGTCCTCGCTCTTTATCGCGAGCTCGGCCCCAGGCGCGGCTGAATCATTACAAACCAGGTAAATTACCTGACAGTAAGAGTACTGGACATCGCTCCGATCGCAGCCTGCACGCTTCATTACTTACATTACAAAGTTTGAAGTTTCCGTTCCTCTGATTACAGTGGTGACAGACTGTCTCACAACTTACTAAGTCTCGCTAAGTTCAGACAATTGGCCTCATCTATACATAGCGGAATCAGGTGTGAAAAATGAAACGATTATTTGCAGTGGCTTCAACGGCAGTGATTTTGGCGGGCAGCGTATACGCTCAGGGTCTTCAGAACGCGGCCACCGCATCTGACTGGGAAGAAATCAATTTTGAATTCAATCAGTCCGTAATTGTGGATGGATATCCATCCATGCTCCGCCTGGCCGAGCTTCTCAAACAGCATCCTGACTTCAAGGTCAGCCTCACGGGCCACGCCGACCAGATTGGCGGAAACCGGAGCAATGATCGTCTCGCGCTCGCTCGCGCCAACGCGGTTTCACAGTTTCTTCAGCACTACGGCGCCACAGCCGCGCAGATTCAGGCGACTGGCGAAGGCAAGCGGAATCCCGAAGCGCCAGGCCGCGACGTGAACTCCCGCTTCATCAACCGCCGCGTCACTATCCGGGTGACCGCTCCGGATGGAAAGGTGATCGGCGAAGGCACCATCGCATCGGCAATCGAGGAGTTCCAGAACTACACACGCACGCAACTCGGCAAGCTGGATGGCATCATCGCGCAATTGCAGAGCCTCGAAGCTCAGGTGAGAGCCCTGCAGACTGTTCCCCAGGACACCGCCGCCATCCGGCAGGACACATCGACCATCCGGCAGGACACTTCTGCGATTCGCCAGGATACAGGCGAACTGGTGCGGCGTCCTGTTCCCCTCACAGCCGAACAAACGACGCAGATTGCGCGCACGGAGGCTCACACCGCGGCCGACTACGCACTCACGCAATCAGCGCTTCGCAACCGCAAATATTCTTTCCAGCACATTGGGATCCTAAGCTTAGAATTCCACGTGGACAAGTTGTCGCG